>Ga0209641_10001892_pt1 | contig 18227 bp, 18 predicted proteins | sample RifCSP16_1_FD_184022 | JGI IMG/M metagenome (GOLD analysis project Ga0209641, IMG submission 184022) | Soil microbial communities from Rifle, Colorado - Rifle CSP2_sed 16_1 (SPAdes) (version 2) | ecosystem: Environmental > Terrestrial > Deep subsurface > Rock core/Sediment | place: Rifle... | reverse complement strand
TACAGAAAGTTTCCCCCAAAAGAGCTTGTAGCCCTAAAGGGCGGTCTGGCTCCTTCTTTTACTGAACGGGAACCGGAATTCCTTCATGAAGGCGGGGAGCTTGATGTCATCGAAGACTGAGTAGATGACGGGTATGACGACCAGCGTCACGAGAAGGCACATTGCCTGCCCCCCGACTATGACTATGGCCATCGACGCCCTTGAAGCGGAGCCGTCGCCCTTGCCGAGCGTCACGGGCAGCATGCCCGCGATTATCGCCAGGGTGGTCATGAGTATGGGGCGAAGCCTTACCTTGTTGGCGAGCATCTGCGCGTCGAACCGCTCCATGCCTCTGGCGCGGAGCGTGTTGGTATAGTCCACCTGGAGTATGCCGTTTTTCTTTACGACGCCGATGAGGATGAACATGCCCATGACGCTGTATATGTTGAGCGTATTTCCCGCGAGGATGATGCTCAATATGCCGAAGGGTATGGCCAGGAATATGGAGACCATTACAGTTATCGGGTGGACAAAGCTTTCGAACTGGGCCGCGAGCACCATGTAGATGAATATGAGGCTCAGGACGAAGGCGATGAGGAAGTTCCTGAAGGCCTCAGCCATGAGCTTGCCGCGTCCGAGATACGAGGTCGAGTACTCAGCCGGGAGCTTCATCCCGGCAACCGTCTGGTTGGCGTTCATCATCGCCTCACCCAGCGGCTTATTGTGCAGGTTCGATATTATGGTTATCTGCCTCTCCTGCGCGTAGCGGTCTATCTGGCCGGGGCTGGTGCCGTGGCTCAATGAGGCGACATTATCGAGCCTGACGACAGTCCCGAGCGCGCCCGGCACAGTGAGGGTCGATATGCTCGAAGAGTCCTTCCTGTACTCGTCCTTGAGGCGCAGCCTTATGTTGTACTGCTCGTCGCCCTCACGATACAGAGAGACCTTCTGCCCGCCGACCATCGTGCGCAGGCTTGAGGCTATCGACTCGACCCTCACGCCAAGGTCAGAGGCCTTCTGCCTGTCTATGTGCACCTGCAACTCGGGGTGCTTCAACGCCTGTCCGGTGTCGGTGTCGACAAAACCGGGGACAGCCTTGAGCTTATTGATTATCTCCCCGGAGTACTTGTCGAGCTCCTTCAAGTCCGGGCCGCGAAGGACCATGTTGAAAGGCGTTGCCTTGAAGCCGCCGCCCGAGACGAGGTTTATCTGCTGGACGCTGACCCTTAATCCGGGCATGGCATTCAGCATCCCCCTGACTTCCTGCATTATCTCGCTCTGGCCGCGCTCCCTTTCACTGAGATGCTTGAGAGATATGTACATTGACGAATCGGTCACATTGGAGAGGTACTGGCCCCGTACGCCTATGGTAGTGAAGGTGTGCACTACCTCGGGTATGGTCCTTATCTTCTTTTCGACATCCAGCAATATATCGGAGCTGCGCTCCAGGGACGACCCCGGCGGGGTCTCGACGACGACCTCGAACTCGCTCATGTCGTCGTCCTGGATAAACTCGGCCTTTACTATCTTCATGAGCGGGATGACAGAGAAAAAGATCGCCACCGCGCCTATAACGACTATGGCCCTGTGCTTCAGGCACCAGCCCAGTATGCTCAGATATGTTCCTTCCATCGCCTTGTAAGCCCTGGACTCCCTTGAGGCGGCCTTTGCCTCCTTTGGGCGCAGGAACCTTGAAGAGAGCATGGGCGTGAGCGTAAATGAGACCAGAAGGGATATCATGATGGCGAACGCTGCCGTAAGCCCGAAGCTCTTCCAGAACATCCCGACGAGTCCCTGCATGAAGGCGACCGGCAGGAATATGACGACCAAAGAGAGAGTTGTGGCCAAAACCGCCAGCGCTATCTCCTTTGTGCCCTGGATTGCGGCCTCGACCGGGCCTTTACCCTCTTCTTCCATGTGCCTGAAGATGTTCTCCAGGACTATGATGGCGTCGTCAATGACTATGCCTGTGCACACGGACAGGGCCAGCAGCGTCATGTTGTTGAGCGTGAAGCCCATGTACCGCATGATGGTGAAGGTGCCTATGATGGATGCCGGTATGGCAACGGCCGCAATAAGCGCGGTCCTCCAGTTCTTGATGAATACGAGTATTATGAGGCTCGCCAGTATAGAGCCCAGTATAAGGTGCTCCTCGACCTGGCTTACGGCCTTCCTTATGAACCTGGACTGGTCGATGACGACCTGCATCTCGATGTCCTGGGGAAGGACGGCCTTTATCTCCTCTAACTTCTCCTTGATATTGTCTATGACCTCGACGGTATTCGTGCCGGACTGCTTCCTTACGAGGACAGAGACCGCGTTGTTGCCGTCGAGCCTTGATATGGTGCGCGGCTCCTCCTGGGTGTCCAGCACGGCCGCGACATCCTTCACGCGCACGGGCGCACCCTTGCGGTCGGCTATGATGAGATTTTCGAAGTCCGAGACTTTCTCGATGCGGCCCATGGTCCGAAGGCCCTGTTCGCCCTTCTCCCAGGTTATCCTTCCGCCCGGCACTTCGACATTCTGCCTTTTTATGGCGTCGCTTATCTGGGCGATCGACATGCCGTAGGCGGTAAGCCTGTTCGGGTCTACGACTATCTGTATCTCCCGTTTGCGGTCGCCGACAAGGGTTATGGCACCAACATTTTTTACAACCTCAAGCTGCCTTTTAATCCTTTTGTCGGCCAGCTCAGTCACTTCCCTGGACGAACGCTTGCCAGAGATCACTATCGACATGACAGGCGCGGAATCCGGGTCGAACTTCTCGATTATGGGAGAGTCGGTGCCAGCGGGCAGCGTAGAGAGCAGAGCCGAGACCTTGGCCCTGACTTCCTCTGAGGCGACATCTATATTCTTTTCAAGCACGAAAGTGGCGAAGACCTGCGACTGTCCCTCGATCGTGGTCGAGCGCAGCTCGTCGATGCCGCTTATCGTGTTCACGGCCTCTTCGATGGGCTTGGTTATCTGGCTCTCTATCTCTTCCGGGCTCGCGCCGTCAAGACGCGTGGAGACGGTGATGGTCGGAAGGTCGACCTTGGGGAACAGGTCCAGGCCAAGCTCTCTATAGGAGGCAAGCCCCATTACGACCAGGCTCAGGATGAGCATGGTCGCGAATACCGGTCTTTTTATGCATATCTCGTATAATGACATATTTTACTTTTTGTCCTGGACGGTCACTTTCGCGCCGTCATACAGGTTCTGCAGGTTAGATGCCGCAACAATATCGCCTGATTTCAACGGCGCGCCGCTTATCTCTATCATCTGGCCGTCCTTAACGCCCATTGTGACGCTGAGCTCCTTCGCGGTGTCTCCGTTTACGACGAAGACCTTGTTTATGCCAACAAAAGAGTAAACAGCCTCTTCAGGGACGAACGGCACGCCATTTTCCTTTTGCGTCAAAACCAGGCCCCTGGCGAAGAATCCGGGCTTCAAAACTCCTCCCGCGTTCGGGACTTCTGCCTCTATCTCAAGGGTCCTGGTCTGGGTGTCGAGCGCAGGGCTTATTCTTGTCAGGCGGCCCTTGAAGGTCTTATCTTTAAACGCCTCGACGGTGACGAGCACCTGCTGGCCTGTCCTTATCCTCGGCACCGCTGATTCGGCTACAGTCCCCCTGAACTTGAGCGTGCCAGTGGAGACGACCGTGAACAGCTGGGATTTTTCCTTGATCGATTCCCCGGTAGAGACGAACCGCCTGCTGACCTCTCCTGATATGGGAGCCTTTACAACGGTATCGCTCATGCGCTTTTTAGCGAGGTCATGGCGGGCAGAGGCCTCTTCGACCCGGGCTTCAGATTCATGGAGCTGGGCTTCGGCAACATCGCGGCCAGTCCTTATATTGTCGAACTGGCTTACCGAGACCATGCCCTTTTTGAACAGTTCCTCATACCTCTTGAAGTTGGCGTTAGCGTCTTCAAGCTTCGCTTTTTCGCGGTCAAGGGCGCGCAGAGCGCTCTGGTGGGCTGCCTTCGCCTGTTCAAGGTTCAGCGAAGCCTCGCGCTGGTCAAGGATGGCAAGAGCGTCTCCGGCCTTTACCCTGTCCCCGAGGTCTGCCTTTATCTTCGAGACCGTCCCCTGTATCTCGCTGCTCACTATGACCTCGTCCCAGGCAGCAAGAGTGCCGGTCGCCTCGACCGACCTCTCGACGGTCCTGCTCTCGACCCTGGTGGTTGTCACGGCAAGAGCGGCCTGCTTGGCAGCGGCTACAGGCACCGTGGCAGGAGCTTCTTTTTTAGAGCAGCCAAACAGCGGCAAGGCCGCCAGCATCAATACGGAAAAAACAATACCTGATCTTTTAAGCATACGGCTCCTCAGTTTCATATAACCTTCAATAAAGCCCTGCTGGTCTTTAACTCGGGTACTTTGAGTTTTTTATAATTTTTCCTGGGAGACATCACCCTCCCCTCAATCCCCTCCCATCGAGGGAGGGGAAGCTGAAAAAGAGCCTTAAGTCAGTCCCATCTGTTTTAATCTCCTCCCCCTCGATGGGGGAGGCTGGGAGAGGGTGAACTTCTCATCCTCTTCTATCCGTTTCAAAAAAACCACGCTGGTGGTATTGTTTACCTGGCCGTCCCATCAACAAGCGTGCCTGTCACAAACTTCAAATTGAGTTTGGCGACTTCAAGGTCATAAGTCGCGCTGGCAAACGAAGTCTGCGCCGAGACGAGAACAGTGTCCGCGTCAATGACATCGAGAGTAGTGGCGACACCGAACTTGAACTGCTCGAAGACCATGCTGTAGTCCTCTTCAGCGAAGGCGACCTGACGCCTGAACGACTCTATGAGGGAGTCTATGGCCTTGACATTGTTTATCGCCTCGTTCACCTGCACGGATATGTCTCTTTTAAGGCCGAGCCTCACCAGCTCCGCTTCCCTGAGCTCGCTCCTGGCGTCGGTCAGCTCAGCCTTTCGCAGGAACCCCTCGAATATCGGGTAAGTGAGCCTCAAAGTGCCTGAGGCGCTCTCCTTCTGGAAGAAGGTCGTCTGGGGTTCCTGGTCGCGCCAGGAATAAAGGCCTTCGAGCTTCAACGACGGCTTAAAGCCTGCCTTTGCTATCGTTATGCTTTCGGAAGCCGCCTTCTCCTGGAGGACCAGCCGGGTATAATCGCTTCTTTCCTCAAGGGCCCTTTCAATTAGCCGCTCCGGTACAAGGGCGACGGCTCCCTGAAGGGCCGGTTCAACCAGGCTGAAAGCGCCCTCTATCCCCGTAAGCCTCGCCAGCAGGACTTTCGAGTTGTCGAGGTTGTTAAGCGACCTCAAAAGCTCAGCCTCTGCCCCGGCCAGTTCTGCCTGGGCCCTCAGCACGGCCGACTTCGTGACCTCGCCGACTGTAAACCTGGCGTCAGCCACCTCAAGCCTCTCCTGGGCTCTTTTGAGGGCGGCCCTCTTTATCTCTACATCCTTCTGGGCTTTCAAAACGCCGTAGTAGGCCCGGCCAGTGTCGAGCATTACTGATTCGCTCGCGCCTTCCAGCCCTTTTGTCTCGCTCTGTATCTGGAGCTTTGCCTGCCGCTGAACAGCCCACTCGCGCCCTCCCGAGTACAAGGGCTGGGTGAGCCTCAGCTCGGCAGCTGATGACGACTCGGGCTGTGTCACGAAACCAGTTCCCGAAGACTTCGACTCCGTAAACCTCGTGTAGCTCCCCTCGGCGGTAATGTTCGGGAGTATCCTCGCCACGGACTTGGTAAGGTCAGCCCTTGCCTGGTTGATGTTCTCCCTGGCAATGCCTAAGTCTTCATGATTTTCCAGCGCGAGCCTGTACGCCTCTTCGAGGGTTACTGCGCGTTCGGCAGGCTGTGCCCGAAGCTCGGGAGCGAACGCAAGGAAAGCTAAAGACAGGAAAACAGTGCACTTGAGCAAATGGACGGGCCACCTCTTCCGCGGCCTGGTCTTTGGCATAGCCTTACCTCCTTGTCCCCTCTAAAAAGATATCGACAAAAGACTCAGCGACCTCTTCGAGAGGCCTCTTGAAATAGCGCTTAAAACCGTAAATCTCCTGGGCGATGCTGTAATGGACGACCATGCCGATGAAGGCTCTCGCGGCAAGCGCCGGGTCGACCTCCCTCATCCAGCCTTCCCTTATCATTTCATTTATCTTGTCTTCGAGAAAACCCAGCAGCTCAAGAGCCCTGGTCTTTACGAAGAGCTCGGAGAGCGTGTGCTGCTCAAGGGCGCTGTAGGTGAGAAGGCGCATGAAGGAAGGGTCTTTGTGGTGCTCTTCGAGCATATAGACCGCGACGGTCCTGAAGACCTCAGCGCCCTTCTTGCCCTTGAGCATACTTATGAGGCATGACTCGCCCTCGCTGACGATGCAGCGGGAATCGATTATGGCCTTGTAGAGGTCTTCCTTATGGGAGAAATGCTTGAAGATGACGGCTTCGCTTATGCCAGCCCCACGCGCAATCTCGCGGGTGGTCGTGCCCTTGAAGCCCTTTTTGGAAAACAGGTCGGAGGCGACCTTCACTATCTGGGCGCGCCGCTCCTCGCCGGACATCCTCTTGCGGGTTTTTTTAGCGGCTTTGGATTTAACCGCAGCCGCCCGTGATTTCAAAGCTGTTTTTCTTTCCATGTCTTAGCGCCGCCTCTGGTGAGTAAGTACTTACTTTAGTACATCGGCTGGCGTTTTGTCAAGACCGTTTTCCGTCTTCAGCTTGATATCCATACCGCCGGAAGAGCTGACGGCGCCAGAGCTGTCGACTATCAAGACCTCAATGCCCGGAAGACTTTTGGCAAGCTCGAGCCCCTTTTGAGGCCCGAGCACGAAGATTGCGGTAGAAAGCGCGTCGGTCGTCATGGTATCCGGGCCGATGATCGTGACGCTTCTTGAAGCCTTTGCCGGGTAGCCGGTCCTGGGGTCCATTATATGATGGTAAAGGCGGCCGTCCTTGACGAAAAACCTCTCGTAATCGCCGGAGGTCGATATGGAAATATTTGAAAGAGTGAGCCTGGCCATGAGCCGGCGCCTGTCTCTCGGGTCCCGTATGCCGACCTCCCACCCTGCCCCGATGCCGCCGCCATTGCCCTGCACCCTCATATCGCCACCCGCCTTTATTATGGCGTTCGTGACTCCGGTCTTCAGCACCGTCTCCATCGCCTTGTCGACGGCGTAGCCCTTGGCTATGGCCCCGAGCCCTATTGCCATGCCCTTCCTCTTCAAAAAGACGGTTGACTCAGCAGGGTCAAGGACGATATCCCTGTAATCGACAAGGCCAAGCCTGGCTTTCACCTCTTCGGGGCCGGGCACCCTTTCTTGTCCGGGTCTGAAGTCCCAAAGCCCGCGCATCGAGGCCCATGTGATGTCAAACGCCCCGCCGGATAACACCGAGACCTTCAGTGCAGCTGAGATGACATTGAAAAGCTCCTTTGGGACCCTGACCGGCACCTCCCCCGCCGCCCTGTTTACCAGTGATACGGGCGAGGTCTCTTTCCATTCGCTCATCTGCTCTTCTATCCGCCTCATCTCCTGCTCGACGGAAGAAAAGACGGCCCTGGCCTCGCCTTCTGAGGCGGCGTCCACAGTCACCTCAAGGGCCGTGCCCATGACGGAAGTGTTTTCCCTGAATATCCCGGCGCCTGATGTTGGCACAAACGACAGAAAAAATAATACTGAGAAGGTAATGGAAATAAGCTTTTTCATCGGGAAAATGATATCAGAAAAAAGGCGGTAGTTGAAGCCCGGCAAACCCAATCGTGCATCGCCCGAAAAAAAAAGGCGGGGAGGCCCTTGGGCCTCCCCTCAAGGTGGGCTGGGGAGCGGGATGGATTTTTGTAAATGGAGTTTATGCGGTAAGTAAAGACGGGGCAAGCCCGCCAGGGATGGCTTCAATTCAGCTGATTATTGTACGATTTGAGTATATTAAACCTTACATTAAGGTATTATTAGAATTGCAACTCATTGGATAGAAAAAGAAAAGCCGGGGAAGGTTCTCCCCGGCCCGGTTGTTTTTCGATAAGAAAAAATCAGAAGCTGAGCCTCAACCCCCCCATGAAAATGTGCGCGTTGACCCCGGTCGATTCGGTGTAATACTCGTATTTCCCTTCAAGCGAATTTACCGCCAGCTTCCAGGCATTGACCGGGTTCGCGAGAAGATAGATGAGCTTGAGCCCGACAAGATTGGTATTCTTCTCCTCTATCTGCGGGGAAGAGGACTTGAACTGGTCTCCTGCCGAATAGGCGTCCTTCACAAAAAAGGCCTTGGACTGGGTGTAGTACCTGTAATTGAGCCTCATGATGAGGTTGTCATCAAGGTATTTGTAAAATTCGGCCTCTCCCATCCATGAGTTTACGTCCCACGAGTCGTCATAATAGCGGAATGTGAGCTTTGCCGCCGACCTCTCCAACAGCCCACCGAGCCCGTTAGTGAAGTAGTGGTTTACTCCGATAAGATACGCGTCCCGCTTCCTCTCGGAAGGGAATGCCTCGTTTACGCAGCCGCCTCCCGCGACTATGCCCGGGTCAGGAGCAGTAAGAGGCGCGCAATCGGCATCGGTCGCGGCTCCGGTGGGGACAAGCCTTATGCCCTCGGAAAGAAGCCCTTCGGACCTGCTGTGCGAATACCCTATCTGGGCCACGGTCACAGGGGATAAGACCTGGGTAATCCCGGCGAAGAAGTTGTCGGTCGTGCGGTCCTCCTCACCTGTCATGAACCTGCCGCTTATGGTGTCCATGTTGCGGGAGTAACCAAATGTCAATGTCGTGTTCTTCTCGAACAGGTCTTTTTTGAGGGTGATCGTCGGCGTACTCGAAACGTAGTCCTTCTCGGTGCTGTAGTCGTAATAGGCCTCGACAGAGATTATGTTGTTGAAATTATGCGAGACGCCAGCCATGAAATCGTGTCTGACATCGCTTCCGGCGTTGACGGCCGCCGACGCGCCAGAGACCGCGGCAACGCTGCCGCCGCCTTCATCGTCGTCTCCGCCCTCACCACCATCGGGGCTTATGAAGTCTACCGCGTACTTAAGAGATACCGTGGTATCTAGCGATAAGTCCTTGTTGAGGGCGAAGACACCGGAGTAGACCGAGATGCCGTTATTAAAGCTGTGCAGATACCCCTGGACCGCGGCGTAGTCCTCTGCAAGAGCGGCTGCGGGCAGAGCTAAAAAAATCGCGGTCAGAGCGAAGAGCTTTTTAATTGCACCCACAGCCGCCTCCGCTCACGCCGAAGCTGCCGGCGCTTCCTTCCCTCGTGCCGAGGAAGTGCTCGCGCACGGCCTTCTCTTCTTTATTGGCATCGAACTGCATGATGGGGTCGGCAAGGTGCTCCCTTTCCCAGGGCTTGACCCTCGCGCAACCGGATATTGTCAGGGCGCCCAGGGTGATAGCAAGCGCCAGCAGTATCGGCTTCATCTAAAGCTCCTTATTTGCCTTTTAAAAGGCTTTCAATCTCTTTTACCCACTCGGCAGGGTCTGTTTCCCTGTAGCCGAAATGAACAAACCTTATCACGCCTGCCCTGTCGATTATGTACGAGGTCGGCATGGCCTGTGCCATGTACGACGAGACCACTGAAGATTCCGGGTCATGGAGCACGGTGAGCCTCTTTGAGACCCCGGGGATGGTCGATATGAATGTGCCCGCGTGCTCTTTTTTCTTGTCCACGCTCACGCCAACGACGGCCATATCCGAATCTTTGAACTTTTCGGCGAGCTTGTTTATCTCTGGCATCTCCTTTTTACAGGGAGGGCACCAGCTCGCCCAGAAATCGAGAAACACTACCCTGCCCTTGTATTCGCCGAGCGAGACGGCTTTTCCGTCAAGGCCGTTCAGTGTGAAATCAGGGGCCTTCTTGTTGACTAACCCGGCCGAGGCCAGGGCCGGGAGAAGCACTGAAATAAAAAGGGCAACAAAGATTTTTTTCAGCATGGGCAAATCCTCCGGTTGCGTGATTATTCCATTGGAAACATTAAAGCCAGATTAGAAAGCGGTATGGATAGCATGCTTTTGCGTTTAAAATCAAGGGTTTTTGAGTCAAACGGCTTTTTCAGCAACCTGTTAACATAAATCATTTTAGCTTCCCGCGTAATCTGATATATTTCATCCATACCTGCGGGAGGGCTTATGGATTCCATTACGCTGGACAAAATAAAATACGAATGGCTCGGCCAGTCGTGCATGAGGATCTCGGCACCAGGGACGGTCCTGTACACCGACCCTGTCATCCTCGATGAAAACCCTCCGGCGGCGGACCTGATACTCATAACCCATCACCATGTTGACCACTGCCTGCCGGAGTTCATCACCCCCATAAGGAACGAAAAGACGAAATTGGCAGCCTTTCACGAAAGCTATGTAAAATACTGCGCCCAGGACATCAAGGGCGTACGGACGGTAAAAGTCGGCCAGACGATCGAGCTTGCCGGAGCCATGATTACCGGGACCGAAGCTTACACGAAACGCGGCTTTCACATCAGGGGAGAAGGCTGCGGCTTTCTTATAGAGCTCTCGGGTCAGCGGATATACTTTTCCGGCGACACGACGAGGATACCTGAGATGTCCGGCCTCGGCAAGGTCGACGCGGCCATAATGCCCATAGCCGACAACGCCAGCGCGATAGACATGAAAGACATCGCCGAGGCGGTGCGCGAGATGAAGCCCCGCCTGTTCATACCCGTACATTACACGCCGTTTGACGAACCAGAGCCAAAAATCACCGCCGACATGTTTTTCTCGAAGGACCCGGCCTTCTTCACGAAAAAAGAAGACCCCGCAAGGATCGCCTCCCTGCTCGAAGGCTCGGGGGTCAAAGTTGCAGTTCTCAAAAAACTGGGGATAAAGAAATAAAAAAAGGCGCGCCCTTTCGGACGCGCCTTGACCTGAACAGCTTTATTATTGCTTCGGTATCTTTACGAAGTCCTCATCAAAGTTCCCTTCAGCCCCCTTTGTATGGCAAGCCCCGCAATTCGAAGAGCTGCCGATTGAAGGCCTCTTGAACACATTGACGCCTACCTCACGGTGCTCCTTTTTTATCCAGGGCACATCCATTATCCTCTTAGGGGTCATGCCCTCTGAGCTGGAAGTTATCTTCTGAGCCCATCTCGCCGATGTTTTCTCGGATGAATTGGCCTTGAGATACGCCAGCAGCTCCTTTGAAGTCTCTGCGTCAAGAGCCAGGTTCTCGCCGAAGTGCTTGCCGGATTCATCCATGATAACCTTCCACGACCTCGAGGGAAGTAGCCAGGGCTGGTAGAGGAAGTGGCATGACGAGCACTCCTGCTTATAGAGCGTATTCTCAGGAGCTTTCAAGGCCGAAACTGACCTGTTGTGCCTGCTTCTTTCGCGGCTTTCATGGTCATCGTCGGCCTGAGCTACAGCTCCGGCGAAGACGCCGAAGGTCAACGCAAGGACGACGGGGAGCGCTATCTTTTTTCTGAATGACATAAAAACTCCTTCTTATTTAAGGGACATCATGTAGGTTATAAAATCGCCTTTTTCCTTCGCGCTGCACTCCCTTTCAAGAACCCATTCACAGTTGCGCTTGAACCACTTCTCGACCTTTTTCGGGTCTGTGAAACGCTGAGGGTTGGCCGCAGGCGAGATCGCCTCTATCACCTTCCCGGCGGTTGTCTTGCCTGAGGCGGCCGGGTTTGCCGTGTGGCAGGTAGTGCATGAGCGCTCTTCTTTTTTCTGGGAGTGAACCCTCTTCGCGTTGAAAAGCTTCCTGCCTTCCTCCGCGCTGAAGGAGGCAACTCCGGCCTCTTTTTTGAGCCCGTCCAGATACGAGTTCATAGCCGCGTTCGGAGCGGCCGCATAGACGCTGCCGGCGAAGAGCACTGCCGATAACACTGTAAGTCCCTTAACGATTTTCATCAATTCCTCCTTTATCCCCTGGGGACCGATATGTCCCTGTCCTCGAAAGATCCCAATGGCGCGCCCGGGTGGCAGGCCGCGCAGTTTGTCCTGCTGGAGACGGCTTTCCTTGTATACACCTCGCTGCCGATATCCAAATGCTTCTCTTTCCAGTACGCTGTTTCAGTTATCCTGAGCGGAGCCGCGTTTCCTATAGAGCCGATTATCTTTTTGGACGGCTCGGACAAAGCCCGTTCCGCGGACGAGGCGGCAAGCCATTTCAATATCTCCGAAGAGGTCTCTTCCGGCAGGGAGGCGTCATCGCCGAAGTGTTCTCCAAGGCCTGCCATCACTTTCTCCCACGACCTCGCCGGAAGGAGCGTCGGGCTGAAGGCGTTATGGCAGGATCCGCACTCTTCTTCATAAGCCATGTTTCTCTCGAGGGCGCGCAGGCCGCCTTCGCTTTCTACAAGGGCCGGGGCATGGCCTGAGGCCTGCCTTTCTCCGGGGAGAACCACCAAGACAGCGCCAGCCGTGACGACCGCAAGGAGGGCGAAAGCGGTTTTTTTCAGCAACGGCCTTTCAGCGACAGCTTCCAAGCTGCCTTCGACCGTTTTTTTACCGGTCAGCATTGAGAGTATGAGCCCTTCTTTCCAGATGATATCGTGCAGGAGCGCGGCTGCCACATGAACAGCTGCGAGCGCCAGAAAGGAATACGCGGCTATGGAATGCATGACTCCGGCAAGTTCTGCCGACTCGAAACTGAATACGCCGATTAACGGCCCCTTCATCTCCTCGCCTGAATATACGATGACGCCTGTTACGCCAAGAACAGCCGTCAGGCTCAGCATGACTATGACTGCCCAACCGACAGCCGGATTGTGTCCTGGGTATCTGGCCGGATTGTGTCCTGGGTATCTGGCCGGGTTGTGTCCTGGGTATCTGGCCGGGTTGAGCCTCATAAGGCCGGACAGGAAATGCCTTATCTCAGCCCATCCTCTTACAAACCCGCTGAACCTGGCGTTCCGGTTTCCTGAAAAGCCCCAGACGACCCTGAAGGCAGCGAGAGCGAGGGCCGCCGCTCCTGCCAGGACATGGTAGTCTAAAAACCACTCCCGCGTTGAAGCCGCGAAAGCGGTGAGAAACGCGGCGGCGAACGACCAGTGGAAAAGGCGCGTGGGCAGGTCCCAGATCTTCTCGATCTTCATCATATCCTCATAAGGGGTATAACCTTAAAAGATAGAAAGCTTAGGAAAAGGCAACGCTCGATACGAATATGGCGACTGAGACGACAAACGCGGTAATTGATAACAGGTCCAGCATGCCGAAGTTCCCTGCCATAAGGCCTCCTTGAAAAACCGTTTCTTTGTAAAGCGGGTCCCGTTTTATGGCATCATTATATAAACCCCTGAATTAAGAGAATATTAGAGAGCTTTATAAAAAAGTGTAACAAAGGGAACTTGACGGTTTATGCGTTACTTATTGACAAACGCAACTAAGTTGCATTAAACTTGAGGTCAAATGAAAACAAAAGAGAACTCTGAGGAGATCCTGTCATCCCTGGCAAACCAGGGGTTCCGGATGACCAGGCTCAGGAAGGCCATTATCGGCGTGTTTACCGGCAACGGCCTCCCCATGTCCGCTGACGAGCTGATGGAGATCCTCCGTGCCGGGAATACGGCCTTCAACAAGACGACCGTGTACAGGGAGATAAGCTTCCTCAAGGAACGAGGCGTTATCCAGGAGATACAGTTCCTGCACGAACGGGTAAAAAGGTATGAGCTGGCCTCTCTTGAGCACCATCATCACCTTGTATGCCTCAGGTGCAACAGGGTCGAAGACATAGTCCTGGAGAACGACCTGGCTGAACAGGAGAAGTCCATATTGAATTCAAAAGGGTTCAAGGTGACGAACCATATGCTTGAGTTCCACGGCATATGCCGGGGCTGCCACTCATGAGAAAAGCGCTCCTTTTCATAGCTGGCCTCGCGATAGTCTCCGGTATCGTTATTTTGCTGTTCAGCTTCGGCGTGAAGGAAAAGACGCAAAGCAATGGGCGGCTTACGGTTGCGGCAAGCTTCTATCCGCTTGCCCACTTCGCTCAAAAAGCCGCCGGGCAGGATATAGAGGTGTACATGATAACCCCAGCGGGCGCTGAGTCGCACGACTTCGAGCCTACGCCCAGGGATATAAGAAAAGTCCGCAACTCGGACATATTCATCTATAACGGCGCGGGCCTTGACCCGTGGGCCGAAAGGGTAGCGCCCACACTGGAACAGGCGGGTGTAAGGACTATCGAGATGACAGCCCATTTCAGCCTGATGAGCGTTGAAAAGGATGAACATGACCATGAAGATGATGGCCACGGACACGAGGACGGGGCCTTTGACCCGCACATCTGGCTTGACCCGCTCTTGTCTGCCGAGCAGGTAACGCTCATAGGCCAGGCGCTTGCCGCGGCCGACCCGGCCAATGCGGCCTCGTACCAGTCCCGTTCCAGCCAGTATGCAGGTGAACTCAAGCAGCTGCACGAAGAATACAGCAAGGGGCTTTCAAACTGCGGGACAAGGGACCTGATTGTGGCCCATGACGCGTTCAGCTATCTCGCTAAGAGGTACAACCTCAATATCATGCCTGTAACCGGCGTATTCTCAGGCGAGGAGCCCTCGCCCAAGCGCATTGCCGAAGTGGCAAGGCTGGCCAGGGAAAAATCTATCAGGTACATATTCTTCGAGCCGCTCGCAAGCCCGAAGATAGCTGAGACCATCGCCAGAGAGACCGGGGCCGAAGTCCTGGAATTGAACCCTCTTGAAAGCCTCACAAAAGAGGAAGCCACGGCGGGGGAGGATTACATTTCCATCATGCGCGCCAACCTCACGAACCTGAGAAAGGCTCTCCAGTGCATATGACCGGACCAAAAACCTGCATAGAGGTCAAAGAGGTGAGCTTCAGCTACAACGGCAACCCCATTCTTCAGGACATCTCCTTTGTCGTGCAGGAAGGCGAATACCTCGGCATAATCGGACCGAACGGCGGCGGCAAGACGACCCTTTTCAAAGTCATTCTCGGCCTCTTGAAACCCCAGACCGGAGAGGTCAGGATATTCGGCGAGCCGCTGGAGAGCTTTAAACGCCGTCACCTCATAGGCTATGTCCCCCAGAGGTCGCTTTCAGACTACTACTTCCCGGCGACCGTCGAAGAGGTCGTCAGAAGCGGCAGGACCGCGAGGCTCGGCCTCTTTAAGCGCGTCTCAAAAGAAGACGCCAAAGCTATCGAGCGGGTGATGGAAGTAACTGATGTCGGCAGGCTCAGGGACAGGCTCATAGGCCAGCTCTCCGGAGGAGAGCGCCAGAGGGTCTTTATCGCCAGGGCGCTGGCGAGCGAACCGAAGATACTCATACTCGACGAGCCGGATGTAGGCGTAGACATCAACGCGCAGGAAAAGTTCTATTCGTTCCTCGAAGACCTGAACAGCAACACCGGGATTACCATACTGCTCATATCCCACGACATAGATGTCGTAGCGCACCAGGCAAAGACCATCCTGTGCCTCAACAGGCGCCTTGTCTGCCACGGGTCTCCAAGGGATTTCATTACAGAGGATTATATGCAGAAGCTTTACGGCAAGAAAGTAAGGTTTATACTGCACGGACACTGAGACGGGCCGCGTGATTGATTTACCTGAAGACAGATTTGACGGGGTCAGCACCCTGCTAAAGGCTGCCTCTAAAAATTAGATATTTTTTCTGAAGTCAAGGAAGGGCGGAAATAAAAAGCGCAGCATATATGACAATATGTGAGCATTTTTATTTACGCCCTGACGCAGAGGTCAGGAAAAAGAGCAATTTTTGCTAGTTTAAAAGGATTCAGAGTATGCCAGAAATATTCGAACTCGAATTCATGCGCCGGGCCTTTGTGGCGGGCCTGCTCATATCCATTATCGTGCCGATAATAGGCACATTTCTGGTGGTGCGCAGGTATTCGTTAATGGCGGACACGCTCGCGCATGTCTCTCTGGTGGGGGTGGCTGTCGGCGTGCTCACGAAAACGCAGCCGGTCATCGCGGCTGTCATCGCCTCTACTGTCGCGGCTGTTCTGATCGAGCGGCTCCGTGGCCTCAAAAAACTCTTCGCCGAGTCTATCCTGGCCATCTTCCTTTCAGGCAGCCTTGCCGTGGCGGTCGTCATCATAAGCATGGCCAAGGGCTTCAATGTAGACCTTCTCAGCTACCTTTTCGGCAGCATCTCCACTATAGGCGGCGTAGACCTGTTTCTGCTCGCTGTGCTCTTCCTGCTTGTTTTGGCCTCTGTCGCCCTTTTCTATAAAGAGTTCTTCCTGGTCTCATTTGACGAAGAATTCGCGGAGGCGAGCGGCGTCAAGGCAAGGGCCTTGAACCTGTTCATAGTAATACTTGCAGCCGTGACGGTCTCTCTTGCCATGCGTATAGTCGGAATACTCCTCATAGGCGCGCTCATGGTCATACCTGTCGTGACAGCCAGGCAGTTCGAGCTGAGCTTCAGGAACACCATACTGGTCTCGATCGCCTTCTCCCTCGTCTCGGTCATCTCCGGGCTTTTTCTTTCCTATTACTTCGACCTCGCCAGCGGAGGGACTATCGTGCTCGTCTCATTGGCAATTTTTCTCGCATCGTTAGCGGTAAACAGGCCGGAATAAATTTTTCCTTATTTGTCATTCTGAGCGCAGCGAAGAATCTGCTTTTAGATTCTTAGTCGCCTTCGGCTCTTCAGAATGACAGATTCATTCTTTCGTGACGAGCGAGACCTTCATCGTGACATCGAGAAGATCGGGGTTTTCAAACCTCGATTTCATAGAAAGCTCCCTTACAACCATGAGAACCGGCCCGGCTTCAGCGTGGTAGATGAAGTTCACGAGCTGATTGAGGTCAACGGCTTCAAGTTTTACCTCGACCGGCTTGTCCGTATATCCCGGAGAGGGCACCTCCTCAAGCGGCTTTACGGACGCGACCCGTTCTTTTATCCCGGTCCTTTTCGCTATCTCCTCAATCGCTGATACGGGAGAAGTGCCAGAGTCGGCGGCCCGCTGGGCGACCGAGTCAAGAACGGTCTTTTTGCCGATGTAATCAGCCTTCATGGAGGCCATTACCGCGACTTCCTTTTTTTTCGTCTGCACCGCCTTTTTGACCGAAGCATAGCTTCCGTAAAGGGTCAGCCCAGCCGCAAGCAGGGCAAGCGGGATGATAATGTAGATGGCATAAAGGTAGGCTTTCTTCCTGTCGGGTCTTCCCTTGAGGAAACCTGTCATAAGCTCTTTGAGATGAACAACCGGATATGGCAGTCTCATTTCCATAATCTTACCTCAATTGCGCGTTTATGCTGAACGAAGTCCTGCCGCCGGGCTTGGCCCTTGTCTCGCCCATTGCCACATCGGTAAACCCTGCCTTCTGGAGAGACTCCTTGACGGAGTTGGCGCCGTTGAAGGTCTGCGCCTCTCCCTTGGCAGTTATCCTGCCGTCGGCTATGGAAAACTCGTCTATCTTTACGCCCATGCCATCAGGGACGGCAACGGCGACGCTTTTAAGGACATCAAGCGACCTTCCGCCGCTTCCCAGGGCGGCTGCCTCTTTTTCAACGGCCTTGAGCTTGGCCTCAAGCTGATAGACCGGGTCGGCGACATTCTTTTCACCCGGGAAAAGCTCCTGATACGAAGCCCTCAGAGACTGCCTGTACGCTTCAAGCTCGCTCGTGAGGCCTCGGTATCTTACATAGAAGTCCGCCCCGGCCAGCACAAGCAGGGAGGCGCAAAGGGCTGCCGTGAGCCTGAGTCTTTTCCTGAAAGCGGCCTTATCTTTGGTATACTCGAACTCGCCCCTCCTGAAGTTCACGATGGTGCCGGCGAGCCCCTTGTCGAGTAGCATTGACAGGGCCAGCGCTTCGGAGGCTTCAGGGGCTATCCCGCCCGGCAGGTCCAGAGGCACGAGGCGCGCGCCACGGAACATCTCTTCCAGGGCCTCTCTGTCGTTGTCCCAGCCGGAAAAATGGACCTCGTCCACGCTGATCCCTTCAGCGTCAAGAAATGCTACGCCAAGCCCCACATTGTCGAGCCTTTTTGCGTGCTTCAGAAGCCTGGGCATGCCGTCCTGGACAACCGCGAAAATGCCGGGTGAAAGAAGGGCTCTGCACCCCTCCCTGCCAAAAAGCTCGTTCATCAGCACAGGCATGGCGAAAAGCCCGGGCCCCATCCATACAGGGTCAAGCCCCAGAGCTGAAAGAGCCTCGAGGTAGCCCCTTATGACGCGCTTTTCAACGGCCACTGCCATGACCTTGTTTTCCCCGAGCTGGACAGCGTCAGCCACCACATCATCGACCTCCACATGGAGAAGCCCGGCCAGCTCAAACGGGAGCGCCTCGTTTATCTTTTTCCTGTCCTCGAAAGGCAGATCAACTATCCTTATGGAAAGGTCCTCGGGAGGGATGCCAACGGCAACCTT
>Ga0209641_10001891_pt1 | contig 18230 bp, 16 predicted proteins | sample RifCSP16_1_FD_184022 | JGI IMG/M metagenome (GOLD analysis project Ga0209641, IMG submission 184022) | Soil microbial communities from Rifle, Colorado - Rifle CSP2_sed 16_1 (SPAdes) (version 2) | ecosystem: Environmental > Terrestrial > Deep subsurface > Rock core/Sediment | place: Rifle... | reverse complement strand
TTGCTCTTGCTCGTCGTCTTCGCGTGGTTCTTCCAGCGCACGCGCTGGGGTCTCGCGATGCAGGCCACCGCCGACGATCAAATGGCGGCGCTCTCGCTGGGCGTCAGCGCCAAGCTCGTGTATGCCATCGCCTGGGCGATCGCCTTCATGGCCGCCGGCGTGGGCGGCATCTTCCTCGGCATCATCAATGGGCTGAACGTCTCGGTCAGTTTCCTCGGGCTGCTCGTGCTGCCGGCGGTCGTGCTGGGCGGTCTGAACTCGGTTCCCGGGGCCATCGTGGGCGGCGTGCTCATCGGCATTTTGCAGAACCTGGCCGGCGGCTACCTCGACCCGCTCATTCCCGGAGGTATCAAGGAAGTATTCCCTCTGGCCTTCATGGCCGTCGTCTTGCTCTTCAAGCCCTACGGGTTGTGGGGATGGCAAAAGATTGAGAGGGTGTAGGGCGCAGGGCTTGCCGTTGGGGCAGGGCTTGCCCCTGCCCTGAGATTTGGGGTTTGAGATTTGGAGTTTGAGGTTTGAAACATGTTCCGACTGCCGGCTGGCACGTATTTTCAGACTTATCAGCAGGCGCACCGCTTCTGGCCGACCCGCTTCATGACGCTGCGGATGATCGGCCTGCTGGCCGTGCTGTTTGTGGCCGTTCCCCTGGTCGCCAACAACTATGTTCTTTCGATCGCCAACCGCATCGGTTACACCATCCTGGCCGCCATGGGCGTGCAACTGCTCATCGGCTTCACCGGACAACTGACGCTGGGCCACGCGGCTTTCGTCGCCGTCGGCGCCTACGCCAGCGCTATCTTCACACTGACCGCCGTCGAAAACGCCGATATTCCATTCTGGGGTTTTCTGTCGCAGGCCGGCCTGGCCTATCCCCTCAGTGTCGTGGCAGCGTGTTTGCTCTCCGGTCTGTGGAGCGTGTTGTTCGGCCTGCCCTCGGCGCGCGTCAAGGGATTTGGCATCATCCTGACCACCATGGCCGCCCAGTTCATCACGGTGAATTTCATCATTGCCCAGTACGTCAGCCAGATCGGCGGCCGGGGGCATTATTTCTCGCTCCCAGCGGGCACGGTCAAGATCGGCCCCTGGGCGCTGGCCGGAGACCGGGATGCGTATTTCTGGATGCTGATCCTGGTCGTGCTGGTGACGGCGGCGATGAACAACTGGAAGCGGACGCGGCCGGGGCGCGCCTGGCTCGCCATTAGAGATAACGACATCGCCGCCGAGGTGCTGGGCGTGAACATCGTACGCTACAAGCTGCTGGCCTACTTTGCCGCCGGCATACTCGCCGGCCTGGCCGGCTCGTTCTGGATCACGTCGCTGTTTTTCGTCAGCCCGGAGCATTTCGAGTGGAGCAACTCGTTATGGTGGGTGGGCGTGATTCTCATCGGCGGCGTAGGCGCGGTAGACGGCACGATTTTCGGCGCGATCTTCCTGGAGCTGATGCTCGTTTTGGTCAACTCGTTTTCCGCGGCCAACCTCGATTTCCTGTACTTCAAGGATATCGCCTTCGGCCTGGCCATCATCCTGTTCCTGTTGTACGAGCCTAACGGGCTGGCCTACCGTTGGTGGCAGATCAAGAACTACTTCTACTTGTGGCCGTTTTCGTACAAGTGAAGGAGGTGAAATCTTCAAACTCCCAACTTCAAATTCCAAACTCCAAAGTCGATCTCAAAGGTAAGAGCGCTCCCATGTGGGTGCCCCACGGACGCAGAAGCACAGAGACACAGCATGCTGCGTCTGTACCGTTCGAAATCATCGAGAGGAGAAGGATACCATGCAGAGTCGGAAATACCTACAGTCTGTCTTGGCCTTCCTGATCGCCGGGGCTTTGCTGCTGACGGCGTGCGGTCAGCCCACTACGCCGCAAGCAGCGGCGCCGGCCGTCGAGACGGTCCGCGTCGGCTCACTCAACGACACCACCGGGCCGACGTCGGACGTCGGCAAGGATTACGCGCTGGGCATTCGCGAAGCGATTGCCTACGTGAACGATCATGGCGGCGTGAACGGCAAGCCGATCGATCTGTTCCAATACGACTACGGCTATCGCGTCCCGGAGGCCATCACCACCTACAAGCGCTTCCGGGATCAGGATAATGTGGTGGCCGTGCTGGGTTGGGGCACGGGTGACACCTCGGCCCTGGCGCAGACGGTGACCCAAGACAAAATGCCGTACGTCTCGGCCTCGTATTCGGCCGAGCTGACCGATCCGGCGAAGACCCCGTACAACCTGTTCGCCGCCACCGATTACTCGAGCAACGCGCGCGCGGCTATCACGGCCTGGTACGAAGAAATCTGGCAGAAGGACTCGCGCTTCGAGGCCCGTCGCAGCGCCGGCGAAAAGCCGAAGTTCGTCGCGTTCTACTCATTCCCCACACCGTACTCCAGCGCCCCCATCAAGGCGATCAAAGAGCAGGCCGAGCTGCTCGGCTTCGAGGTCGGGCCGGATCAGGACGTGCCGCTGACGGCGCTGGACACGACGAGCCAGGTGCTGGCGGCAAAGGAGTTCGGCGCCGACCTGATCTGGCACGGCAACACGACGGGGTCGGTCGCGGTCGCAGTCAAGGATAGCAAGGCGCAGGGACTGGCCGCCGATCACATCGTGAACAACTGGGGCTACGACGAGAACCTGATCAAGCTGGCCGGGGACGCCGCCGAGGGCGTCGTGGGCATCGCCGTGAATGCCTTCTTCGGCGAGGAGACGACCCCCGGCGCTCCGGGCGTCACGATGAACGACGTGATCGAGTATGCCCAGAAATACAATCCCGGCGTGCCGGTCGAGAACCGGCTGATCCGCACCATTCAGGCCTGGAACAACGTGCTCCTGCTGTGGGAGGCGATGAAGCGGGCCGACACGGCCGGCAACCTGACCGGGGAAGGGATCAGGCAGGCCTTCGAGACGCTCCAGAGCTACGATCTCGGCCTGGGCGCGTCGCCGGTCACTTACACGGCGAGCGACCATCGACCAGCTTCGGCCGTCAACATTTACGTCATCCGCAACGGCACGTTCGAGCTGCTGCAGCGAGTCGACCTCAAGGAGCGCTGGCCCGACCTGTGGCCGACGTGGCTGGGTTACTAGCGCGTGGGGCGTGGAGCGTGGGCGTGGAGCGTGGGGCGAGCATCCTGCAACTGAATAACGTCGAAGTCCGCTACCACGAGGTCATCCTGGTGCTCAAGGGCGTGTCGCTGGAAGTGCCGCCCGGCGGCATCGTCGCTCTCCTCGGCGCGAACGGAGCGGGCAAGAGCACGACGCTCAAGGCTATCTCCGGCCTGCTCCGGCACGAGAACGGCGCTGTCACCGACGGCAGCATCGAGTTCGTGGGACAGCGGATCGATCGCAAGAGCGCCGAGGAGATCGCTCGCATGGGCATCATCCAGGTGATCGAGGGCCGGCGGGTCTTCGAGCACCTGACGGTCGAGCAGAACCTGAGAGTTGGCGCTCACTTGCGGCCCGACGGAGCCTCAGGGGGCCTGCGCGACGGCCTGGAAATGGTGTACACCTATTTCCCTCGCCTGCGTGACATCCGCCATAAGCAGGCAGGGTTCGCCAGCGGCGGCGAGCAGCAAATGATGGTCATTGGCCGCGCCCTGATGGCGACGCCCAAGCTCATGCTGCTGGACGAGCCCTCGCTGGGATTGGCCCCGCTCCTGATTCAGGAGATCTTCGACATCATCACCCGCCTAAATCGGGAGCAGGGCATCCCCATCGTCCTGGTCGAGCAGAACGTGAAGCTGGCGCTGGCCGTCGCGCCCTACGCCTACGTGCTGGAGAACGGCCGGATCGTGATGGATGGTCCGGCCGACAAGCTGCGCGACAATCCGGACGTCAAAGAATTCTATCTCGGCCTCACCGACCTGGGGACGCGCAAGAGCTTCCGAGACGTGAAGCACTATAAGCGGCGCAAGCGATGGCTGACATAGTCGCGAGGCGTGGAGCGTGGGAGACCTGCGCCCGCTCCGGGTCGGGAGGCTCATCACCCAAGAAAGGGGCCGAACACATGAACACTCGACGAACTACGGCACTTCTCATAACCCTGATCTGCGGCGCGGCGCTGATCGCACTCAGCGCGTGCGGCGCGCCTACGCCTTCCCCTGCGCTTCAGAACCCGACCGTCGAGCTCGATCACGTCGAAGTCGCCAGTTACTTCCCCTGGCCGACGACCGTCCCGACGGCTGGGCCACAAACGCCGACGCCGGCGCCGATCCCGGCCTCGCGCATCCCGATGGTGCTGGCCTTCGTTTTCGACGTCACCAACCCTAACCCCTACCCGGTGACGCTGAAAGACCTGCAGCATACGGTCGAATTCGAGGCGGCTCCGAACGAGTTCTTCCCGGTGGGCAACCCTTTCGCGCACGAGGATATGTCCATTCCGGCCAATACCACCAACGAGCTGCGAGTGGTAATGGTGCTCGACTCGCTGGTCACGCCCGGCAACCTGGCCGTGACATCCGGCTCCCGGATGAAAGAACTGGGCCTGACGCCCGGCGGCGTGGTCAGTAACTGGTGGTCGACCGTCGGAGACTTTCCGTTCAAGATTCGGGTCACCGGCGGTAGCGCTGAATTCTCCAGTCCCGGCGGGAACGCGATCGTGCCTTTCGAAGGCGAATATCCCGAGTAGCAGACGGCAAGCCAGCCTCCCGAAGGATGTGAATTCTTCGGGAGGTTTTCACAATGGAGTGTGGAGACGTGGAGCGTGGAGAGAGACGTGATCGACCTGAAAGACGAGACGTTTGACGGCTCCTTCCCCTTCATCCCCCACTATCGAAGGATCCACGGCTTTGAAATGCACTATGTGGACGAAGGCAGTGGGGAACCCCTAGTGCTGGTGCACGGCGATCCAACCTGGAGCTACCTGTGGCGCAAGCTCATCCCTCCTCTCTCGCAGCGCCGCCGCTGCATCGCGCCGGATCACATGGGCATGGGCAAGTCGGGTACGCCCGATGAACCGTATCCGTACCGCCTTCGCCATCACATCGCCAACCTCGAAACCCTTTTGCTCGATCTGGACGTGCGCGGCATCACGCTGGTTCTTCACGACTGGGGCGGGCCGGTGGGGTTGGGATTTGCGATCCGTCACCCTGAACGGATCAAGCGTCTCGTCTTGATGAACACATGGGCGTTCGTCCCGTGGCCGGGTGGTTCATTTCCTCGATTGATCGAGCTCATCCGCTCTGAACGCGGGGAAAAGTTCGTGTTGGAAAAGAATGGCTATCTGGAACCCGCGCTGTTGGGGACGACAACCCATCGAGAGCACCTGACGGAGATGGTTCTGAGGGCCTATCAAGCCCCGTTTCCGACGCCCGGCTCACGCCGCGCTTTACTGTGCTGGTCGCGCGATATTCCTGTCGGCGAATCGGATCCGTCCTATGCCGAGATGAAGTCGATCGAGCAGGGGTTGTTCCAGTTCAGCAAGACCTCAACACTCCTGGTGTGGGGGATGCAGGACCCGGTGCTCTCCGAACCCGTCTTGCGCATGTGGCAGCGCATCTACCCCCACGCGACCACCTACGAAATTGCGGATGCCAGCCACTTCTTGCAGGAAGATGCGCCGGATCGGATCGTAGGCTGCATCGAAGAATTCCTGGACGCCAATGCTTGAACACGGATGTTTATACTGCTCACGGTCATAAACTGCGCCTCTTGGTCATTCCCGCACGCTTTAGGCGGGAATCCAGCAACCCAATCGGCATGGAGTACCCATCGTCCAACTGGATGCCCGACAACAGCATTCGGGCATGACCGTGGCCGTCACGGTAACGCTAACAAAAGCGCCAATTGTGCCCGCGCTGAGTATAGACGAGGATCACTATGGCCGAGCTGACATCCGAAACGCGCGCTGCTTGGCACGCGCAGCGCCTGCGCGAGATCATTCCCCAATTGTATGATCGCGCACCCGGCTTCCGGCGACGGATGGACGCGGCCGGCCTGAAACCGGGAGACATTCAGACCCCGGCCGATCTCGCCGCCCTGCCCGTGCTGCGCAAGGACGATCTGATCGCGCTTCAGCGGGCGGACCCGCCGTTCGGAGGCTTACTGGGCGCCGCACCCGGCGACCTCCGCCGCATCTTCCAGTCACCCGGCCCGATTTATGAACCGGAACCCAAAGTAGCCGACTACTGGCGTTGGGCGCCGGCGCTGCGCGCCGCCGGCTTCGAGCCGGGCGACATCGTGCTGAATGCGTTTGGCTATCACCTCACGCCGGCCGGCGCGATGTTCGAGGAAGCGCTGCTAGCCATCGGCTGCACCGTCGTTCCCGGCGGCATCGGCAACCAGGAGCAGCAGGCGGAAGCCGTGCGCGCGCTCGGCATCAGCGGCTACGTCGGGTTGCCGAGTTACCTCAAGGCGCTGATTGAAAAGGCGGAGGCGCTCGGCGGAGGCCATCTTCCCTCCGGCTGGCCGCTGCGCCGCGCCTTCGTCACCGCCGAGCCTCTGCCGCCCTCGCTCCGCGCGCTGCTCAACGACTACGGCCTCGTCGTGCGCCAGGGTTATGGGACGGCCGAGTGCGGCAACCTGGGCTACGAGTGCGAAGCGCAGAACGGCTGGCACGTGCCCGACGACGCGCTCGTGCAAATATGCGACCTGAACACCGGCCAGCCCCTCCCGCCGGGACAGACCGGCGAGGTCGTCGTCACCTTGTTCAACCCGGACTACGCGCTGGTGCGCTTCGGCGTCGGCGACCTGTCGGCGCTCAACGTCGAGCCTTGCGCCTGCGGGAGGACAAGCGATCGCCTTGTAGGCTGGCAGGGGCGCGTCGGGGATGCCGTCAAAGTCCGGGGCATGTTCCTGCACCCGCGCCAGGTGGCCGAGGTCGTGGCGCGCTTCCCCGAAATCCGCGCGCATCAGGCCGTCATCACTCGCGTCGAGCATCGCGACGAGCTGGCGCTCCGCGTCGTCCTGGCCGAAGGAGCTGATCCCGGCTCTCTCGGCGAACGTCTGCAGGCAGAGGCCCGCGACGCGCTCAAGTTCCGCCTGGACATCGAAGTCGTCCCAGCCGAGGCGTTGCCACCAGGCAGCCCGCCTTTGCGTGACGAGCGGAAGTGGGATTGATTAAATCACACGTATTGGACATTCCAGCTATGTTCACCTAAAATAGTGGCATCGGAGGTACAGGCCATGGCCCTCTCATTTGCCACAGAAGTCATTCCCCTTGCCGCTGATGCGGACGGTGTCGTTCGGGTCGGCAAGACGCGTGTCACGCTTGACACGGTTGTCACCGCCTTCACGGACGGCGCAACGGCGGAGGAAATCGTCCAGCAGTATCCTTCTCTGAATCTAGCCGATGTGTATCAGGTGATCGGCTACTACCTCAGACGACCGTCGGAAGTTGAAGCCTATCTGCAACAGAGGAAAGCTCAAGCCGGCACAGTCCGACGGCAGAACGAGACACGCTTTGATCCGCAGGGCGTGCGTGATCGCCTGCTCGTTCGTCGCACAAGCAAAGAGCAGTAGCCATGCTCTTGCTCGCGGCTGACGAGAACTTCAACAACGACATCGTGCGCGGCCTGTTGCGCCGCCGGTCAGATTTGGACATCGTTCGCGTTCAAGACGTGGGACTGTCCGGTGCAGACGATCCGACCATTCTTGAATGGGCAGCGCAAGAGGGTCGAGTCTTGATCACGCATGATGTTTCCACGATCACGCATCATGCTTACGAGCGTGTTCGAGCAGGCAAGCGTATGCCCGGTGTGTTCGAGGTGAGTCGCAATCTTCCCATTGGTGTCGTGATCGAGGATATCCTGTTACTGGCCGAATACAGTCTCGTGGGCGAGTGGGAAGGTCAAGTGCGGTATCTGCCTCTGCGGTGAAAACCTCCCGTCCACTGGGCCATCCAAATTGCCGTCGGTGGGGCAACTGTCCGTATCTGTCGGCACGCCGAACGTGATCCGCTGGCAAATGAGTCTCCAGATCGTTGCGGTGCGTTTCGCGGGCAATGTGCTGTACGTTGCACTGAGTGATGGTCGGGAAATTAGCGTCCCGCTCGATCAGGTCGAATGGTTGGCTTGGTTAGCGAAAGCTACTCCTGAACAACGCGCGAAATGGTCTATCGAGCCAGGGGGCTATGCCATCCAGTGGGAGGATTTAGACGACGGTATCGAAGTCGGCCACTTGATTAAGCGCTTTCTATCAGAATAGGCACGACTATGAATCAACGTAATGCCAAACCTCGCCTCGTCGTCTGTGTCAATAACGAAGGCTACCCCGTCTCTCTAGAGCGGCGAAAGATCTATCAAGCATTGCCAGATCGGCAAGCCGCCGCACATGGCCTGATACGCGTAATTGACGAATCAGGCGAGGACTACCTCTATCCGGCGGACTGGTTCGTTCCCATCACCCTACCACAAAGTACAGTAAAGGCTCTAGCATTGGCGTCCCCGCCAAGATCGGCTGGCTAAGTTATAGTCGGTGAGGCATCTCTTCCCTCGTCGTAGCCCATGTGCTTGTACCCCACGAGCAGGAACGGTCAGGTCCGTGGCCGTTTGGTGGGATCGGTTCGTCAGCCCCGCTACACTACGACTCACGCTAGCGTGACGCCCACGACTACTGGGGGCATTCCGTCACTTTGCAGGGCAGTCGTGTTATCCACCGGTTGGCCTCCTGCCCGAATGCGCGTATACTATCGGCGACGAACTCATTTGGGCAGCGCCTGCCGCACCAAAATCATCAACCTGGCCGAGGCCGTAGACTCCGATCTTCCTAGCGAGCGTCTGAAAACTCTGGCGCGCGATGTGTTTAAGTTCCGCCTGGATGTCGAAGTCGTTCCAGCCGAGGCGCTGCCACCTGGCAGCCCACCTCTGCTGGACGTGCAGGCGTGGCACTGATTACTGATTACTGTATACTGATCACTGATTAGGGAGTCTGACGCCATGATGCAACCCGATCAATCTACTATTCACATCGTCAGCGCCAATCTCGGCCGCTGGCTTGGATCCGAGCTTCCCAAGGCTGCCGTGGATGCGGCGCGCGCAACGTTGACCACCCACGTCTCGAGCGGGCGACTGCGCGGCGCGTGGGTCATGGCCTTCGGCGAAGACCTGCACCTGCACGTCACGACTTTCAACGGGGATTTCCTCGCCGGAGGCGACGCTTCCGAATTTGCCGCCGAAGCCACGCTGGCTGCGGCGCTGGCCGCACTGTCCAAAGGCTTCGAGATGGGGTTGGGATCGGCGACGACTGTAGGGGCAAAGGCAGGGGCACGCTTCGCGCCTGCCCCTACTGCCGAGGCGCTCGATCTGCGCCGCCTCGATTACCCGTTCACCGAGCGCGGCGCCGAACCGATTTTCGTCGCCAAGGCCCTGAACGCGAGCTGGGGCTTTTTCAATCGCGCGCTGTTCAACCTGTACTTCAACCCGGACAAAGGCTCCGGCCACCGTATCGAAGGCAACGATTTCGTCGCCATCGTCGAGAGCATCGCCGATCTGAAGGCCGTAGGGGCAGGCGCGAAGCGTGCCCCTGCCCAGGTGCGGACGTACGAGTTTGGCCCGGCCCAGGGCAACGAGCTCCTGGCGCTGGTCACCGATCCCGACGACTGGCGGCTGAGTGAGGTGTACGCGGTGAAGGGGCGTTTCGGGGAAGGCAAGTACAGAGACGAGCCGGCCGCGCGCGTGGCGGGTGGGCGCAATCCGGTCTTTATCGGCCGCTCGCAGTCCGGGCTGCCGGCCATTGGCGAATTCACCCAGGCCGTTGGCGAGTTCTACTTTGGGCCAGGCGGGCCGGAGGGCGGCTACCACGTGGGCCTCGTCCCGGCTACGTTCGCAGAGGCGCACAGTCCGGCTGCTGCGGACGGCATTGCAAGGGTCGTAGCCTATGCCTATCAATCCTACGATAAGGGACGCATCCCGGATGGCGACGTGGTGGATATCTTCGCTCAGAATCTGTCGGAGACGCGCAGCCTGCAGCGCGAGTCGATGCGTTACGTCCGGCACATGACGACACATGGCGAGTTCGAGCCTTATCTGAACGCGGAGACTGCCGTGAGCCGCGCAGAAAGCATTGCCGAGCAATTGAAGGCCCGCTTTGAACCCATACCGGATGGCGCCGACCCGGTCGTCGCGGCGGCGAACCGGCGCGCGCTGTTTACGATTTCCGACATCAAGGCGGATTCCGGGGGCAGGGTGGGCCACACTACGCCGCCGGGTCACTTCGGCCCGGTGGCCGAGGCGAGCTTGCAGGAAGCCAAAGAGGCCGGGCTGATTTTCGATACGTCGGAGTTTATCGCCGTCGGCGACGACGGCCACCTGCTGATGACGCACACGCAGGGCGCCGACAGCAACGACATCCATTTGCTCGCGTATAAGACCTTCTTCCGGCAGGTCTGGACGGCGGAGGTGCTCGGCTACAAGTGGTACGGCCTCGGGCAAGACCTGGTCGGCGACGCCTCGGCCGGCAAGGCGACGGAGGAGCTGGCCGACCTCACCGAGAGATTCGTGAGTCTGCTGCCCGACACTCTACCCGAAGCCGAGCGGCAGCGATTCGGAGAACTGCGCACGGCCTTCGATCGCTGGCGCGCCGGCCTCGGCGGTGGGCGGACACCCGCGCCGCCCTTCTCCGGCAACGTCTCCGGGCAGGGGCCGGGCTTTGCCGAGCTGCCGATGCCGAGGGCCGCGCCGGTTGGCCTGCTGGCAATCGACAAGGCCGGTCCTGCGGCCTTCAACCTGCCCGTATGGGAATCGCTGCGGCGCTGCCGCGCCGACGAGAGTCTGGCCCACTACCTGGAAGGCAGCGACGCGCGCGGCGTGGTGCTCGAAATCTGGGACGTGGAGCGACATCGGCGCATCTTCCTCGACTTCGAGACGGAGGCCGGGTTCGCTCAACGCCTCCTCGGCGCGACGGACAAGTTCAACTTCAAGCGCATCTGGACGCGCACGGGAGCCTGGAGCGCGGAGCGTGGCGCGTGGAGCGTGGAGCAGGTAGTGGGCGACATCCTGCTGGCCGCCTCGACCGAGAAGCTCGCCATTATCACGGGCGGCGAGTATCGCGGCAAGGACGATCCGGTTCTCTTATGCGTGGAGCCACTCGCGAACGCGCTCAACCTGTTTATGCGCGATCGATTCTATATGACGCAGGGCGATGGGCGCGGCTCGCACAACATGTTCCCGACGCCGCTGGCATTCGGCGAGGCGATCGCGACGGTGAACTCGCGCGCCGTGTCCGTAGCGGCGATGATTTCATTTGACGCCAGAGGCGAGATTCGCGCCGTGCGCGACGTGTTTGCCGACCCGGCCTACGACGAGGCGCGCGATCGGGCGTTCCGATTGAACAAGGCGATTTGGGACGCGCATGGCGGCAATTTCAGCCCGGTAGGTGTGGGCGCATCGAAGGTGGAGCAGTCCTACCCGCTGGCCAAGATGATCGCGCGCATCACCGCAGAGGGGTCGCCGTATGAGTCGAAGCGAAGGTAATTGGTGGGCGCGTGCCTGTGCAAGGTTTATCCCTTATGCCTGCTGGTGCCGGCCCGCTTCGCTTGTTCCAGGTGGGCCTGCATATACGCTCTGAGTAACGCGTTGATGCGCGTTTGATAGCCACGCCCCTGCGCCTTGAACCAGGCCAACACATCGCTGTCCAACCGAAGCGTGAGTTGGGATTTGTTCGGCACGGGCTTTAAGCCGCGTCGCACGACGGCCTTCGCAAACATCTCTGGCGTGAGTTCGGGACTGTCGGACAGGTCAATATCCTTGTCCCGCATGGCGTCCAGCCGCGTCCAGTTAGTCCCCGATTTGCTTGAGGTAGTTTGTCTCTTCATTCTTTGTCGCCTTACGAACCGATATGATGCGAATCACATCGTCGCTTGGCTTCGTCCCATTCGAAGCGCACGCCGTAATTGTAGTTACAAATTGTACCGGCGCCAAGGGGCGGGTCTTGCCGTGTGCACGCAAAACATGTCAGGCCGGACGTAGGGCGGCTTTCGATAGCCGCCAATTTGCGGCGCGTATGGAAACGCGCCCTACGGTTGATGACAACCTTTACGTGTACACGTCTTGCCGGAGGGTTAGCCGCCCAGATAAGCCTCTTTGACCTTCGGGTTGTTCGTCAATTCGGCGGCCGTTCCCGACAAGGTCAGGCGCCCGGTTTCAAGCACATAACCCCGGTGCGCCAGCTTCAGCGCCTGTCGCGCATTTTGCTCGACCAGCAGAATAGTCGTGCCGGCGGCGTTGATGTCGCGCAGCGTCTGGAAGATCTCCCTGACCAGCACGGGCGCCAAACCCATCGACGGCTCGTCGAGCAGCATCAAGCGGCCACGCGTCATCAAGGCCCGCGCGACGGCAAGCATTTGCTGCTCGCCTCCCGACAGCGTACCGGCCAGTTGGTCGCGGCGCTCGCCCAGGCGCGGGAAGAGGCTGAAGACGCGCCGGTAGTCTTGCTCCAATGCACCCCGATCCTTACGGCTCCAGGTCGCCAGCCTCAGGTTCTCCATCACGGTGAGATTGGCGAAGATGCCGCGTCCCTCGGGCACGTGCGCCACCCCCAGCTCGACGGTGCGGTGGGCCGGGACTGTGCGCAGATCGACTGCGCCCAACCGGATGCGTCCACTTTGGATCGGGACGACGCCGGAAATGGCTCGCAGCAGCGTCGATTTGCCCGCACCGTTGGCGCCGATGAGGGTGACGATCTCCCCTTCCTTCACCTCCAGCGAGATGCCTTGTAAGGCGCGGATACTGCCATAGGATACGTGCAAATCCTCGACGGAGAGCAGGACCGTGTTTGACATCACGCGACCGCCTCCTCGCCCAGATAGGCCTCGATGACCCGAGGATGGTTCTGGATTTCGGCAGGGGTGCCCTCGGCAATGGTCTGCCCGAAATCCAGCACCTTGATGCGTTCGGCGATGCCCATCACGACACGCATCTGATGCTCGATCAAAAGCATCGTCAAATTGAACTCGCGGCGGATCGACAGGATCAAATGCATCAACTGCTCGACTTCGGCTGGATTCATGCCGGCTGCCGGTTCGTCGAGGAGCAAGAGCGTCGGCTGAGTAGCCAGCGCGCGGGCGATCTCCAGCCGGCGCTGTTGACCGTAGGGTAGATTCTTCGAGGTCGCCTCCGCCAGGTCGGCCAGGCCGAAGAGGCCCAGCAGCTCTAACGCTCGCCGGCGCAGTCTGGCTTCTGCCTGTGTAAAGCGCGGCAGGCGCAATATCGCCTCGACCGGCGAGTAATCTGCCCGCGCATACCGGGCGATGCGAACGTTATCCAGCACCGAGAGTTCTCTGAACAGCCGGATCGTCTGAAAGGTGCGCGCGATGCCGCCGCCGATGATTTCGTGGGTCGGCCGGCCGACCAAGTCCCGGCCCTGGAACACGATGCGGCCTTGAGTCGGCCGGTACACGCCGGTGATCAGGTTAAACACGGTGGTCTTCCCGGCGCCATTCGGTCCGATGATCGCGACCAGCTCGCCGGGGCGGAGATCGAGATTGAAATCATCCACCGCCCGCAGGCCGCCGAACCGATGTGCGAGGTGCTCGACGTTGAGCAAGGTCATAAGGACGCCTCTTTGGCCGGTGTGACGATCTGGACCTGCTTCTTGTATTCTTCGAGGGCCTCTGGCTGCTCGTCGTGCGGCGTCAAGAAGCGAAATTCGCGCAGCCCCATGATGCCACGCGGGCGATAGAGCATGAGCAAGATGAGCAGCAGAGGCGCAATCACTTGCCGCCATTCCTGGGAGAGGCCGAGCAAGGGAAACGCCGCGTCCAATTGCTGGAGCACCGTGCGCAGCCCCTCGAGCACGACCGTAAAGATCGTGGCGCCCAAGATGGACCCGCCGAGACTGCCGATGCCACCCAGGTAGACCATCACCAGTATCTGAGTGGACTTGAGAATGTCAAACGAGCGCGGGTTAATGAACTGCAGCACGTGCGCGAACAAACCGCCCGCCATCCCGGTCAGGAAAGCCGAAAAGACGAAGGTCAACACCTTCACTTGCCGGGTGTTTACACTGACTAATCCGGAAGCCGTTTCGTCCTCACGGATGGAGAGCGCGCCGCGTCCAAAGTTCGAAAATACAAAGTTGCGCGCCAGGAATACTGTGAGCACCACCCAGACGTAGATCCAGGCCAGGCTGGAGAGTTTGTCCATGCCCATGAAGCCGCGCGGCCCGCCGATCGGATCGATGTTTTCGAGCACGCTCTTGACGATCATGTTGAAGGCCAGCGTGACGATCGCGAGATAGTCGCCTCGCGTGCGGAAGGAAGGGAAGGCCACGACCAGGCCCGTGAGTCCCGCCGCGATCCCTCCGGCGATCAGCGCTACCGGAAAGAGAAGCGGCCCGGCCTCGGGCGGAAACACCCACACCGTGAGGATGGACGCGACATACGCCCCAATTGCCATGAAGCCGGCGTGGCCGACCGAAAACTCCCCCATGTACCCGTTGACCAGATTCAGGCCGATGGTGAGCATGATGTTGATGCCGATGAACTTCAGCACCAACTCGACGTAGGGGTCGATGATCCCAACCTGCGGCAGCACGATGGTGAGGGGGAACGCCGCCAGAAGAATAATGGGCAGTCGCCAGCGTTTCCAAAGAGAGGTCTTCATGGCGCATCTCTCCGGCGGTCAGACTTTCTGCGCGACGGGCCGTCCCAGAATGCCTGTGGGGCGGAAGATCAGGAGTACCAGAAGCAGCGAGAAGGCCACGAAGTCGCGATAGGTTGAAGCCGGCAGGAAAACCGGAGTGAAGATTTCGACAAACCCCAGGATGAAGCCGCCGATCATGGCCCCTCGGATGTTGCCGATGCCCCCCACTACGGCAGAGATGAACGCCCACCATCCGATGCGAATCCCCATATACGGATCGATGGTGTAGGCCATGCCGTACAGCGTCCCGCCCACCGCCGCAATCGACGCGCCCAGCGCGAAGGTCAGCGAGATGATCCGATCGACGGGCACGCCCATCAAGGGCGCCGTGAATTTATCCCACGAAATGGCGCGCATGGCGATGCCCACCATCGTGCGGCGCACGATCGTATCGAGCAAGAGCATCACCAACGCCGAGACGACGATGATCGCCACCTGGATGGTAGAGACCGTCACGCCCGCGATGGTGTAATTGACAACCGGGATGAGCGGTGGGAGGAAGCGCGGGGCCGGGCCGATCGGCTTGAACGCGACCATGAAGTTCTCGAGAAACAGGCCGACCCCCAGCGCGGTGATGACGGCCGATATGCGTGGCGCCGTTCGCAGCGGCTTGTACGCCAGCCGCTCGATGATCACGGCCAGAAGGGCGGTGCCGAACATGGCCGTCAATAACGTAGCGACAAAGACGATGATCGGGGAGAGATTGGCGACCGCGCCCAGGATCGCCGTCGAAAAGAAGAAAGCGATGTACGTGCTCACCATGAAGATATCGCCGTGGGCAAAATTGATCATGGTCAGGACACCGTAGACCATCGTGTAACCAAGGGCGATCAGGGCGTAAACGCTGCCGACCTGCAGCGCGTTCAGAGTCTGCTGGATATAAAACTCCATCGTGCCTTCTCCAAGTGAGAAGGGAGGGCGGTTGGATAACAACTGCCCTCCTCATCCGTTGCCTCGATCGGCTTAGAACCTATCCGAAAACCCTGTAGCATAGGGCCTTGTGCCCGCCGCCCACGAGGGGCTAGGCTACGTTTTCGGACAGGCTTTTAGGGGTTGGCCGTCGAGAAGTAGGTGAACTTGCCTCCCTTGATCTGGAGAATCACCGCGCTCTTGATCGGGTCGCCGGTGCCCTTGAACTGCATGTTCCCGGTCACGCCCTCGTAGGCCGTAATGCCCGCCAACGCATCTCGCACGGCCTGGCGGTCGGTCTTACCGGCGGCTTGAATGGCCTGGAAGAGCAGCCCGAAGGAGTCGTAGGTCAGAGCGGCGACATCGTCGGGGGTCTTGCCATAGGCGGCCTCATAGGCCTTGATGAAAGCCTGGGCCTTGGGCGTGGCGATGTCGGCCGCATAATGCGTGGTGAAGTACAGTCCTTCGCAATCGGCGCCGCACAGGGTGATCAGTTCCAGGTTACCCCAGGAGTCACTGCCCACCACTGTTCCGGCGAAGCCCAGCTTGTGCGCCTGCTGCACCTGCAGCGGAACCTCGCTATAGTAGTTGGGCAGGAAGAGACTATCGGCGCCGGATTCCTTGATCTTCGTCAGTTGCGAAGAGAAATCCTTGTCGCCGGTGGTGTACGTTTCAAACGACACGACCGAGATGCCGCTCTCTTCCATGGTCTTCTTGTAGAACTCGGCGATGCCCTTATTGTACTCCGAGGCCACGTCGTAGAGCACGGCCGGCTTGGCCGTCTTCAGTTGGTCAAGCGCAAATCTGGCTGCCACACGACCCTGGAAGTCGTCGATGAACGCCGCGCGGAAGACATACTGCTTGGGCTGGCCGGTCTGGGCGTCGACCGTGGTCTTGGGATTGGTGGACCACGGGCTGATCATCGGCATCTTGCTGGATTCAGCCACCTCAGCCGCCGGAATGGCGTTGCGGCTGGCGTTCGGGCCGATCATCGCCAGGACGCCCGCCGTAGCCAGCTTCTGGGCCGCGGCGGCGGCCGATTCCGCCTTATCTTCATTGTCCTCGATGATCAGCTCGATCTTGTATTTCTGACCCGCCACTTCCAGGCCGCCGGCGTCGTTGATCTCCTTGACTGCCAGCTCTGCAGCATTGTTGCACGATTCGCCTACGACGGGAATACCGCCGGTCAGCTCGGTGTTGAGGCCGATTTTGATCGTGGAAGGCGCAGCGGGCTGGCAGGCGGCGAGCGCTACACTCAGGATCATCGCCAGCGACATTACGAGAGAGAACCGTTTCATGGCATCCTCCTTTCAGGATAGTTCACGCTTGGCGGACAATCGGGGAAAGGCTGTGTTTGGGTTTCCTGTCGTGTTGCAACTCCTTTCTGCGGACCCCTCTCGATCCGTAGGGGTTTATCAAGTTGCCCAGAGCGGATTCCGATTGCGTGTACGCCGTTCCGGAATCGAGCCTTTAGGCGGTTTCCGGCCTCGACTCCGGCGTAAATCAAAGTGGAATCCGCTCTAGTACAGGCGGGCTTAAATGAACCGATAGATTGAACTCCGCGACGGCCATCCCAGCGCAGCTCAAAGCGGGTCTGTGACCCGCGTCTTACCCGGTGTGAGCCGCTGGGTCACAGACCCAGCGGGAGCGGAAATGAGAGTAGCCTCAGGCAACTCCTGTGGGGACATGCAGAGAGATTGTCGTGAAGACCCCGAAGCCGGTGCAGATGACCCCCCAATCAGTTAAAATAGACTGATGACAGCAGCCCAGTTAGTGGCAAAAGTCATATCTTTGGCAACATTACATCACAATTGGCAAGTGTCACATCTTGGGTTGGAGTCGAGGCTTTAGCCGGTGTTGACCGCCAGATGTGCCCGGCTAAAACCTCGAGTCCGGCAATTTGCCAAACTCCTATCTACAATTGTATACTGAATCGCAACCCATTGCGAGTGAGGTGCTTGCAACCTATGGACACCGAACGCACGACGCCGATGCTCGCGCAGTATCGTCACATCAAGGCGCGCTTCCCCGACGCGATCGTTCTCTTCCGCCTCGGCGATTTCTACGAGACCTTCGAGAACGACGCGAAAACGGCTGCGCGCGAGCTTGAATTGGTGCTGACCTCGCGCTCGTTCTCGAAAGGCGTGCGCCTGCCGATGGCCGGCGTGCCCCATCACCACGTGCAATCGTATCTCGCCAAATTGATCGAGCGCGGTTATAAGGTTGCGCTCGTCGAGCAGCTCGAAGACCCCAAGAAGGTCAAGCGACTTGTCAAGCGCGACGTGATCCGCGTGATCACGCCGGGCACGGTCGTCGAGGATGCACTGCTGCGCGCCAAGAGCGAGAACTACCTGGCGGCGATCTCCCCTCCCCCGCACGCGGGGGAGGGGTCGGGGGTGGGGGGCTACGGCCTCGCGTTGATCGATCTCTCGACCGGCGAGTTCGCGACGACGCAGATCGAGGGTGCGGACGCTGGCGCGAAGCTGCTGGACGAATTGCAGCGCGTGCAGGCCAGCGAAGTCGTGCTGCCGCCCTCTCTGATAAATGACGAGGAGTTTGTCGCGCGTCTCAAAGCGATCCGCCCGGCGCGGCTTTCACCCATCGAGGAGCACGCCTGCGAGGTCGAGACGGCGCGGCGCGCCTTGACCGAGCACTTCCGCGTGGCGACACTCGACGGGTTCGGCTGCGAGGGGATGCCGCTGGCCGTGTCGGCGGCAGGGGCGGCGCTGCATTACCTCAAGAGCAATCAGCCCACC
>Ga0209641_10001889_pt1 | contig 18247 bp, 14 predicted proteins | sample RifCSP16_1_FD_184022 | JGI IMG/M metagenome (GOLD analysis project Ga0209641, IMG submission 184022) | Soil microbial communities from Rifle, Colorado - Rifle CSP2_sed 16_1 (SPAdes) (version 2) | ecosystem: Environmental > Terrestrial > Deep subsurface > Rock core/Sediment | place: Rifle... | reverse complement strand
TGAACAAGGAAAAGGGCGTGACGCTGGTGATTGTCACCCACGAGCCAGAGATTGCCAAGAAAGCCGACCGGACCGTCAGCATTCGCGACGGCCGCATCGAACCGGCTCGCGTTTGACTTCCTTCCCGTTCCGCTCTATATTGAGGACAGCCAAAAATCGGAGATAGGAGGGAACGATGCTGTCGGATCGACGTTTCACGATTTATCGAACGACTCACCTCTCTCCCCGCCAGGGGACTCTGTTGGGTTTGATCTGGATTGTGGTTCAGCGGAACCGCGAGCTGGGACGGGGAGCGTTCGTCAGCCGAGGGCTCTTGATGGATCTGATTTCCGCGGCGCAGAACCGGAGGTTGATTGACCCCTCGGTTCGTTTTGAGCGTGATCGGGCTCGGCCCTATCCGTATTCGGTGGTACCGCGGGCGGATTTAGAAGAACTGGTTCGGCAAGGATTCCTTCACACCCAGGAGATGGAAGGGACGGAGACGTTCAGCTTCCTGGGGACGGCCTTCTTTGAACTGACAACGAACACCTTCCGCCACATCCGCGTCTTCGGCTTCGTCGAGCTCGTAAATAATCTCGCGGATCCGGACGAAGACAGGGTTCTGGATTCAATGAGAGGCTGGGACCCGACACCGGAGTGATCCTGTTCCAACCGCCTGATTACCCCGGGCGGTTTCTTTTTGCTCTAGAAAAAAAATAGGTCGCCGCAGGCGGCTGTTCTTCATTGTTGTTTGACTTTAACTTCTCTTCGGGTTAGACTCGATACACGCAAAGGAGGAGGGACGAAATGGTTCCACCGATCGAATCGCAGAAGCGGCTCCTGTATTTCATCCGCGCTTACGGGGAAGTTACCATTGGTCAGATCAGAGAATTCGCGCGCAAGTGCGAGCTCTACTTCGGTCCCGGCTTGGATCTCCTCGACATTCTTATAGCTGACTGTGAGCTGGGCAAAATCTCCGTCGACTATCAGAAAGGTCTGGTGCGGTCACTCTAATTTTCGGACTCCTGATCCCCAGGAGTCTTTTTCATCCTGTTAGACTTGAACTAATGGTTAAGGAAAAATCGGTAAGTGAAAAGAAAAAAATTAAAGTCGCTGTCGGCCTCTCAGGAGGGGTGGATTCGGCGGTGGCGGCCGCTCTATTGAAAAAACAGGGTTACGAAGTCATCGGGGTGCATCTTTTCTGCTACGACGAGGGGCCCTACTGCACCGCGCCGGAGGACCGCAAGATGGCGGTGCGGGTGGCGGCTCATCTGAAAATTCCGATCCTTGTCTGGGATTTGCACCGCCAATACCGCTCCAAGGTTATAAGATATTTCTTTGACGAGTATAAAGCCGGCCGAACCCCCAACCCCGATGTCGTCTGCAACCGCGAGATCAAGTTCGGGATTTTTATGGAAAAAGCCCTGCGAGACCTTAAGGTTGACCATGTCGCCACCGGCCATTACGCCCGCATCAAGGAGGATAAGGATGGCTTCCACCTGCTGCGCGGAGTGGACGAGAGCAAGGACCAGAGTTACTTCCTCTATCAACTGTCCCAAAAACAGCTTGAACAAATTATGTTTCCAATCGGCGGCTACACCAAGAAGGAAGTGAGGGAAATCGCCCAGGAGATAAATCTCCCTAATAAAACCCGCCCCGATAGCCAGGGAATCTGCTTCATTGGACCGGTTCCGGTCGCAAAATTTCTGCGGGAACGGCTTCCGGCAAAATCCGGTCCGGTGGTGGATTCCAAGGGTGAGATCATCGGTGAACACGACGGCGTTTGGTTCTTCACCGAGGGCCAGCGGCACGGTTTTCGGCTTTTTAAGACAACCGGCTTGCCGCTCTACGTTATCGGCAAGGATGTGAAGAAAAACATCCTGACGGTCGGCCGAGGCGGAGAGGCAAGAGTGAGGCAATTTGAGATTGAAAAGCCGCATTGGATTGGTAAACTAGGGGATATTAAAAATGTGCGGATCCGCCACCTCGGCGAGATTCTGTCGGCCAAGCTGACTGGTCTAAAAGTTACTCTCAAAGAACCCATCTTTGGAGTAGCGCCCGGGCAGTCGGCCGTTTTCTATGGTTCGACAGGCTCACCACGGGTCGCTGAGGAGGTTTTGGGTGGGGGCGTGATCCGAGAGGTTAATATCCTGTAGTCTGGTGGTGACGTTATCCCCGATACACCACTGTATCGGTGATTTAGGTTAATTTTATCTGATATATAAAAGTTAATTATTCTAAATTTCCGGTTTGATGAATTTTGAAAAAATTATATTTTTGTATCCCTTTTTAAGATGATTTAGGGTTTATTTTGGGCAAATTTTGAAAAATAGCAGTGTCAGGAATCAATCTGCCAGATTTTGAGCCGATTTTTAACACTCTCAATCCAGTAAAAACCGTCTCAGGTCAGAGACGGTTTTGATTAGACCTTAACTGGTTTCTCATTTCCCTTATGTTATTCAGGAAAGCAGGGCCATAGATCTGCTCGTATTCGGTAAACTCAGGACTATCCTCCGGAAGGTAATCAGGTTCGGTTACAACGTTTCCGTAGGCGAACCCTTCGATTTTTGCGGCCGCGATGCATACCAGAGCGGCCCAGCGGACCCTATCAACAGGATCCATCGGCGCACGAGCGGTCTGCGCATGCCGTTCAAACAGATTCATTAACGGTGCGTCCTCCCAAAATTGCCAATCGTCGCGGCTTTCAATTTCTTTAAGACGACTGACGATGAACTTGGGATTATCAAACCGAAGTGCCATCTCCAGCAATCTGCCATTGTGGATTTCGAGGTTAATTCGCCGAAAACGCCGATCGGCCTGAAGTTTAAGATTCTCAACTGCAGAGGCACGCATCCCTTCCTCCTGATATTTTAATTGGTCACAGTATATCACGAGGATTTTTTTGTTACTTGACTTTTGGTACCGGCCAAGTTACAGTGATGACGTATGCGGGAATAAGAAACAATTTCTTGTTAAACCCTTTTTGGGCCCCGCATGGGGCCTTTTCGATGCCCCCGCCCTTTGACATCAAAATAATCCTGATAATAGTGCAGACTGTGGAGCACTATTCTGTTTCTTTTAATTAAGAAACATCAATTCAATTTAAGTAAAGAGCAAGAGCAAGGAAGGAACGTCTCTTTTTTGAGAGTTTGATCCTGGCTCAGGATGAACGCTGGCGGCGTGCCTAAGGTATGCAAGTCGAACGCGCTCCGCAAGGAGTGGCGTGGCGGACGGGTGAGTAACGCGTGGGAATCTACCTCCAAGTCAGTGATAACCCCGAGAAATCGGGGACAATCACCGATAGTCCCGCAAGGGTAAAGATTTATCGCTTGGAGATGGGCCCGCGTCCCATCAGCTAGTTGGTAGGGTAACGGCCTACCAAGGCTACGACGGGTAGGGGGTGTGAGAGCATGACCCCCCACAATGGCACTGAGACAAGGGCCATACGCCTACGGGTGGCAGCAATCGGGAATCTTGCACAATGGACGCAAGTCTGATGCAGCGACGCCGCGTGAAGGATGAAGGTCGAAAGATTGTAAACTTCTTAATTTGCCGAAAGGCAGAGGATGAAGCCCCGGCTAACTACGTGCCAGCAGCAGCGGTAAAACGTAGGGGGCGAGCGTTATCCGGATTTACTGGGCTTAAAGAGTACGTAGGTGTTTCGGGAAGTCTTGGCTTAAAGCCCGCGGCTCAACCGCGGAACGTGTCGAGATACTTCCGAAATTGAGGAAGGTAGGGGGTGGCGGAACATTGCAAGGAGGGGTGAAATCCGATGATCTGCGATGGAACACCGAAAGCGAAGGCAGCCACCTGGGCCTTTCCTGACACTGAGGTACGAAAGCTAGGGGAGCGAAACGGATTAGATACCCGTGTAGTCCTAGCCGTAAACGATGGACACTAGCTATCCAGTTTTGGGTGGCGTAAGCTAACGCGTTAAGTGTCCCGCCTGGGGAGTACGGCCGCAAGGCTAAAACTCAAAGGAATTGACGGGGACCCGCACAAGCGGTGGAGCATGTGGTTTAATTCGATGATAACCGAAGAATCTCACCAGGGTTTGACATGCAAGTGGTAGGAATCCGAAAGGTGACCGACCCGCAAGGGAGCTTGCACAGGTGTTGCATGGCTGTCGTCAGTTCGTGGCGTGAGCTGTATGGTTAAGTCCCATAACGAACGCAACCCCTATTGCTAGTTAATTTATGTCTAGCGAGACTGCCCGGGCAACCGGGAGGAAGGTGGGGACGACGTCAAGTCAGCATGGCCTTTATATCCTGGGCTACACACATGCTACAATGGCGACCACAACGGGTTGCGAAGCGGCAACGCTGAGCTAATCCTCAAAAGTCGTCTCAGTTCGGATTGGGGGCTGAAACTCGCCCCCATGAAGTAGGAATCGCTAGTAATGGCCGGTCAGCTATACGGCCGTGAATACGTTCTCGGGTCTTGTACACACCGCCCGTCAGATGGGAAAAGTTGGGGCTCGCTGAAGCCTGCCGCAAGGCGGACCAAGCGGGAACCAGCGATTAACATTAAGTCGTAACAAGGTAGCCGTAGGGGAATCTGCGGCTGGATCACCTCCTTTCTAAGGAGTATCCAGGATTCCGGCATTCCAACGCCTTTCTCCGGATGACCAAACGGAGGAAAGCAGGCAGGAATTCTAAGGATCTGGCCCTCACGCCGGATCCATGGTTGAGTTTGGTAGTTTGCTTTAAAAACTGCCGTTGGTTCCTTCCTTGCTCTTGTTCTTAAATAGATGAGTCCCCGCTTTGGCGGGGATTTATCTTTTGGAATTGTTTCTCGTGGTAGACTTTTAGTGTTCGGGCGAATAGCTCAGTTGGCTAGAGCACTGTCCTGATAAGACAGGGGTCCCTGGTTCGAATCCAGGTTCGCCCACCACCCCCTTTCCCTTATTGACTTCACAAGCTCTTCACCTTATATTTAACCTAACCAAAACCAACGGAAGGAGAGATTCTGTGAAACTTTGGGTCTTCGATCTCGACGGAACGTTGATCACCTCTGGGATCGACTACGCCCGGGTAGTATTCCTCTGGGGGCTGATGTTCCTCGAAGAGATGGAACACCGTGCCCCAAACTACGACGATTTTCTGCCGAAGTTCCTTGAAGCCCTGCGCGCGGTTGACAAGGAGCGCTTCAAGACAATGCGGGCGCACCGGGAGCGCTGGCCCGGTTCGATGGTCTTGGCCTACAAAGAGATTTGCCGGCAGATGGCACTCGAAATCGATCCAGTGATTGAGCGTAGAACCTTGGAAATCGGGGTGGCCGCTCTGTCCGAGGAGACCTACCGCAATCGCGGGATGATGCCGGGAGTGGAAGAGACGCTGACTCTTCTCCAGTCCCGGGGCGAGCCGATTTATTGCATCACCGCCGGCGACGTGCGGGTGCAGTGGATGAAGTGGCGCGGCTACAATCTGCGGCGTTTCTTCCCTTCAAATCGGGAATTTCGGGTGGTGAAGTGGGAGAAGCTGCCGACCCTGGTGCGGTTGCGCCGGCTTCGTCCCGATCTGCAAGCGGTGATGGTGGGCGATTCCATCGGCTCCGATCTGGTGCCGGCGGCGAAACTCGGCTACAAGCCGGTTTACATCCCTCACCCCTCGGTGTGGGACCATGGAGAGCTGGTCAACAACGCTCCCGAAGGAACGATACGCCTCGAAAAGATCACGGAGCTTACGTCAGTTTGAGCCCTTTGGCCGATTAGCTTTACGCTGATCGGCTTTTTTTGTTGGACCAACTTCTCCGTGCTAATATCATCTCTGATATGAATGACATGGGAAAACTTTTGGAAAAGGCGTCGGCTACGGTCAAAACCCTGCGGCCGGGCGATGTTGTGGAGGGGATTGTCCTTTCCAAAGGGAAGGACGAGATCGTTCTAGACATCGGGGCGAAGGCGGAAGGATTGGTCGTCGGCCGCGAGCTCGAGGATGAGGCCGACACCGCCGCCAAGCTCAAGCCCGGTGACAAGGTTCTGGCAACGGTCGTTCAGTCCGAAGACAATCGGGGATTTATCCTTCTTTCTCTCCAGAAAGCGGAGGTCGAGCGCGATTGGCGCGAGGCCGCAAAATCCTATGAGGAAGAAAAGATTTTGGAGGTTGAGATCCTTGGTCCCAACCGGGGTGGGGTGGTCGCCAGAATGGGTTCTCTGCGGGGCTTTATTCCCTTTTCTCACCTGGCTCTCTCTCACAAAATGCTCGCCAATTCCGGGAAGCTGGCCGGAAAAGTGGTCAAAGCCAAGATCATTGAGCTCAACCGGGATATCGATCGGTTGGTCCTTTCGGAGCGGGAGGCTCTGAGCAAGGGCGAGAAAGCCCTGGAACGAACGGCTTTGGGCAAAATCAAAATTGGAGAGAAGTATGACGGTATTGTTACCTCGGCAACCCCTTTTGCCGTCTTTGTCCAGTTCCGTCCCGCCAAAAATGAGGAATTTATGGAAGGAGCAGTCCACGTTTCCGAACTCTCTTGGGAGAAGGTGGCGGATGCGACTAAGGTGGTCAAGGCCGGCGATGGGCTCAAAGTGGAAGTGGTGGGAGTTTCTCCTGAGGAGGGACGAGTGATGCTCTCCCATCGTCGGACCCTTCCCAACCCCTGGGAAAAGATCGCCGAGAAATACCCCGTCGGTTCCAAGATTAAGGGGAAGGTCACCAAGATTGCCGATTTCGGCGCCTTTGTGGAGCTGGAACCTGGGATTGAAGGTCTGATCCACGTCACCGAAACCACCGGTCCGTTGGCAGAAGGGGACGAGGTGGAGTCCCGCGTGTTGGAGGTTGACCCGAAGAAACAGAAAATCGCCCTTTCCCTCAAAGCCGTCGGCGCCGCCTGGCGATAGCGCTCAAGTTTCTAAGTTCTCGCTCCGCGGACTCGCTTCTAACGACCGTGAACGATTTCTCAAAGCACGGGATCGAAATCGCCCACTAGCTCGAACATCGCGGAGCTGCGCTTTCTCGAAAATTTCGCTTGGTGCAATTTGAACTTTCCTTTATACTTACCTCGAATGGCTAAACCCAAAGTCCTTTTCATCTGTTCCGAATGCGGCGGAGAGCACCTGCGCTGGCAGGGGCAGTGCCAGTTTTGCCGGGAGTGGAACACCCTCAAAGAAGTGACCTCATTCAAGTCCGCAACCTCATCCGCCGGTCCAAGGAAACCGAAGAAACTGTCCGAAATCACCCAGACTACTGTCGCCCGGCTTACAACCGGGATCGGGGAGTTTGACCGGGTCCTGGGAGAGGGAATCGTCCCGGGTTCGGCGGTTCTGCTCTCCGGCCCTCCGGGAATCGGGAAGTCCACCCTGCTCCTGCAGGTCGCCGAAAAAATCGGTAAGAAGAATCCGGTGGTTTATGTCTCCGGCGAGGAGTCCGAGGAGCAGATCGCAGGGCGGGCGGAGCGGTTGGGGATTAAGGCCGACAACCTCTATTTCCTGGCCCAGACCGACCTGGAGCTGATCCTCTCCGAGCTGGCCGAGATGGACAAGTTGGGGTTGGTGGTGGTGGATTCCCTCCAGACCACGACCTCCGAGAACGCGACCGGTTCGGGTGGTTCGCCGTCCCAACTTAAGTACGCCGCCGCCCAGCTGACCAACTTCGCCAAAGCCCGCAACGTTCCGGTGATGATGACCGGGCACGTCACCAAAACATTCCAGATCGGGGGGCCGAAGTTCCTGGAGCACATTGTGGACGTGGTCTTGGCGTTCGAAGGTGACAAATTCTCCTCTCTCCGGGTCCTCCGCTCCCAGAAAAATCGTTTTGGGGCAACCTCCGAGGTGGGAATCTTCGAGATGGGGAAGAAAGGGTTGGCGGAGGTCACCGATCCATCGGCCGCTTTTCTCAAGCACCACCGCTCTTCCCCCGGCTCGGCGCTGATGGTCGCTTTGGAAGGTTCTCGTCCGCTCCTTTTGGAGATCCAAGCGCTTACTTCGCCGACCTCCTACGCCTATCCGAAGCGGACAACCCAAGGAATTGCCTCGAAGCGAGCGCTCCTGATTCTGGCGGTCCTTGATAAGTACGGGCGCCTCAATCTTTCCCGTTCCGACATCTTCATCAAGAGCTCTTTGGGAATGCGGGTTTTTGAGCCGGCGGCGGACCTGGCGATCGCCGTCGCGGTCGCTTCTTCGCGGTTGAAGAAACCGCTTCCCGCCAAACTCTGTTTCTTTGGGGAGGTGGGTTTGAACGGGGAGATCAAAGCCGTCACCGGCGAAGAGGACCGGATCAAGCACGCCAAGAAGCTGGGCCTGGAGCCGGTGACCTCAACTACCTATCCGATCATCACCGACCTGCTTGCCAATCTCTTTCCGCAGATTTAACTCCCAATGATCACACCCACTCCCTCAAATCCTCTCCCGTTCCTGAACACTATGGGCAAGAGCTTCGCTTGCATAGTGATAAACTATAAGGTATACTCTAGGTTGTGGTTCTTTAAAACTATAAGACTTGACAAGCCCATCTCAGCTTGCTAAATTAGCAATTAGAGCGAGCTTTGGGCAGGGGCTCGCTCTCTATTTGTGCCTGTTTCTCAGGTGCAAAAAGTTAGCGAACGGAGTTCGCGTCCTATTTGTGGGGAGAAATCAGTCTCCAACTTCGGTTGGGTGCTGATGACTCTCGTTTTTAAAAACCAAATCTAAGAGACCTAAAGGAGGTCCCCATGGCCAAAAAGGCCGACCCGTCTGGCGTTCCTACAAAGGAAGTTCGCCAAGCAATTGCTGGTTCTTCGTTTCTTGTCATCTTGAAGGTCAAGTACGAGGATTGGCAGAAGGGGCAGGCCAACCGGCGTCGTCAGGCGAAAGCCGTGAAGATCCGGACGGCCAAGCTTTTGGGCATTTCGCCCAAGCCTGTCGATCCCAAGAAAGATCGGCTGGCGGAGTTTCTTTGGGTGGCCTTCATCGTGTTGGCGGTTCTCGGTTTGATCTTGACGGCGGTGTGGTACTTTACCAGGCCGCCGGTTGTGGTGGTTCCCCGTTCAGCGGAGGTTCCACTGCAGCCGACCGTCATGACGACCCCGGTTCCGTCCATCGGAGATTCGCTCTCGACGCAAGTCACAGTAGCGGATTTCTACCAGCTGCGAGTGGAAACTCAGCAGTTGGTCAATCCGGATCGCGGGATGTGGGCGCCGATCGCGGGGATCGGGATCTATCTCTCGCCGTTTACCAACGGTGACGGGGGTCCTGACTTCTCGCGCGAAGGAACGTTGCAACAAGCAACGGTCCTGGGGATCACGACCGACGAGGTGTTGGTGGCGCAATCCACCTTCACCGCACCGACGGGTCTCTACTGGGTCGCAGTGGACGAGACCACGCTGCCTCCGGGCTGTGCGGTCTGGGTTCCCGAGTTCGAAGAGGACGAGGGAATTTCGGTTAGCCGGTGGAAGATCGTGGATTTGACGGCGCAGGGTGACTACAACACCATGGTCGTCAAGTTCCAGATCATCTGCGGGGTGGTTGTTTCGGTTTCGCCGACTCCGGTCGCGCCAACGCGCACGCCGGTCCCGACGACCCCGCCGCCGCCCACGCTACCCCCTCCGCCGACGGAAACCCCGCCTCCGACCGAGCCGCCGCCGCCGACACCGACGGACAGCTGCGGGCCGGATTGTGTCGAACCATCAACACCGGTTCCCACTCCGACGGAATACCCGCCCGACGTGCCTACCCCGACGCCGGTGCGGTAAGACCTTTCGCTTCGCTCGAGGATCTTGTCCCGCCGAAGCGTGATAGAGGTCGAGAGAGTGACCCAGCACCCTGAGCCAAAAACTCAAGGTGCTGGGCTTTTCCAAGAACTTCAGAAAGAAACTGGAGCGTTTGGAAGAGCATAACCCTATAGTTGACATAGTAGGATTTGGGTGATATGCTTAACAAAGTGCTGTCCTAAGCGTGAACGCTAGGTTGCAATTCGTAAACGAATATATGAAAAGCTGGAAAGTTTTGTTCGCAACAATTTTGACCGTCCTGGGGCTAACCTTAGCTCCGCTTTTTAGTGCTTCGGCGGTGACCTACCAGATTGACGCCAAACAGTTGGTGAGCAAATCAACCGCTTCCCGCGGTGACGTCCTGACCTACACCATCTCCATTACCAACGTCGGCGACGCCGTCATCAATCCGGTCTTTATCTCCGAAACGCTTTCGCCCTACGTGGATTATGTTCCAGGTTCGACCTCTTGGGCGGATGTGCTTGGCGGAGGTGCTCCTGTGACCGATGCTTGGTTGACCGACGGTTTGAATCTTGGGGTGCTTAATCCGACCGAATGGGTCAAAGTGACCTTTAAGGCAAAAGTTAAAAGCAACACTCCCAACGGTGCAAAGGTGGAGTCAGTGGCCCAGATCAAGAAAACCTGGAAAGTGGACGAGGAAGGTAATCCCGTCAACGAGTGGTTCCAGTGCGCCGCTCTGACAACCGTGAAGGTTGGCGAGGTCCTGGGCGAGGTTCTTCCCGAGACCGGAGCTGACGCCACGGGGGTGCTGGCGGGCTCTCTCTATCTAGGATACCTGGGCTTTCTGGTTCGTCGAATCAAGTTGACTAAGTACCTTTAAGGACCATTTCCGTTCCTCTAAACTAGCCAACTATTCGCCCAATTTGCTATGATGCAATCGGGTAGGCGACTAGGGGCAGTGGTCGTCTACCCACTGATCTCGCTTTCCCAAGTTCGATTACAAATTTTTAATTTCAATGGAAGAACAAATCCCATCCTCATCTGAGAACTCTCGTTCTCGTCCCTATCGGGAGAACGGTTACCAGCGCCGCAACGGCGGCGATGAAGCACCCTATCGGGGCGAAACCATCCCGGTCGGGGGGGTCCTTGAGATTTTGCCGGATTACGGTGTCCTGCGTTCCGAGGTCGAGCAGGAGGGTGACCTCCCCTCCGATGTTTATGTTTCCCTTTCCCAGATCCGTCGGTTGGACTTACGGATGGGGGATACGGTCGAAGGAATCGCCCGCCCTCCCAAAGAGGGGGAGCGCTATCTTTCTTTGCTCAAAGTTGTCAAGGTGGCCGAAATGTCGCCCGAAGAGGCGCAGAAGCGGCCCCGGTTCGAACGCCTGACCCCGATCTTCCCCAACGAATGGATGAAGCTGGAAACCGAAGAAACTCCGCTTTCCACCCGTTTGATTGATCTCTTCGCCCCGATTGGCAAGGGCCAGCGGGGAGCGATCGTTTCCCCGCCCAAGGCCGGGAAAACTTGGCTGCTTAAAGACATCGCCACCGGCATCACCACTAACCACCCTAAAGTTAGGATTATGGTGGCTCTGATCGGAGAACGTCCGGAGGAGGTCACTGATATTTCCCGATCGGTGAAGGGGGAGGTTTTTGCCTCCAACTTTGACGAGCCGGGAGAGGACCAAGTTCGGATCGCCGAGATGTGTTTGGAGAAATCCAAGCGCGCGGCCGAAGCCGGGGAGGACGTTGTAATCCTAATGGACTCCTTGACTCGGCTGGCGCGGGCCTACAACCTGGTGGTCCCGCCTTCCGGAAGAACACTGTCGGGGGGATTTGATCCGGTCGCGCTGTACCCGCCCAAGCACTTCTTCGGCGCCGCTCGTAATTTCGAGCACGGCGGTTCGCTGACGATCATTGCGACGGCCCTGGTTGATACCGGTTCCCGAATGGACGATCTGATCTACGAGGAGTTTAAGGGAACCGGCAACATGGAACTGCACCTGGATCGAAACCTGGCGGAACGGCGGATCTACCCGGCGATTAACATCGTCAAGTCCGGAACGCGGCACGAGGAACTGCTTTTTGACAAGACCACCCTGGAACAGATCTTCACTCTGCGGCGAATGGTAGACACGCTCGGCGACCAGGCGACGGAGTTGGTGGTGGCGCGGTTGCGAAAGACCAAATCCAACAAAGAGTTTTTGGGGACCCTTAAGGAAACGAAATAAGACCTTTCGCTTCGCTCAAGAGTCATCTCCCGCCCTCAGCGTGATAAGACCTTTCGCTTCGCTCAAGAGTCATCTCCCGCCCTCAGCGTGATAAGACCTTTCGCTTCGCTCAAGAGTCATCTCCCGCCCTCAGCGTGATAAGACCTTTCGCTTCGCTCAAGAGTCATCTCCCGCCCTCAGCGTGATAATACCCTAGGTTTGCTTTTTACTCCCGATTTTGCTAAGCTAATCCTGTCCCTAAGAAATCCCCTGCCCATTTTTTTGTGCTCAAAAAGGGGTAATTCGCGTTAGCGCGAAATTGCAACCCGAGCGCAGAGCGAGGGACAGCACACTTATGGATAGGGTAGCGGACGAACGCCCTCCTTTATCCCTTCTGGATGGTTCGCAGCTCCGATTGGGATTGATGGAGGAGGGAAAAAAAGAAACTCTTTTCGAGGATCTCTGGTCTTTTACCGGTTTATTTTCCACTTATCTTTTCCGGCGAGTTAGAGGTGTGCTCTCGGTTTTATTCCGAGCCGTTTTTTCCGGATTTGCCCTCACCGAACAGCTCAAAACTTGGCTCTCCCGTCTCTTTATCAGGAGAAAAGGACAGTTGGCTTTTCCTTTTGCCCACGCGACCCTGGTTGGCGTATCTTTGACTCTCTTGTTGGTCACCGCCGGTTTGGGCGGGATTATTTTTAAGAAGCCCAAGACCCTCTCCTCCATCAATCCGTTTATCCTGGAAAACAAAACCGAGCTCAACACCCAGGAGTCCACGCTTTTGCGCGACGAAACAATTACCTACACCGTTGCGGAGGAGCTGAACATCTACCAAATAGCCGAAAACTTTCACATCCCGGGGGACGCCTTGATCTACGCCAACCGACTGCGCTACCCCTACACCCTTGAGGCCGGGCAAACCCTGGTGGTCCCCGCTTTCCAGATGAGCCTCTACGAGGTGAAGTCCACGGTTACGGTCGAGAGCGTGGCGAAGCTTTTCGGAGCGCAGCCTCAAGACATCATCGATTTCAACTACCTCTTTCCCGATGAGGACGGGGTTTACCGGCTGCGGGAGATCGGTCAGAAGATCACGGTTCCGACCTATCAGCAAGGATCGACGGCCTGGGCGCCCGCGCCCAAGGGGGAGTGCAGCAATCCTGAGTTGATCTGGCCGACCACTTCTCGAGGGATTACCCAGCGCTGGAAGCCGTGGCACACCGGAATCGACATCGACACGGGGGTTGAGCCGCTGTTCGTAGCGGCGACTGGGACGGTCTCGGCGATCGCCCCGGAAGGCGGCGGAGTGGTCCCGAGTTACTTTTGGAACCACGAGAGCGGCGGGATGGTCATGATTGATCTCGATGGGACCGGCTTTCGACTGGTCTACAAACACCTGTCCCGGATCGACGTCCGTACCGGACAGAAGGTTTCCCAGGGTAAAGTGCTCGGTCTCTCCGGTAACACCGGGAGATCGACCGGCACTCACCTTCACTTCGAGGTGCACTGCAATGGCGAGGCCACCGATCCCCTCTACTACTTGCCGGGGCCGGTGCAGTCCGTCTCCCTCTAAAGTATAATTAATCTGCCTGGGGCTGCTCCGCTCGACGGAGACTTTTAATGGGGAAGTGCAATCCTTCCCGGCTCCACCAACGGGGGGACGTAGCTCAACGGTAGAGCGCCGCATTCGCATTGCGGAGGTTGTGGGTTCGATTCCCATCGTCTCCACCATTGTTCCGATTGCGCTTGGGGACGTAGCTCAACGGTAGAGCACTTCCATGGCATGGAAGGGGTTGTGGGTTCGATTCCCATCGTCTCCACCAGTTTTTCAGTTATCTCGTTGGTTGATTACTTCTTCTTTAACTCGTCGAGGACCTTTTTGGCTTCTTCGTATCCCTGGACGCCAGGATCGGAGAGCTGTAGAGCGGTTTCCAACTCCTGGATTGCCAGTGCCTTTTCTCCCAGTTCCTTGTAGGTTCGGCCAAGGTTGTAATGGGCGTTGGCGAAGTCCGATTTAAGGTTCACGGCGGCCCGGAACTGCTCCGCCGCCAGGTTGTACTGCGCTAGCTGGAAGTAGAGCCCTCCAAATCCCACCCGGAGAAGCGGATTGAAGAGATCCAGATTGATCGCCTTCTGGTAGGAATCGATTGACCACTGCTCGGCGTCTTTGGCGGCCCCGATCAAGGAGCGGTAGATCTGGGCAAGGTTCTCCCAGTTTCCGGCGTTGAGCGCGTTGAGATCGGTGGCGATGCGGGCCTCATTGATCGCCTGGGCCACCAGTTGCTTGACCTGTTGTTTATCGGCATCGGTGGGTTTTTCCTTCTTTGCGAGCTCGTTCGCGGTTAAGAACGCCGTTTGGGAAAGGGAAAGTCGATAAGATGTTTGCCAAGGAAGAGAGGTGGCACTTTTGACTTGGTCATTGTAGGCTTGCGCTAGATTATCGGTAGTGCGGGAATGCCGCTGCCAGTATTCGGCAGTGTAGGCGCGGTAGAGCCAAATGAATTCGAGTATCCCTAATCCCATCACGATGAGAAGGAGAATCACGTGCTTCCAGCCCACTTTGTTCTCCGTCCCAGCGTTATCGTTTTCTCGATCCGGCAAGATGGTTCCCAGAGCGATTGCGAGAAGAACCGCCGGCAGGATGGTGGCATTAGTTAAAATAAACCCAGCCAAGACGGCTCCTGCCAGGGGAAGAGCCTCCCATCCTTTTCTCCGGATTGCTTCCCGAACGACAACTACGATTAATATCAGCCACGCTAAGATCCCAATAAGCCCTTCCTCGGCGAAAGTGAGGAGATACTCGTTGAGGGGTTTGTCGAAACGGATCGTCCAGAGTTGACTCTGGTTGAAACGCAACGGCTTGTAACGGGTGAAGTCCGAGAGGAAGGTCGAAGGACCCGATCCCCAAAACGGTTTCTGCCTAAAAGAGGTGGCGGAAACCGACCAGGAATTTCTCAAATCCAGGGTAACCTCCTGAGGAAAACTGCGGTTGAGGAAAGTGCTTTTGCCGAAGAGCGGGGGCCCAAAAACTATCAACGCGAAAACCAATCCGGCGGCGAGAGCGCCCAGAATGTGGAATCTGCTTTTGGTCAACGTTGCCAGCGAGCTGGTTAGAACCGTCGTCAGGACAGCGGCGACGAGGGCGAGACCACCGACGGCACTTCCTAGCAAGGTGAGGACAGCTGTGAATACAAAAAGATCGGCTGTCAGGGCGATCTTGAGCCAGCGATTCTGGGCATCAAGAAGTTTCTTTAGAACTACCCCCGCAACGGCACCGATGAAGAGAGCCAGAACCGCCGGGGAACCAAGGGGAGTAAAAGTAACGCGGTTGGACCAGTCCTGGCCAAACAGATTCGCTCCGAAGTATTGTGGCAAGAACAGCAGTGCTCCAACTGTGGCAGAGAAGACAAAAGCCCAGAGCAGGCGCCGCAGGGTTTTCTCGTTGATATGCCAACCGACCAAGAAGTAGAGAGCGGTAACGATCGTCACCGAGAAGAGCGATGGATGCCAGCGGGCGTACTGCCCGAACAACGAAACAATTCGGCTGTCGGAGAAGATGGTGGAGACGAGCGTGACTAGCCAGAACACCAGTACCGGAAGATCGAACGGGGAGCGGCGAATACCCAATTTCCCCGTCAGGACCGCTTTCAACGCCCACGCTAGCGCGCCCAGAGTTACTATGACCGCCAGCAAGATCAGTTTGTTGAACTCGTAGAACTCAACCGTAATCGGGAGAAAGAAAAGCGGCAGGAGAAAAGCCAGCCCGACGATCTCCCAGTTAATGAATTTTTCCGCCCATTCGGCAACTCGTTCGCGCATTATCTCAACCATACTAGTTGTTTTCTCCTCCTGTCGTCAACTGCCCCTCTACCACCCACCAGCTGAAGGGAATATCGACATCCTGCGGTTGGGAAATCGCGACCGTGAATGATTCTTCCGGTTTGAGCTCGATGACCGCCAGAGGGACCGCGATCGCCACTTTCGGGGTAACGAAAACCCGGGATTTATCCGTAATCATCGAATTAGTAATCAGGATTTGGACTTCCCCAGCCGGAAGAACGGACTCTCCGAGAGTTTCCCCCTCAACGGTAAGTTTCTTAATAGTAAGGTTGTCGATAAATGCGATGGCGATTTCCGCGACTTTAACGGTAATCTTCTCAAAAATTGCTTCCACAGCAACCTTTAAGGTTAGGAAGATTCCCTCATCAGCTTCGATTTGCGGGGTAATAATCTTTTGGGTTATCGGCTCCTTGGGTTGCTCTAGTGTATCGGTGGGGGAGTCGGTAGCTGGTAGTTCATCGTTCGTAGCAGGGAGTTCTGAATCGGTGGGCTGAAGTTCACTCGTTTCCGTTTCTCCACTTTGAACTGTTGACTCGGAACTATCAACTACCTCGGCCGCATCCCCCTCGTCGTCGACCACCACCCCCGGATCTCCCCAGCTAACGGCGAGGAAAGCGTCGATCCTTCCGACTCCCGAATCCGGGCTCCAGTCTTCTAACGCTTTCGCAACGGAGAATCCCGGTTTGGCGAGTTTCTGGGCCATCCCCGGGTAGGTTCCGGAGGAAGTGAGGAGATCGCCGGCAGTAATAGCGGGGGAATCGGGAGCGATCTTGACCGGAACTCTTCCTGCCAATCCCACCAGCCGCCGGTCTTCCCGCGGGATCCCCAACTCGACTCCCGCTTTAGTGGAGATGATCCCCATGATCTTCGGATCGGAGGTGACAGTAGCCTTCTGGATCTTCGGTACCCCGGCGTCGTCCTTCTCTCCCGCGATCGCAATCACGTCTCCCGCTTCGATCGAAAGATCACTTGTCGGATACCACTCCGCTAAGTCCGCCCCGAAGACGATTGCTTCCAACCGCACGTTCTGGGTCGCGCCGGTGTAGTTGTAGAGTCTTACATTATTATTGTCCACCTGAACTGTCTTGTACCCCGTCTCGTAGTTGAAGTTAACATTGTGTAATGTCGGGCGGTAACCGGTGTTGGAGGTCGTCAGAATCGCCCGGTATTGGATGTAATCGTTGGGAGTAGAAGTAATGAAGGACGCGTTCGGATCGGTTAAGTATCGATCGGTCGTCAGGTTATCAAAGTAAAGGGTGTAGCTGGTTCCCGGAGCAGTAATCCGAAAGTTTCGAACACCGTCGCGTTCGTGGTCGGGGATGTCGCTAATGTCCCAGTAAATCTTTTGCCAGGTGTTAACGGTGTCAATATGGAAGGACTCTTCGTGCTCAGTCGCGGCGGTTTCGCCGAATCCGAGTTTAATCATGCTGCCGGTCACGGAACTACGCACCCACAGCGTAAGATAATCGTAAGGATTAAGATCGGTGGTCCCGATAATCCGCTCGGCATAGGTGTCGGCGTTGGCGCCGACGGTTAGTTTGGTGAGGTTGCCGGCCGTAGGTTCATCCTCATCTTCGTAATAATCGACATCCCGAGTCACATCCCCGTCCGCGACCGTAAGGAGGGCGGGATCATTGGCGACCCAGTTGGTATGGGTGTTGGCGTTATCAAGCATTAGCGTGTTGGTCGTGGCGGTGGACGGTTTCCAACTCTCCCAAGTCCCGTCGGTCGAGTTGTTGCTCTTTCCCGTGCGGGTTTGCAGTTGGACCATTCCGTAGGTATTCAGATCGGCGAGCCAGGTGAGGGGAGTATAGCCGACCGCGTTGGGAGTAGGGATCTCATCTGAGATAATGAGGCTGTAGTTGTTGCTGGCGGTACTGGCTAATTCTGCTGACGGAGAGGAACTTCCGGAGACGGTAGAAGCATAGTAAGTCGCGATTCTTCCTACTCCCCCAGTTCCGCCGTTGGTGGTTCCGGCAACTCCGTTTATGCAACCTGTCCCCCCACTTCCTGCGGAAGCAATCGTTTTGCTTGTGCCCACATTGATACTATTGCCAACCAATTTGATCGACCCTCCCGCCCCGCCGCCTCCGCCTCCACCATAATCGCCGGCGCCGGCGCAACTACTTGATGAGCCGGAGGATCCGTTGCTTTGCAAGTTCCCAGAAACGGTAGTGGAATCGGCCGAGATATAAATTATGCCCCCACCCTTTCCGCCATTACCGCTGGTGCCATTGTAGCCACCCCCGCCTCCGCCTCCCGAACCAAAAAAGAGTTTGGTTAAATTACTATCTCCGTAAGTTCCTCCGCCCCCACCGGAACCTCGCCCAACAGCGCCCCCATTACCGGAACTGTTGGTGCCACCGTTACTCCCAGCTGAAGTGTAGGCTCCTCCCGCGTTGCCCGGTCCGCCGTTCCCTCCCGCCCCGCCTCCCGCGATTCCTCCGCCGCCGCCCCCGGATCCACCGGAAGTCGTCGAACCCAAACCGGGAGAGTTTACATTCTCCCCACTCCCACCACCACCTCCGCAGTAACCATTTCCGCCGGCGAGGTTACCACCACCGCCCCCGGCCGCG
>Ga0209641_10001886_pt1 | contig 18276 bp, 14 predicted proteins | sample RifCSP16_1_FD_184022 | JGI IMG/M metagenome (GOLD analysis project Ga0209641, IMG submission 184022) | Soil microbial communities from Rifle, Colorado - Rifle CSP2_sed 16_1 (SPAdes) (version 2) | ecosystem: Environmental > Terrestrial > Deep subsurface > Rock core/Sediment | place: Rifle... | reverse complement strand
CACCGCCCAGGGCCTGGGGGTGAAGTACCGCGGGCGGCCGGTGGGCTCGTTCGGCGACGTCGCCTGCCTGTCGTTCTTCCCCGACAAGGCCATCACCCTGGGCGAAGGCGGGCTGGTGATGACCAACTCCGACGAGCTCTTCCGCGAGCTGCTGATGCTGAAGAACGACGGGCGGCTCGAGCGCGGGATCTACCTGCATGACCGCGTGGGCTACAACTTCCGCATCACCGATTTGCAGGCCGCCGTAGGGCTGGCCCAGCTCGACAAGCTCCCCCGCATCATCGACGGCAAGCGGCGCAACGTCGAGCTCTACCGGAAATACCTGAAAGACGTCGAAGAGCTCGAGTTCACCTACCAGGCGCCCGACTGCTACGTGGTGCCCCACCGGGTGAACGTCCTCCTCGACGACCCCGAGGCGCTGGCCGCGCACCTGGCCAAGGAGGGGATCGGCTGCCGGCGGTTCTACTACCCCGTGCACCAGCAGCCCTGCTACCGCCTCCCGGGGCCCTTCCCGGTGGCCGAGCGGCTCTTCGCCCGCGGGCTGTCGTTCCCTTCGGCGCCCACGCTCGAAGAAAAGCAGATCGCCTTCATCGCCGAGAAGGTTAAGGCCTACCTGCGCACGCTGCGCAGGGTTCCAGTCTCCTAGAGCCGGAGGGACGATGTCGCACTGGGCGAAGAAACGCGTGCTGGTGACCGGCGGGGCCGGGTTCATCGGCAAGAACCTGGTCGAGGCCCTGCGCGCCGCCGGCTGCCGGGACCTCACCGTGGCGCGCAGCGCCGACTACGACCTGACGCGCGAGCAGGACGTGGTGCGGCTGCTCGAAGACGTCCGCCCGGAAGTTGTCTTCCATCTGGCCGGCTACGTCGGCGGGATTCTGGCCAACAAGGAGCGCCCGGCGGACTTCTTCTACCGCAATCTGATGATGGGCGCGCTGCTGATCCACCACGCCAGCCGCCTGGGAGTCAAGAAGCTCGTGGCCGCCGGCGCCGGCTGCGGCTATCCCGAGCACGCCCCGGTGCCGCTGCGCGAAGAATCCTTCTGGGACGGCTACCCGCAGAAAGAGAGCGCGGCCTACTCGCTGGCCAAGCGGATGCTGATCGTGCAGGCGGAGGCCTACTACCGCCAGTACGGCTTCGTGAGCGTGGTCGGGGTTCCGGGGAACGTCTACGGGCCGCACGACAACTTCGACCTCTACCAGGCGCACGTCATCCCCGCCCTGGTGCGCAAGTTCGTCGAAGCCGTCGAAGAGGCGGCCGCGGACGTTGTGGTCTGGGGCAGCGGCCGCCCGGCGCGGGACTTCGTCTACGTGGGCGATGTGGCCCGGGGACTGCTGCTGGCCGGCGAGCTCTGTTCGGAGCCGCGCCTGGTGAACCTCTCGAGCGGGGTCGACACCTCGGTGCGCGAGGTGGCGGACGCCTTGACTGCGCTTACCGGCTTCCGCGGCCGCGTGGTCTGGGACAGCTCGAAGCCCGACGGGCAGCTCCGGCGGGTGTTTGACATCAGCCGCGCCCGGCGGGAGCTCGGCTACGAGTCCCAGGTCGACTTGAAGGAAGGCCTGCGGCGCACGGTTGAATGGTACCGCGCCCACCGCAGCCAGCTGGTCGGAGGACGCGTCTATGCCTGAGCGGGGCGAACGGCGGGCCTGGTGGCGCGGCCGCCGGGTGCTCGTCACCGGCGGCGCGGGCTTCCTCGGGTCGAACCTGGTTGAGCGCCTGCTTGAGCTCGGCGCCCGCGTGCGGGTGGCCGACAGCCGCGAGCGCGCCGCCGCGCCGCGCGGCTGGGAACGGGCGGTGGAGTTCCGCCCGGCGGACCTGCGCGACCCGCGCGCCGGCCGCGACGCCTGCGCCGGGCAGGAGGTGGTCTTCCACTTCGCCTCGCGCGTGGGCAGCAGCGACTACTACCGTCGCCACCCCGGGCGGGTGCTTACCGACAACATTCTGCTGGATGCGCAGCTGCTGGCGGCGGCCGCCGAGGCCGGTGTGGCCCGCTACCTCTACCCGAGCAGCAGCATGGTCTATCCGCGCGCGCGCCAGCAGTCGCCCGCCGCCCCGGCGCTGAAAGAAGACGAGGCGCTGCCGGCCGACCCGCCCAACTCCTACGGCTGGGCGAAGCTGGTCGGAGAGAAAGCCGTCGAAAGCGTCGCCGCCGCCGAGGCCAGCGGGTTGCGCGCCGCCATTCTGCGCCTGGAGAACGTCTACGGCCCGGGGCAGGACATCGACTTCGAGCGGGGCTCGCTCCTGCCGGTGCTGGTGCGCAGGGCGCTCGAGTATCCGCAGACGCCCTTCCAGGTGCGCGGCACCGGCCGCGAGACCCGCTGCTACTGCTACGTAACCGACGCGGTCGAAGCCTGCCTGCGCGCCCTCGAGGCGTTGGACAGCCGCCGGCTCCTCGGGCCGCTCAACGTCAGCGGGGAGGAGCGGGTCAGCGTCCGGCAGCTCGTCGACATGGTTGTCCGCCTCTCCGGCAAGGCCATTCCCCTCGAGTGGATTCCGGGGGAAACCCCGCTCTGGGGCCAGGTGGTGGACTGCCGCCGGGCGCAGGCGGAGCTCGAAGGCTGGCGCGCCGGGGTGTCTCTCCCTGATGGTCTCCGGCGGCTCTTTGCCGATGTGGAGGAGCGCCTGGAGAAGGAGAGCCGGCAACCGGTGGGGTAGAGCGCCGATGAAGACTATCTATGCCGACCTGCTCGGACGCGTGGGCTTCCGCGTGCGGCAGCTGCTCGAGCACCCGCCCGAGGGCTTCCGCTTTGTCAGCCGCCTGGGGTGGTCGGACCGGCTGTCGGACCACGCCATCCGCAACAACTTCCTCTGGCGCTGGCGCCACCGGCTGAACCGGCTGGCCCCGCTGAACCTCCTGGCCGCCTACGGGCCGCTGCGCTTGAAGCGCCCGCCGCCGGGGGCCGACCTGACCTACTCGGAGTCGCCGCTCATCTTCCGCCGCGAGCCCTGGGTGGTGGGGGTGGAAGTGGCCATCCAGTTCGCCGGCTACGACCACCGCCACCTGGCGCGCTACCGCCGAGTGGTGGAAGCGGCGCTCGGCTCGCGCCACTGCCGCGGCATCGTCTGCTGGAGCCAGGCGGCGCGGCGCTCGCTCCTCGAGCGGCTGTCGGCGGAAAGCTTTGCCGGCAAGATTTCCGTCGTCTACCCCGCCGGCACGCCGAAGCCGTGCGCGCGGCCGGAGTCGAGCAACGGCCGGCCGGTGCGGATTCTCTTCGTCAGCTCGGTCGTGACCCCGGGCGGGTTTGAGCAGAAGGGCGGCCGGGAAGCCCTGGAGGCTTTCGTCTGGCTGCGGCGGGTGTGTCCCCAGGCGGAGTTGGTGATCCGCAGCGACGTTCCGGAGTCGTTAAGGAGCTGTTACGAAGGCGTACCGGGAATGAAGTTCTTGACCCGGCCAGTTCCGCGCGCGGAGCTCGACCGGCTCTACCAGTCGGCCGACATCTTCTGGTACCCGGCGCACAGCTTGAGCTCAGTGGTGGTGCTGGAGGCGATGAGCTACGCCCTCCCGGTCATCACCTCCGACTACTACGACAACCCGGAATACATCGAGGACGGCCGCACCGGGTTCGTCGCCCGCCACGGGCGCCGGTTGCCGTCCTGGGACACCTCGCCGCGGGAAGTCTTGGAGGCGGTGCGCGAGCCCGACCCCGGGCTGGTGGGCGAGCTGGTCGAAAAGACCCGGCTGCTCATTGAGCAGCCCGCGCTCGGCCGGCGGCTGGGCGCGGCGGCGCGCGAGGAAGTGGAGCACGGGAAGTTTTCCCTGGAGGTAAAGAACCGCCGGCTGCAAGCGGTCTTCGAGCGGGCGCTGGCCGCCGAAGGAGTGGCGGCATGAGCGTGGCTCCTCCCATCCTGCTCGCCGAAGCCGCACCGGCCGAGACCCGCGGGTTGGAATCGGTGGTCTGCGAGCTGTGCGGCGCCGACGACACCCGGCTGCTGTTCCACGCCCGCGATACCCTGCTGGGCGGTGCCGAGCGCTACCGGATCGTCCAGTGCCGCCGGTGCGGCCTGGCCTACCTCAACCCGCGGCCCACGCGCCTGGCCATGGCGGAGCATTATCCGGCCGACTATTTCAACGAACTCGGTGGCGGCGGTGTTGCCGCTTCCTCGGTGCGGCGCGTGTTCAAGGGGGTGCTCACGCGGCTGACCGGAGGCATCGCGCCCAAGGTCGAGCGGCTGGCGCCGGGGCGCCTGCTCGATGTCGGCTGCGGCGACGGCCGCTACTTGGCCTTCTTCCGCGATCTGGGCTGGGAGGCGCACGGCACCGACCCCAGTCCGGTGGCGGTGGAGCGCGCCCGCACCCGCGGCTTGAACGTCGCTCTGCCCGGCGAGCTGGCCGAGGCCGCCTACCCGGAGCGGCACTTCGACCTCGTCATCCTCCGCTACACCATCGAGAACATGCACCACCCTCTAGCCACCTTGCAGGAAGTGCGACGCGTGCTGAAGGACGATGGCGCCGTGTTCGTCTCGGCGCCCTCCATCTCGAGCCCGGTGGCGCGGGTCTTCCGCCATTACTGCGCCTATGTGGAAGCGCCCCGCCACCTCTACTTCTTCAGCCCCGCGACCCTGCCGGCGCTGCTCACCCGCGCCGGCTTCCGCGTGGTCGAGCTGGCGCGCGTGGCCTGGCCGTCGCTGGTGCGCGATGTGGTCAACCGCCTGACCGCGGGCCGCTACCGGCAGTTCTTGGCTCGGCGCTGGGTGAGCCGCGCGGTGTGGCTGGCCGGTGTGCCGCCGAGCCTGCTGCTCGCCTATGTGGGCTTGAACCGCGGCAACCTGGAAGTGATTGCGGAAAAGGATAGGGGCGAGAGATGAAGCGCACCGACTTGGAGTACCTGGCGGCGCGCGGTCTGCTCCGCGCGCAGAACGCGCTCTTGTCGCTGGTCGCGCGGGTAGGCTTCCGCCGCCGGGAGCAGCCGCCGGAACAAATCCTCGTCTTACGCAGCTCGGCCATCGGCGATTTCGTTTGCGCCCTGCCGGCCCTCCACCGGCTGCGGCAGCGTTTTCCCCGGAGCCGCATCGTGCTGCTCACCACCCCCACCGGGAATCCCCGCTACTGGAACCGGATGCCGGAGGCGGGCGGGCGCGTGCTGGCCGGGCGGGACCTGGTGGACGAAGTCATCTTCTTCTACGCCCGTGAGCTGAAACGTCTGAGCAAGTTCCTGGAGCTGCGGCGTCGCGTGAAAGCGCTTGCCCCCGACATGGCTTTCCTCCTGCCTTTCTCCGGCGAGCCCTTCCTGAACCGCCTCAAGAAGATTGTGTTCCTGCGCCTGCTGGGTGTGCGCTCCAACCTGCGCGGGTACGAAATGCAAAGCAGCCTGGGGGCCTTCCGCCGGGCTCAATTCCTCCACGGTGCGTTCCCCCACCAGGTGGTGTCGGCGCTCCAGGCGGTGGAGGGAAGCGGTCGCGCCGCCGGCCCGGACGTGGTTTTCCCGTTGAACACAGCAGGCGAGGCGGACCGCCGGGCGGAGGAGCTCTGGGGCGGCCTGGGGCTGAACGGCCGGGAGCCCGTGGTCGCCCTCTCCCCGGGAGCGCGCTTCCTGCACAAGCGCTGGCCCCTGGAAAACTTCCTTGAGCTCTGCCGCCGCTTGCTGGCGGAGTTCCCCGTGCGCGTGGTGGTCATCGGCGGGACGGAGGACCAGCAGCTCGGGAACGTCCTGGCGGACACGACTCCTGCCCGGGTCCACAACCTGGCCGGAACCACGACGCTGCCGCAGACCGCCGCCGTGCTGCGCCGGTGCGCCCTGTTCATCGGCAACGACAGCGGCGCCGCCCATTTGGCGGCGGCCGCGGGCGTCCCCTGCGTGACCCTTTTCTCCGGCGTCGTCTTCCCGGGCCTGTGGGAGCCCTGGGGCGAGCGCAATGTCGCCCTGCGCCACCGCGTTCCCTGCGAGTTCTGCTTTTCCGAAGGCCACTGCCCCACGGGAACGATGGACTGCATCCGCGGGATCAGCGTGGAGCGCGTCCTGGCCGCCGCTCGCTCGTTCTTGACTCCAGGCTTTTCCGCCCCGGCGGGCGTGACGCTCGCCGCCGCGGGAAGCGGCGCCCGGGGAGGAGATTAGTGGTGGCGGCGGAGTCTCAGGCCGGGTCGGCGACGCTGGTCGAGCGCCGCCCGGGGTTCGCCCGACTGGCTTGGCTGCCAGCCGGCTGGCGGGCTGCCCGCGCCCTGGCGGGCCGGCCGGAGTCGGTCGTCACCTTGTTCACCGCTCTTCATCTCGGGGTCAGCTTCCTCAACCAGGTGGTGCTCGCCTACCTGTTCGGGGTGTCGGCGGAGATGGACGCTTTCCTGGCCGCGGGAGCGCTGCCGCTGGCGGTGCTCGGGCTGGTCATCGGTGAGCTGGGTTTCGTGCTCGTACCGCTGCTGGCGCACCGGCGCGAGAACCCGCAGGAATTGGCCGAGACCGCGAGCCGGCTGTTTTCTCTGCTGGCCGTGGCAGGACTCGGCATTGCCCTGCTGGGGGTGGCGGGGCACGGGTGGATTCTTCGCCTCACCACCCACGCGGCCATCCCGTCGGCCACGCTGGAGCTCGCCATCGCGCTGGCGCCCTGGATCTGGCTGCTGGTGGGGCTGAACTTCGTCTGCAGTTTCTTCACGGGGCTCTGCCACTTTCACCGGCGGTTCGCCCTGCCGGCGGTGGTGTTGAGCCTGCCCTACCTCGGGATGATTGTCGGCGGCCTCGAGTGGTCTCCGGGCTTCGGCATCCGCAGCGTGGTCTACGGCTGGACGGCGGGCACGTTGGTCAAGACCGTTGTGCTGGCCGCGGGGATTTGGAAAGAGAGCGGGCTCAGCTTCCGCTGGACGCTCGGCCATCCGCTCAACCGCGAGCTGGGGATGTCGCTCGTGCCGCTGGGCGTGGCGCTGCTGCCCTTCACAGTGCTGCCGGTGGTGGACGTCTTCTGGGCCTCGGGCCTGCCGCACGGGAGCGTCTCGGCGCTCGGCTACGCCAGCCGCATCGGGATCGCCCTGACCACCATCCTGGTGCAAGGCATCGCCGTGGTGCTGTTCCCCGCCATCGCTGATGACGGCGCCGCCGGGCAGACGGACGAGTTCCGCCGGAAAGTGGCGCAGGCGATCCGCAGCATCCTGCTGGTGATTGTGCCGGTGGCGGCCCTGACGGCGGCGCTGCGCGTGCCGCTGCTCGAGCTGCTGTTCGAGCGCGGGAGCTTCGACCGGGCCGACACCCTGGCGGTGGCGCGCGTCCTGCCCTGGTACCTCGCGGGGATGCTGGGGATGGCCCCGATGAACATCATCAGCCGGGGATTCTTCGCCCTGCGCCACTACCGCACTCCGGCGCTGCTGGGGCTGGGCTCCCTGGTCTTCTACGCCGCGCTCTGCGCGCTCCTCGTCCCGCGCTTCTCCTACGTGGGCATCGCGGCCGCCTATGCCGTGGTCTGGCCGGTGACCTTCCTGGTGCAGTCCCGTTTTCTCGGGAAAGCCATCGGGCCGCTGCTCGACGGGGAAATGTTCCGGCTCCTGCTCCAGGTGGGGACAAGCGCGCTCCTGGGGGCGCTTCTGGCGGAGAGCCTGGTCGGGCAGTTGCAGCCGCGGCTGGGGGCGGTTCCCGGGCTCTTCTTTTCCGGGCTGGCCGGCCTGGCGGTGTTTGCCGGCCTGGCCTACTTCGTTTTCAAAGTGCCCCACCTGCGGATGCTGGTGGCAGGAGCAGCCAGGGAATGAGGGACGTGCGCACACGGGTTCCTCTGCTGGTCGTCGGCGGGGTAGCCGCCGCGGCCGGCGGGGCGATTGTGTTCGGGAGCCGCCGGCTGGACTCGGCGGCGACCTGGGCCCTGGCCCTCGCCGTGGTGGCGGCGGCGCTGCTGCCGATCGCCCGCGACTGGAGGCGCGGCCAGCTTGACCTGTTGAACTTGCGCAACGCTTTCCTCGGCTACTACGTGATGCAGTTCGGAGTGTGGGCGCTGTGGATCCTGGCCACGGGCGACACCAAGTTCATCGCCAACCTCGACCGCTGGCAGATGCCGCTGCAGCGGGCATTGCTCTGCGCCCTGTTGGGCGTGGCCGCTTTCCACCTGGGCTACTCGCGCCGCCTGGGAGAGAAGCTGGCCGCCTACCTGCCGCACTTCCCCGGACGGTGGCGGGAGCCGCGGCTCTGGCTGTTGATACTGATCCTGGTGCCCCTGGCCTTGTGGTCGTTCCACATCATCGTCGTGGGGGCCGGCAGCCTGGGAGACTTTGTCGCCGAGCTGACCGCCAACCGCACCCACGGCATCCGCGAAAAAGGCTACTACCTCTTGCTGGCCTGGTTCGGGCCCACGGTTCTGCTGCTGGCCACCTATGCGGAGGCGCTCGAGACCCGGTCGAAGAAGCGCTACGCCCTGGCGGGCGCCCTGGCGCTGCTCGCGGGGGGAATTGGGTTTGCCCTCGGCTACCGCGCTTTCGTGATCTTTCCGCTCCTGCAACTGGCTTGCGTCCACCACTACCTGCGCTCCCGCATTCGCCTCCGGCCGCGCTACCTCCTGGCGCTCTTGGCCGTCGCAATGGTGCTTAGCGTCTACTCGGTCTACCGCGAAGTTCCCCTCGAGCGCCTGCACGCCCGCGAGGTGGTCGCCGACCTCCAAGAGGCCGAATTCTGGCGGGAGTCCAGCGTGGCTTTTCTCCGGCGCTTCTCCGGCATCGAGACCTTGGCCCTAGTGGTGGAACGGACCGAAACCCATCCCTTCGGCGTCCCCTCCGCCGTGACCCTGCTGACCTTTCCCATCCCGCGCGCGTTGTGGAAAGAAAAGGTCACGCCCATCGGACTGACCTATGCCCGCTCTTTCCTCTACGACGTGGCCGACGCCGAAGGCGCGTCGCCCACGCTACCGGGCGAGCTCTACTGGAATTTCGGCCTGGCCGGGGTTCTGGGCGGGTTGTTTTTCATCGGGGTCTTCTGCAAGACCGCCTACAGCTACCTGCTGCGGCGCCGCGACAAATCCGCGGTGCTCCTCTATTCGGTCGCCCTGGTGTACGTCATTTGGATGATTGACGCCCCCACCACTCACACCGCGGGATTCTTGGCGCAGCTGGCTCTAATGAGCGCCGCCCTGACGGCTCTTACTTTGTCTCCTCTCAGGAGCCGCCCATGAAGCCCGAGCGACGCAACGTGATTCTGCTGACGGTGGATTCGCTGCGGGCCGATTGTGTGGAGGCGGGCCTCACCCCGAGCCTCGACCGCTTCGCCCGCGAAGCCGTCGTCTTCTCCTCGGCCTTTTCCCAGGGGCCCTACACCAACATGTCCATGCCGTCGCTCTTCACCGGGCGCTACCCGAGCCAGCTCGCGCCCATCGAAGTTCACGGCGTCTGCGGGGTGAGCGTGCGGGGCGTCCCCACGCTGGCCACGCTGCTCGCCGCGGCCGGCTACCACACGCTCGGGTTCCACTCGAACCCGTTCCTGTCGCGCGTCTTCGGTTTCGACCGCGGCTTCGCCGAATTCCATGACGACCTGCTCCTGGACGGCGCGCGCCTGCCGGCGCGCTGGAAGCTGTTGCTGAACCGCGCCCACCGGCTGGGCCGGGCCACCCCCTACCTGCCCGCCGCAGCGCTGAATCGGGTGGTGGTGGCCGGGCTGGAGAGGGCGCGGGAGCCTTTTTTCCTGTGGGTCCATTACATGGACCCGCACGGGCCTTATGCTGCGGCCCGCGGCTGGGGGCCGCTCGGGAAGCTGCGCGCCGAGCGGCTCTGGCGCAAGGCCACGCGCCGGCCGGAGGAGGTCAGCGGCCAAGAGCGCGACGAGCTCTGGACGGGCTACCGCCGCCGCATCGCCTCTCTGGACGAGCACCTGGGAGCGCTCTTCGCCGAATTCTCGCGGCGCGGCCTCTGGGAGAAAAGCCTGGTGGCGCTCACCGCCGACCACGGCGACGAGTTTGGCGAGCACGGCGGCTACACCCACACCCACAAGCTCTATGACGAGCTGGTTCACGTGCCGCTCGTCGTGCGCGCTCCCGGCGCAGTCCCGCACCGGGTCGAAGAGGTTGTCGAGCTGGCGCAGGTCGTCCCCACGGTTCTCGAGGAGGCGGGGGTGCCGCCGCCGGACGGGTTGGCGGGCGACAGCCTGGGGCTGCGGCGGGCCGGCGCGGGCGCCGCGGCAGGCGGCGCCAGCTTGAGCGAGGCCGAGCTGATCCCGAACTACCTCGGCTGCCTGCGGGAAAAAGACTGGAAGCTCATCGGAGAAGAGCGGTCAGGGCGGGAAGAGCTCTACGATTTGCGCGCCGACCCGGGCGAGCGTCGCAACGTGATCGCCGCCCACCCGCAGGTGGCCGACCGGCTGCGCGAGAAATGGTACGAGCGCCGGCGCGGCGGCGTCCATGCCGCCCGCGCGCAAAAGTTATCCGCCGAGGACGAGGCGCTGGTGGAGGCCCGCCTGCGCGACTTGGGCTATCTCTAGAAGAACGGTTCCGGCGAAAACGGGGAGGAGGATGCCGCCATGCAGGTCGTGATCCTGTGCGGGGGGAAGGGCATCCGGCTATGGCCGGACAGCGTCACGGTGCCCAAGCCGCTGATAAGAATCGGCGGCGCGCCGGTCCTGGAACACATCATGCGCTACTTCGCCCACTACGGCCACACCGACTTCGTTCTCTGCCTGGGATACAAGGGGGAGAAGATCCGGGAGGCCTTCCAGAACGGCCTCCCGTGGAACATCGGCTTCGTGGACACCGGCGAGGGGAGCAACAAGGGAGAAAGGGTGTGGCGGGTGCGGGACCGTATTCACGGCCCGGACTTCTTCCTCGCCTATGGGGATGACCTGTCGGATGTGGATTTGGCCAAGCTACTGGCCTTCCACCGGTCCCATCAGGGACTGGCCACGCTCACCACGGTCAATCCCACCTGCCAGTTCGGGATCATCGAAACGCAAGGGAACCAAGTGTCCCGCTTCGTGGAGAAGCCCAGGTTGAATCGGTGGATCAACGGCGGCTTTTTTGTGTTGTCCCGGAGGATCTTCGACCACATGACGCCCGGCGAAGATCTCGAGGGAGTTCTGCTCCCCCGCCTGGCCGGACAGGGGCTGGTGTACGCCTACAAGCACGAAGGGTTCTGGGCCTGCATGAACACGCATCAGGATACCCGGCTCTTGAATGAACTCTGGGAAAAAGGAGAGGCCGAATGGGCCAAGTGGAACCATGACTAACTCCTGGGAGCAAAGAAACGTCTTCGTGACCGGGGCCAACGGCTTCGTGGGTTCCTGGCTGGTCAAGGGGCTGGTGGAGCGAAAGGCGAGCGTGACGGTCTTGGTCCGGGACCTCCCCTCCCGCTCGACGCTGCGGCTTTTCGGCCTGTCCGAGAAAATCGATATCGTCTGGGGTTCGTTGGCCGACCTGCTCTTGCTGGAGAGGGTCCTGGCGACCTACGAGATCGACCTCTGCTTCCACTTGGCGGCCGAGGCCATCGTGGGGGTCGCTCACAAATCCCCGCTGGCGACGTTCGAGTCGAATACCCGCGGGACCTGGAACCTGCTGGAGGCCTGCCGCAAGAATGGCGTGCCGGTGATCGTGGCGTCCAGTGACAAGGCCTACGGGCAGCACGACACCTTGCCTTACACCGAGACGCACAGCCTCAACGCCCGGCATCCCTACGACGTCTCCAAGGCGTGCGCGGACCTAGTGAGCCGCTGCTACGCGCACACCTATGGCCTGCCGGTGGCGGTGACGCGTTTCGCCAACATCTACGGCGGCGGCGACTTCAACTATTCGCGGATTGTCCCCGGGACCATCAAGTCGGTGCACTTCGGGGAAGAGGTGGTGATCCGGAGCGACGGCACTCCGCTGCGCGATTACGTGTACATCGAGGACGTGGTGGCCGGCTATCTGCTGCTCGGGGAGCGCCTGGAGGAGGTCAAAGGCGAGGCGGTCAACTTCGGCAGCGGGAAGCCGGTGAGCGTCCTGCATCTCGTTAAGACCATCATGGCGCTTCAAGGGAAGACGGCCAACCTCAAGGTGTTGGGCGCCGCCCGGGGAGAGATTGACAAACAGTACCTGTCTTCGGAGAAGGCCCGGACGCTCCTGGGATGGTGGCCTCGCTACGATCTGGAAGCAGGTTTGAGGGAAACCGTCCGGTGGTACCAGGACTTCTTCCGATGCGAGGGAAAGCCGGAGGCGGAATCTTCTCTGGCAAGGGTGTGAGGGCATGCCGGCGGGTAAGGGGGAAACAGCGAGAATGATTCATCAACTGCCGTTCATCTCGGTCATCACCCCGGTGCTGAATGAGGAGCGCTACATCCGTCGTTTCCTGCGCAGCGTGATCGAGCAAACCTATCCGGCCGGTCGCTACGAGATCCTGCTGGCGGACGGCGGGTCCACGGACGGCACGGGGGAGATCGTCCGGGGCTTTCAGCAGGTCGAGCCGTGGTCGAGGATTCGTGTGTGGGTGGTTCCCGGGACGAGCCGGGAGTCCCGGTTGAACCTTTGTCTGCGCCAGGCTCGGGGAGCCATTGTCGCCCGCATCGACGCTCATTCGGTGGTGGCTCCGGACTATCTCGAGACCGTGGCGGAACTGTTCGGCGATCCTCCGGTTCGGAACCTGGGAGTGGTGGGAGGGCCGGTCCGGATGCTCTCGGAAGGCTTCGTCTCCCGCGCCATTGGGCTGGCCATGCAGTCGCGCTTCGGCGTGGGTCACGTGGAGTTTCGCCGCCCGGATTTCGCCGGCCGCGTGCCCACGGTGCAGAATGCCAGCTATGCCCGGAGAGTCTTCGAGGAGGTGGGGGAATTTGACGAAGGGATCGGATGCGAGGACAGCGATTTTCATTACCGGGTGCGCCGGGCGGGCTACGAGCTGTTCGTGACCCCGCGGTTGCGCTTCGGTTACTTTCCGCGCCGCCGTCTGGGGAGCTTGGCCCGGCAGTTCGCCAACTACGGCCGCTGGCGCCTGCGGTTCTTCTGCAAGCACCGGAGGGTTCCGTCGCCGCTCTACCTTCTTCCACTCCTCTTTGCCGCCGCGGTGGCGGTGGCGCCTCTCGTCGGGGTGGCCGCGGCTGGCCTCCGGGGAGCGCTCGGTTTGGGCGCCGGGGTCTACGCCGCCATCGCTCTCGCTTTCGCTCTGAAGACCGGGGGAAGGCGGGGACTCTACTTGGCCCCCCTGGTGGTGCTTGTTTATCCCCTGATGCACGCCGCTTACGGGGCGGGGATGTGGAGCGAGATTCTCCGCCTGGGGCTCGGCCGGCGGTTGTATCCGGCGCGGGCGGACTCCTCCATCCGGAACGCCCCTGCGCAAGCAGAAGCGCGCGTGGCCCGACCGGCGGGGGAGTGGGAGAAGGTGCGATGATTCCGGCGGTCATTCTGGCGGGCGGGCTGGGCACGCGTTTGCGGCCGCTCACCGACCGCCAGCCCAAGGCTCTGGTGCGGGTCCAGGGAAAGCCTTTCCTCCAGCACCAGCTCGAACAACTCCAGCGCGGCGGCGTGCAGGACGTCCTCTTGCTGGTCGGCTACCGCGGCCGGCAGATTGAGGAAACCTTCGGCGACGACGCCCGCCTGGGCCTCCGGCTCCGGTACTCCGCGGAAGACATGCCCCTCGGCACCGGCGGCGCCCTGCGCAAGGCCGAGGAGTTGCTGCCCGACGATTTCCTGCTGCTGAACGGGGACACCTTGCTGCCGCTCGGTTACGAGGAGCTCTGGAAGACCTACCGGCAGTCGCAGAAGCTGGGCCTGTTGGTGGCTTATGAGAACCCGGACCGGGCTCTCGAGAACAACCTGGCGCTGGGTTCCGACCGCCTGGTCACCGCCTACCACCGGCACAACCCGGCGGGGTTGACCCACGTGGACGCCGGCCTGGGTGTCTTCAGCAAGCGCGTCCTCCAGTTCATCCCGTCCGCCCTGCGGGTGTCGCTGGAGGAGGAGGTGTACCCCATGCTCATCCACCGCAATCAGCTGGCGGGCTTTCCCACGCGGCAGCGGTTTTACGACATGGGCAGCTTCGCCGGGCTGGAAGCGTTGGAGAGAGGCCTGACCGCCCTGGAGGAAAAACCATGAACCTCAATGCGCCGACCGGCCCGCGCGCCGACGCCGTGCGCCGGCGCATCCGCGACAGCCTGCGCGTGAAGGAAGCTCTGCTGGCCGACGACCTGGTGGACGCGCTCGTGCGCGTGGCCGAGACCCTGGTCGCCGCCTACCGGCGCGACGGCAAGGTCTTGCTCTTCGGCAACGGCGGCAGCGCCGCCGACGCCCAGCACATCGCCGCCGAGCTCGAGGGCCGCTACCTCCATGACCGCCCGGCTCTGCACGCCCTGGCTCTGCACGCCAATACCTCCGCGCTCACCGCCATCGCCAACGACTACGGCTACGCCCGCGTCTTTGCCCGCCCGGTGGAGGCCGCCGTCCGCCCCGGTGACGTCGTCATCGGGATTTCGACCAGCGGCAACTCTGAGAACATCCTCGAAGGCGTGCGCGCCGCCCGCGCCCAGGGCGCCGTCACCGTGGCCCTTACGGGCGCCGGCGGCGGCCGGTTGAAGGGCCTGGTGGACCACTGCCTGGCCGTGCCCTCGGCCGAGACCCCGCGCATCCAGGAGGCCCACATCTTGATCGGGCATATCCTCTGCGAGCTGGTTGAACAAGAGCTGTTCCCGCGCGCCCCGGAGGCGCGCGAGCCGGCGGCGGCGAGGTCGCGGGTCGCCGTCACCCAGGAGGATTGAACCGAGCGATTCGCGCTCCCGCCGAGCCGCGCCGCTGACTCTTCCCATCAACAACGGAGCTGGCTATGCGGGACGGGGAGATAACGAACCGAAAACAAACGAAGCCGGCGCCCGCCGGGGACTGGTACCGGCGCGGGGGCAAGCGTGCCCTGGACGTCGTCCTGTCGGCTGCGGGACTGGCGGCGCTCTCGCCGCTCCTCGGGCTGCTGGCGGCGCTGGTCAAGTGGAGCTCGCCCGGGCCGGTCTTTTTCCGCCAGGAACGGGTGGGGCGGGACGGCCGGGCGTTCCGCCTCCTGAAGTTCCGCACCATGGTTGACGGCGCTGACCGCGACCCGCGCTGGCTGACGGGGGCCGATGACAACCGGCTCACGCGGGGGGGCCGCTTCCTGCGGCAGGCGAAACTCGACGAGCTGCCCCAGCTCTGGAACGTGCTCCGCGGCGAGATGAGCCTGGTGGGGCCGCGGCCGGAGCTGCCCGTTTACGTTGCCCACTACGCGCCCGACGAGCGCCGCGTGCTCACGGTGCGTCCCGGGGTCACCGGCCCGGCTTCGCTCGCCTACCGCCGGCAGGAGCAACTGCTCGCCGGCCGCGCCGATTGGCACGAGTACTACCTGCGCGAGCTGATGCCGAAGAAGCTCGCGCTCAACCTCGACTACCTCGGCGCGATTTCGCTCGGGCGCGACCTCGCCCTGCTCGGGCACACCGCCGCCGCGCTGGCCGCCGATGCCCTGCGCGTCCTCGGCCGGCGGCTCGGCCTCCGCTACGACCCGACCAGCCGCGCGAACCAGCGCCTGATTGACGCCGCCCTCGCCGGCGGGAGCCTCTTCCTGGCGTACCAGCTCCGCTTCGAGGGTGAGGTTGACCCGGCGCACGGGGTGCAGTTCTGGCTGTGGCTGCCGCTCCTGGTGCTCGGGCGCCTCCTGGCCAACCAGCTCTTCGGAGTCTACCGACTCATCTGGCGCTACGTCAGCGTGCGCGAAGCGGTGCACATCGGCAGCGTGTACGCCGGGGTCTCCGGCGTGCTCCTCCTGCTGCGGATGGGCTTGCCGGAGGAGTGGTTCCTCGCGCGGCTGCCCTTGAGCGTCATCGCCCTGGAGTTCCTGCTCGCGCTCGTCGCCACGCTGGGGGCGCGCCTGCTGCGGCGCGTCCTCTATGAAACGTCCAAGCGCTGGGCGGCCCCCAACGGGCGCCGGCGCAAAGTGGTGCTGGTGGGCGCCGGGCAGGTGGGCGCCCAGGTGGCGAAGGAGATCCGCGCGCGCGCCGAGCTCCACCTGGTCGCTTTCCTGGACGACGACCCGAAGAAGTGGGGCACGCAGGTCGCCGGCGTGCGCGTGGTGGGCCCGCTCGAAAAGCTGCCCGACCTGGTCCGGCAAGAACAAATCGACGACGCCGTGCTCTGCGTGGCTCGCACCCGCGACGGCATCAACCGGCGCTTCCTCCGGCTGGCGGCCGCCTTGCCGGTGCGCCCGCGCATGGTGCCGAGCGTCGAAGACGTCCTGGAAGGAAAGGTGGCTCTGACCGCCTTCCGCAACGTCACCCCGGAAGAGCTTCTGGGGCGGGAGACCCGCGAGAGCCCCGAGGCTATCAGCGCGGTGGCGGCCGGCTACCGCGGGCGGCGGATTCTCATCACCGGCGCCGGCGGCTCCATCGGCGGGGAACTTTCCCGGCAGCTCGCCCAGGCCGGCCCGGCCTGCCTGCTGCTGCTCGACAAGGACGAAAACGGCCTCTTCGAGCTGCTCGGGCAGTTGAGCCTGGCGGCGCCCGCCGTCCGGGCCGTGCCGCTCGTGCGCGACATCCGCCAGCCGCAATCTTTGCGCCACGTCTTCGAGGAGCACCGCCCGGAAATTATCTTCCACGCCGCCGCCCACAAGCACGTGCCGCTGATGGAGGCGAACCCGGCCGAGGCCGTCTTGAACAACGTCTTCGGCACTCTGAACCTGGTGGAGCTGGCCGAGGCCTGCGGCGCCGAGCGTTTCCTGCTGATTTCGACCGACAAGGCGGTGAACCCGACGAGCGTCATGGGGGCGAGCAAGCGGCTGGCGGAGCGGGTGGTCGAGGAGCGTGCCCGGCACGGCGGGCTGCGCCTGGGCTGCGTGCGCTTCGGGAACGTGCTGGAAAGCCGCGGCAGCGTCATCCCGCTCTTCAAGCGCCAAATCGCCGCCGGCGGCCCGGTGACCATCACCCATCCCGACGTGGTCCGCTACTTCATGACCATCCCGGAGGCGGTGCAGCTGGTCTTGCAGGCGGGGACGCTGGCCGAGCGGGGCGAGATCTTCGTGCTCGACATGGGCGACCCGCACCGCGTGGTCGAGCTGGCCCGCGACCTCATCGAGTTGAGCGGGCTCTGCCCGGGCAAAGACATTCGCCTCGTCACCACCGGCCTGCGGCCCGGCGAGAAGATGTGGGAAGAGCTCGCCGGCCCGGACGAAGTCCTGGAAGAAACGAGCCTGGCGCGGCTGAAGGTGATTCGCCGCCGGGCGCCGCAGCCTGAGCTCGCGAGGTCGCTCGTCCGTCTGCGCCAGTGCTGCCGCCGGGGGGACGCGGCGGCCGTCCGCCGGGCGCTCGCCCAGCTCGGCCTGCGCGCACACGCTGAGCCTAAGGCCGTTTCTCTCGCCTAGCTTTTTTCAGCCGATTTCGGGTGAAGGGCCGCTTTACTCGACGCGGCAGACGGCTCGGGTCAACGTCTGGAAGTGGTAGCCCATGATGGAGAGGGTGATGGCAGTGTCAAAAGAGTGGCGGTAGCGGGTAGCGGCTTCCAGGAAGAATTTCCAGTAGCTGACCCGGTCCTTCCCGAGCACGCCCTGCTTGAGGATGGAGCGGCCCAGGGCGAGGTAGTCGGACAGCGAGCGACGCCGGTGATGCGCGGGGCGGTAGTAAGCCAGGAACCGCCGTACCCGTTCATAGTAGGCGTCGGGGTGATAGATCTGCTGGAGGATCGACCGGTAGCCGTCCACCAGCCGCTGCGCGTTCATCTTGGGGATGAAGTTGAGCCGCAAATCCATGTTGTTCCCGTTGCCTTCGTCCACGATCCGGCCTTCCTTCAAGAGCCGGCGGTAGAGCTGGGTGCCCGGCAGCGCCAGCAGCAGCCCCACCATGGCCAGCGGGATGGCGCTCTCCTGGATGAACTTGACCTGCAGGTCGAAGATGTCTTCGGGGTCGTTGTCAAAGCCCACGATGAACCCCGCCATCACCTCCATCCCGTAGCTCTGTACGCGCCGCACGCTCTCGAGCAGGCTCCGGCGGGTGTTCTGCAGCTTCTGGGCCTCTTTCAGGCTCGCCTCCACCGGGGTTTCGATGCCCAGGAAGACGCGGGTGAAGCCCGCGTCTTTCATCATCTGCAGGAGCTCCACGTCATCGGCCAGGTTCACCGAGGCTTCGGTGAAAAAGGTAAATGGCCGATCGTGCCGCACATTCCACTCGGCCAAAACCGGCAGCATTTCCTTGACCTTCTTCTTGTTGCCGATGAAGTTGTCGTCGACGATGAACACCGAGCCCCGCCACTTGCGCTCGTAGAGCTGCTCGAGCTCGGCCACCATTTGCGCGGGTGACTTGGTCCGCGGCTTGCGCCCGTAGATCTCGATGATGTCGCAGAACTCGCAGTTGAACGGGCAGCCGCGGGAGAACTGGATGGCCATGGCGCTGTAGTACTTGGGGTTGATGAGGCTCAAGTCGGGCA
>Ga0209641_10001881_pt1 | contig 18307 bp, 14 predicted proteins | sample RifCSP16_1_FD_184022 | JGI IMG/M metagenome (GOLD analysis project Ga0209641, IMG submission 184022) | Soil microbial communities from Rifle, Colorado - Rifle CSP2_sed 16_1 (SPAdes) (version 2) | ecosystem: Environmental > Terrestrial > Deep subsurface > Rock core/Sediment | place: Rifle... | reverse complement strand
TTCACGTTCAGCCTCTACGACGACGACTACGCCGAGTTCTACGTTTCGCCCAACGGCTGGGTCGGATTCAGCCCATATCTGCCAGGCTGGGTCGGCTGCCTCGACTACGGAAGTTCCGGCGACCCGGACAGCTTCATCGGCGGCTTCGGAGGCGATGGCGCGGTGTATGCCGAAGATGGCGGCTCGATCCAATACAAGGTATTCGGCATGGCTCCGAGCCGCTACCTGGTCGTGCAGTTCACCAAACTGCGGTACTACTACTTCTCGCCATCAAACACCCTTGATATGCAGATCATACTGCACGAGGGCAGCAATGCCATCAAAATCCAATATCGAAACCTGACCACGTCGCCGGCGAGCGCTGCCGTTGGAATCGAGGGGTCTGCGCCAGGTTACCCCTATCTCTTCTACGGCGAAGCCTGCCCGGCGAGCAACATCCATAACGACCTGGCACTCACGTTCCTGCCGCCGGGCAGCGTCTACCAGCCTAGCGTCACCGACATCACTTTCCGGTTGACGACAAGCGCGACGCTGCCGGCCAACACATGGATCACCAACACGACTACGCTCATCGACGGCAACGGTAGGGCTTACGAACGCTCGGCCGCCACGCTGCTGAACCCCGTCAATCTAGAAGCTTCGCGCATGGCGGTCGACCGTGCGGAGGCCGTGCCGGGCGAGGCGGTCGGTTACACTATCGCCCTGCACAACACCGGCCTGTACACGGCGACCGGCGCCAGCGTGACGAGCATAATCCCGGCCAACACGACCTGGACAGGCGCCCCGCCCGCGTGCACGAGCGGCACGTGCGCACACGACAACGGCGTCATCCGTTGGGCGGGCGCCGTCGCTCCGGGCGGGGTCGTGAGTATCACGTTCGGCGTGACATGCTGCCTCACTGTCAGCGATGGCGCCCCCATCACCGGCACGGCAATTATCCACGATGGCGTCGGGAGCGTCTTCGTGCGCCAGGCCGTTTTCCTGCTGCGCGCGCCGAATCTGGCCGCATCCTACCAGACAGTCAGCTCGTGGCTCCCGTCGCCGGGTGACACAGTAACGTTCACCATCTATGTATACAATGTGGGAGGTGGCGAAGGCATGGTCCGCCTGCATGACGCACTCCCGTCCCGTCTCGCCTACGAGCCAGGCAGCCTGATCTACGGCGCCGGCTCCGGAGGCTACGCGAGCGGTGTCATCACCTGGACGGGCAGTGTGCCACCAGGCAGCCAGGCGCCGATACGGTTCCGGACGATCCTCGATAGCAGCGCCATGCGCGGTCAGGTCATCACCAATACGGCCGTGATTACCGACGTTACACGAGGGACCGTCCATTACGCGCACATGAGGTTGGCAGTGGCCTTCAAGCACTACCTGCCGCTCGTCCTGAAATCCGATTGAAGTAAGAGTTAGAGTTGGGAGTTAGAGTTTGGAGTTAGAGTTTGGAGTTTGGAGTTTGGAGTTTGGATTTGTTTCATAGATTCTCTTTGATGGCGACCGCCACCTCGCGGGGAATGCCCGGCACGGTGGCAATGGCGTCGACGCTGGCGGCGCGGATGGCGTCGATCGACCCGAAGTGTTTGAGCAGCGCCCTGCGCCGCGCCGGGCCGACGCCGGGAATGGCGTCGAGCTGCGAGGCGATACCCGTCCTCGTGCGAAGTGAACGGTGTGCGGTAATCGCGAAGCGGTGCGCCTCGTCACGGATACGCTGCATCAAAAACAGACCCGGCGAGCGGCGCGGCAGCAGAATCGAATCGGGGCGTCCGGGCAGGAAGATCTCCTCCTGCTGCTTGGCAAGCCCGCATACTGGAATCTGCCCGAACAGGTCGAATTCCTTCAAGACTTCTATCGCCACGCCCAACTGCCCTTTGCCGCCGTCGACAATCAGCAGATTGGGCAAGACGGAGAAACTCTCATCTCTCTTCTTTCCGGGCGCAGGCTTGCTTTCCTCCGCTTTCGCGTCGAAATAGCGCCGCAGGCGGCGCGTGAGCACTTCGCGCATCGACGCGAAATCGTCCGGGCCGTCCACGCTCTTAATATTGAACTTGCGGTAGTGGCTCTTGCGCGGCACGCCTTTGACAAACACGACCATCGACGCGACCGTATTCGTGCCTTGCATATTGCTGACGTCGAAGCACTCGATGCGCGCGGGCGGCGCAACCAGCCCGATGCCGTCGGCCAGCTCCTGCAGCGCCTGCTCGTTTTTATGCTCGTCGGCCATCCACTGCGCCTGGAGCGCGGCCAGTGTCTCGGCCGCGTTCTCGGCGGCCATCGCCACCAGGTCGGCCGGCTGGCCCTGGCGCGGCACGTCGAGGAGCACCTGCGCGCCGCGCTTCTGCCGCAGCCACTGTTGAATGATCTGCGCCTCTTCGACCTCGACCTGCAGCAGGATTTCGGGCGGCACTGTCGCCGCTTCCTCGTAGAATTGCTTGAGGAAGCTCGACACGATCTCGCGCGTATCCTCGCCTTCCGCGCCTTCGAGGATGAAGTACTCGCGCCCGATCAGCTTGCCCTGCCGGATGAAGAACACCTGCACGCAGGCGTCGCCGCGCTTCTCGTCGCGGGCGAAGGCGACCACGTCCTGGTCTTTCCCCATCGTCGACACGACTTTCTGCCGCTCGGCGATATGCCGGATGGCGCGCAGTTGATCGCGGTACTCGGCCGCGCGCTCGAACTGCATTCCCTCGCTGGCCGCCTGCATCTTCTTCTCGATCTCTGCCACCACCTGGTCGGTCTTGCCTTCGAGGAAGGCGCACAGCCGGTCGATCGTCGCGCGGTACTCCTCCTTGCTCACCGCGCCGATACACGGCCCGCCGCATAGCTTGATGTCGTAGTACAGGCAGGCGCGCGGATCCTTGCCGGTGATGACGCGGTCGCACGTCAGGTAAGGGAAAATCCGGCGCAGCGTTTCGAGCGTAGCGTAGACCGCGCCCGCATTGGTGTACGGGCCGAAGTAGCGCGCCCCGTCGCGCTCCATCTTGCGCACGGTCAGCACTTTCGGGAAGTCGTTCTGCCACTCGACCTTGACGTATGGATAGCGCTTGTCGTCTTTGAGCAGGATGTTGAAGCGCGGCCGGTGCTTCTTGATCAGGTTTGCTTCCAGCAGCAGCGCTTCAAGCTCGGTCTCGGTGATGATCCATTCCAGGTCTGCGATCTCCATCACCAGCCGGCCCGTCTTGCTGGACGGATCGATCGAGTTGTGGAAGTACGACCGGACGCGGTTGCGCAGGTTGATCGCCTTGCCGACGTAGAGGATCGCGCCCCTGGCGTCGCGGTACAGGTAGACGCCGGACCTGGATGGCACGGTCTTCAGTTTCTCGGCAACGCGATCGTGGGGCATCATGCTGAAATTGTATCACGCAGGATAAGAGGGGTCAACGAACCAGATCGGAGGTGTGCACGCAAATGTTGTCAGTCGTTACAATGCTCGCCAAGCCGCGTCCTCGCGGTTGGCCGCCCGCGCGGACGCGGGCGGTGAGCCACCTGACATGTTTTGCGTGCACACGATCGGAGCGCTGCGTGCATCGGCCCGTGCTATAAAGGTAATTACAACAGCCCGATCCTCGGCAACAAGGTCGGGTTGTAGCTGTACTCTGAACCGCTCGAGCGCGGCTTACTTGATCGTGCCTTGCTTGACCAGATACCAGTATCCAAAGGCGCCAGCAGCGCCGCCAATGGCGCCGAAGATCACTTCGGTAATCAAGTTACCGAACCCGAACGCACTCACAAACAGGCCGCCGAAGCCCCCTGTGACCGAGTTCAGGCCGATCGGCGCCGTGATGAGCGCCACAATGCCGAAAGCGATACCAGCCACGGCGCCAAGGACCGCGCCGTTCACCAGCGTGTCCATCTGCTCGGGCAGCGAACCACCCTTGCGCACTGTCATCACATACCAGACGCCGGCGAAGATCGGCACGATCCAGCCAAGCAGGCTGGCGACGCTCCACAGCGCGAAGATGATGAACAGCGCGCCCGATACAGCAGCGACGACGAGCGCCACCGGTCCCGCCTTGATGAGTCCCGGCTGATCGAGTTTGAACTGCTGTCCACTCTGCATGATAGCTCCTCCCGTGTCGAGATCAGGATAAACCGATTGTAGCAACGCTGGTCAACTCGCGCAAGTGACTTCAACTTACGCTCGGATTAAACACCACCAGGCGCGGCAAGTTGCTTCGGTCGCAAAACTACACGGGGGCGTGCTGCCTGCCGCCAATTACAGAAGCCCGGCCCGCAGCAGGCCGATCCCGGTAAACTCGACGAGCGTCAGCGCAACCCCGACCAGACCCGGTGCAACGAGATCGCGCCAGCCCACATAGGTGTTCGCCTTTCCCGCCAGTGTGGCCACAATCGACAAGTTCATCAGCGTCATCAGGCCCATCACACCGACTACCGATACCGCTACCAGCGGCCACAGCAGGAACGACGCCTCGGTCAGCGCCGCCATCACCATCACCGAGGTGATGTTGACCAGCAGCAGCAACTCGCCCCACCCTTTCAGCGTGCGCTCGCCGGTCGGCTCGCGCCATAGCATCACCGTGATCAACGGCGTGACCAGCAGGCTGATGGCGAGGCCGTACAGCGACCCGGTGAAGACGCGCATCCAGTTCTCCGTTTCGTATGGATGTGGCAGCCCGATCAGCATCGCCGTCGAATTCAGACCGTCGATGCCCATTAGGGCGACGAAGCCGAGCAGCGCGACGACGATGGGGCGCGCCGGGAGCTGCGCGGCGTGCATCCGCCGCCGGGCGATCAGCCATAGCCAGCCGGTGAGCATTCCAATGTAGATGCCCGTGCAGCGAGCGCACAGTGGAAGCTGGTGGCCGTCGACGTGCAGTGAGCGCTCGGGGATTCGGTGGCAGGTGGCAAAGCCGATCACATCGGCCTTGGCCAGTGCATCGTGCGGCCCGGCACATGCGAAAAGGGCGATGACGGAGAGCGCAAGCCCGACGATCAGAGACTGCCAGAGGGTTGCAGGAAACGAGGCGGCTCGACCCCGCTGGGCGGGGCGCAAGCAGCGAGTATACAGGCGCATGCGCGGAGTGTCTCCATGCGCCCACCCCGCGCGTATTATACCCGATTTGCAAGCAAAGCGAGGATCAAGATAAGCAAGACGATGGCGGCGACGAAGAGCGCGACGGTGAGCAAGTTCGACCAGCGGTCCGGCGATGCGGCCGCCTGGCGAGGTGCCGTATCGTCTTTGCGCTCGACGGTCGCCGCGTGAACTGGCTCGGAGACTTGAGGCCGGGCGGAATCCACGACAATCGCCGCCGCAGGCTCAGGCCCCAACGCCTCCAAACCCCGTTTCGCAGCCGCGTTCGCCGGATCGATCTCCAGCACGCGCCGCAGGCACTGCCGCTTCTCGGCGGGCGTATGCACAATGCCGCTCATCCACAGCCATGCCTGTACGTCATTAGGGTCCTCGGCCAGCGCGGCATTGAGAAGCTGCCGGGCAAGGCTGAGATTCCCCACCTTGACGGCGGCAATGCCTTTCTGCGTGAAGTCGGATGACGTGCCGCTCATGGATTCACTCCGTCGTCGCTACGCTGCTGCTCGCGCCTGTATCCAGTATAGCGCCGCTGGCGAGCTTGATCAAGCCCTCTTTCGGTATCCTCCCATCTTCGTATATACTATTGGCAAACTAGGCTCTGCATAGCGCCTCATGATGCCAGCACCCTCGTCCTCCCCTCATCCGCGGCCCGTGATCGTCGTCGGCGCCGGCATGGCTGGCCTCAGCGCAGCGCTGTCGCTGGCCGAGCGCGGGATCCCGCCGCTCGTCCTCGAAGCCAATCCGCACTCCGCCGGCGGGCGCGTGGCAGGCGGCCCTGTGACCGAGTTCGAGCACGCAGGCGAAACATGGCAGTTTCGTAGCGAGCATGGCATTCACGGGTTCTGGTCGGAGTATCGAAACCTGCGCGCATTGCTCGGGCGGAACAATATCCTGCCGCGTTTCAATCCGGCCGTCGAACAGGAATGGATTCTGGCGCAGGGCAGCGTCGTGCGCCGCGCGGCGGCCGGCAGCGCCATACGGAACAGCCTGTTTCCGGCGCCGTTCCACTACGCGATGATGTTTCTGCGGCCGCGCTTCTGGTCGATGCTCGACCTGCGGGACTGGCTGTCGATCCCCGTCGTCGTCGGCCGGCTATTCGGCGCGATGTCGATCGACCCGCTCCGCGAAGGCAAGTCGCTGCAAGGACTGACGCTCGAGGACTTCTGCCGAGGCTGGTCGCCGTCGCTGCGCGCCTTTTTCGCCGGGCTGGCGCGTAGCGGCCTGTCCGCGCACCCCGACGAAGTGCCGCTCGACGGGTTCATCGCCTTCCTGCGATTTTACACGCTCCTGCGGCGCGACGCGTGGCGCTTCGACTACCTGCCTGCCGACGCCGGCACGGCGCTGGTCGAGCCAATGCTCGCGCGCTTGCAGCACCTGGGCGGCGAAGTGATCCTCGGCGCGCGTGTGAACCGCCTCGAGCGCGCCGCCGGCGGGTGGCAGCTTCGGTACGATTTCGACCGGAGCACGATCTATTCAGAAAGCCGGCACGTCATCCTGGCCACAGACGCGCCGGCCGCGCAGCGCATCCTACGCGACAGCCCGGACACGGCCGATCTCGCCGACGCGCTGGCATTCCCGACCGGCATGGCGACCGCGATCGTTCGCCTGTGGTTCGACGCTAGCCCGCGCTTCGGGCCGGAAGCGGGCATCTTCACCGGCGACTTCGTCCTCGATAACTTCTTCTGGCTGCACCGCTTCCAGACCGACTTCGCCATATGGCACGCCGCCACCGGCGGCAGCGCTGTCGAGGCGCACGTGTACGGCCCGCCCGAAGTGATCGAGCAGATGGACGCCGTGCTGCTGGCGCAAATGATTACCGACGTTTTCCGCGCCTGGCCCGAGCTGCGAGGCTATCTCATTCATCAAGCCCTGCGGCGCAACGCCGCGACACACACGCTCTTCAAGATCGGATCCGGCGACGACCACCTCGGCACGCGCACGCCGTGGCCCGGCATCGCCGCGTGCGGGGACTGGGTGCGCCACCCCACACCGGCGCTGTTCCTCGAGCGCGCCTGCGTCACTGGCATCGAGGCGGCGAACCTCGTACTCGAAGCGCTGGGCAAGCCACCGTGGCCGCTCGTCCCTCATGCCGGGCCGGAATGGATGGCCGGTCTTCTGGAGCGATTTTTCAGAGGCATGCGAATGATACTGCACAAGAGGAGGCGATAACCATCCGACGTGCGACGCACTTGGGAAGTGCGTCGCACGTGCCCTTCATCTTGCCGACAATGAGCCGGATCTGCAACCAAACCGATATGCACTTGATACACACTTCGACTTGTCCCCCGCTTCAATCGGGGCTACCATTATTGTGTAGCGTCGGACTTCGGAAGGTCCCAAGAACGGAACGATGAGGCCACATCATGGACGATCTGATCGGCCGCACACTCGGCCAGTACGAAATCCTTCAACTTCTGGGCAAAGGCGGCATGGCGAGCGTCTACAAAGCCTACCAGGCCGGCTTGCAGCGCTACGTCGCTATCAAAATTCTCCCGCCTCACCTCGCCCAGAATCCCGAGTTCAGCAAGCGCTTCGAGCGCGAAGCGCGCGCCATCGCCCAGCTCGATCATCCGAACATTGTGCCCGTCTACGACTATGGCCAGGCCGAGGGTTTCACATTCATCGTGATGAAATACGTCGAAGGCGGCACGCTCAAAGACATGCTCGAGCGACGCGGCAGACTGCCTCTCGACCGCGCCGCGCTGATCCTCGGTCAGGTCGCGTCCGCGCTCGACTACGCCCACGGCCAGGGCGTGATCCATCGTGACATCAAGCCGGCGAATGTGCTGATGAACCGTCCCGATTGGGCGCTGCTGTCGGATTTCGGCCTCGTGCACATCGCCGAGGGGTCGGTGAAGCTGACGGGAACCGGCGTCAGCCTCGGCACGCCGGAATACATGTCGCCGGAACAGGCGCAGGGGCTGGAGATCGACGCGCGATCCGACATTTACTCTCTCGGCGTGATGCTCTACGCCATGACGACCGGGCAAGCGCCGTTCACCGGCAATACTCCCGTCGCCGTGATTCTCAAGCACGTCAACGAGCCGCTGCCCTCGCCGCGTGACTCCAACCCCGATCTGCCCGTCGCCGCCGAGAGCGCCATTCGCAAGGCACTGGCGAAGCATCCGGAGGAACGCCCTTCGAGCGCGGGCGAACTGAGTCGCTCGTTCAGCACGGCGATCGGCGAGAAATACCCCGTGAGCGATTCCGAGCCACAGCCCCGTGTATCTGCGACTCCGCCGACACCTAAGGCAGAAGTCGCAGCGCCGCAGGCAGCGGCTCCGCTCTCGCCGCGTCGCAGGCTGCCTCTGCCATTAATCGCCGGGGCGGCGATCATCGCTATAGCCGCCCTGGGGATCGGGGTGCTGCTGGGCGGGCGCAGTGGAGCGCCGGCGCCGCCCAGTCCGCAGGCGGTGGAGTCGACTGCGACGCCTGCGTCCGCTGCAGCGGGCGCTCTGCAGCTCCCCATCCAGTCGACCGTGCAAATCTGGGTCTTACAGAAAGCCGGCGACGAATTCCAGTATGCCTGGTCAGGCTCCGGGTCGATTGTGACACCGGACGGCCTCATTCTCACCAACGCGCACGTCGTCCTCCCCGACAAGGTATACGGCACTGTCGACGGCCTCGAAATATGGCTGACCTTCCAAGAAGACGCGGCGCCGGAGCCGACGTTCCTGGCGCAGACTGTCGTGGCAGATCCTGATCTCGATCTGGCCGTCGTGAAGATCATCTCTGATCTGGACGGCAATCCCGTCGATCCCGATACGCTGAACCTGCCGGCGGTCGAGCTGGGCGATTCGGACGAATTGTCGATGGGCGCAGAAGTGTTCATCCTGGGCTACCCCGGCATCGGCGGCGAAAACATCACGCTGACGAACGGCCGCGTCGCAGGCTTTACCAACGCGCCGGGCGTGAAAGGGCGCGCCTTTGTCAAGACGGATGCGACGATCGCAGGCGGCAACAGCGGCGGCCTGGCTGCAGATGCCAGCGGGCGCCTGATCGGCATTCCGACGCAGCTCGGCTACGGCGGCGACGATCAGTACGTCGACTGCCGCGTGCTGGCCGACACGAACGGTGACGGCGCGATCGACGAACGGGACGGGTGCGTGCCGACCGGCGGCTTCATCAACGCGCTGCGCCCGATCAACATGGCCGTGCCTCTCATCCGGCAGGCGCAGGCCGGCATCGTGTCGCTGCCCACCGTCGAGCCGGAGCGCGAGCCTATCCCAACGCCTGCCAACGCCGGCGAAGTGCTGTTCTCCGACGACTTCAGCAGTCCCGACAGCGGCTGGTCGGAGGACGAAGACGAAGACACCGCCGCGCGTTACGAGGACGGCCATATGGTAATCGACGTCTTCACACAGAACTACGTCGGCTGGACGAACCCGGGCCAATCGTTCGACGACGTCGACGTCGAAGTCGATACACAGTACCTGGGCGGCCCGCTCGACAATCAGATCGGCCTCATCGTTCGCTACCAGGACGCCGATAACTTCTACGTGTTTTCGATCAGCAGGGACGGCTTTTACGAGTTCAGCAAGCTCGTCGACGGCGAGTGGGTCACGATTCTGCCGTGGTCGGCTTCCGACCTGATCGATCAGGACAGCGGCCAAAACCGGATCGCCGTGGTCGCCGAGGGCGATCGCTTCACCTTCTATATCAACGGCGTGCAGGTCGATCAGGCGTATGACGGCGAGTTCGGCGACGGCGACATCGGCCTGCTTGCCGGCGCGTTCGGGGAGGGGGGCGTGTCCGTTGGCTTCGACGACCTGCTGGCTCGCGTGCCTGGCGGCTCGCACGAGGTGAGCGTGGATGTGTCGCCCACGGCAGACGTGCAAATGATCCTGAGCGACAGCTTCGACGACGAAAGCGGCGGCTGGTACGTCGGCTCCTCGAAGGACGTCTCGCGGACGATTGCGGATGGAAAATTGACGATCGAAGTCGCATCTCAGAGTTACGCCGGCTGGTCCGATCTGGAGGACGTCGAGCTGCCCGACGTCGTCGTCGAGCTGGAGGTACGCAAGGTCAGCGGCCCCGATTTGAATGCCTTCGGCGTCTTGTGCCGTTATCAGGATTCGGAGAATTACTACGCGCTGGAAATCGGCAGCGATGGCACGTATACGATCTACCGAGTCGCCAGCGGAGAGTATGCTTCGCTGGTAGACTGGACCTCGTCGGAAGCCATCGCGCCTGGAACGGACGCCAACCAACTGCGCGTCGAATGCATCGGCGATCACCTCCGCCTGATCGCCAACGGCGTGCTGTTGGCCGACATGGTCGACGATGCGCTCGCCGGCGGTTCGGTCGCCCTGGTCGTAGAGACGTTCGACGATCCCGGCGTGAGTGTCGGCTTCGACAACGTAGTCGTCGGCGTGCCGGTTGCAGGAGGCGGCGCCGAGGTTCTCTTCTCCGACGACTTCTCATCGCCCGACTCGGGCTGGGATCGCGCGTCCGACAAGGACAGCCTGTCCGATTACGTCGACGGGCAGTACGTGATCGGCGTCAGCGCCGAGAGCCTCTACGTATGGGCGAATCCCGGCCAATCCTTCACCGACGTCGTCGTCGACGTGGATGCGACGCAAGTGGCCGGGCCGGACAACAACGATTACGGCGTGATATGCCGATACCAGGACTTTGACAACTTCTATCGCATCCTGATCAGCGGCGACGGTTACTACGCCTTTATCCGCCAGGTGGATGGAGAATCGACGCAGTTGATCGACTGGACGCAGTCGAGCGCGATCAACCAAGGCGCCGCACACAATCACCTCACCGTCATCTGCGACGGCGACTCTCTGGCATTGTGGGTCAACGACAAGTTCGTCGCGGAAGCATCGGACGACGCGCTGGCCGAGGGCGACATCGGCCTGACCGCGGGCACGTTCAACGAAGCCGGTGTGCGGGTGGCGTTCGACAATGTTATCGTTACAGCGCCGTGAGGCGCGCCGCCGGCTGACGGTCATTCGTTGTAGCGACTTTAGAGCGGATTCCGATTGCGTGTACGCCAATTCGGAGTCGAGCCTTTAGGCGGTTTCCGGCTGAAGCCTCGACTCCGGCGTAAATCAAAGTGGAATCCGCTCTAGTCGTACGTGCAACGACTGAAGTCGTTACTACCATTCTCGGATAATTTCCTCGTAAACCCTTACCCAGGGAGATGAAGAACCCATGATTGTGCCGAGCCTGCTCTTGAAAAAACTTTACACCACGGGAAGCCTGAAGAACACCGAGCGGGGCGTCCAGTTTTCGATCAAGAATCGGCTCAGCGACGCGGAGCTGGTCGCCGTGCGAAGCATCGCCATTGACGGGACGCCGGTGCCGCCCCGGTCCCTCTCGCTCGACCTGGGCGACGGGCGTGTGCTGTCCCCTGACCACATCTCGGCAGATCGACCGCTCGCGTTTCCGTTGCGGACGGTCGTCACCATTCAGGCCGGCGTCGAGCCGCTGCCGCTCGGCAAGCACGAGATCGAGATCGCCTTCGAGGCCAAACCGTTCGGCCAATTGAGATTCAGCGTCGAGGATGCGATTGCAGCGCCCGAGGAAGGCCGCGTGCGTATTCCGCGCGATCCGGTCGACGACTATTCCGACGAGATCGTGCGCGCCCGGCAGGCCTTCGCCGAGCAATTTACGGGGGTGAAGCTTCAGCACGTCAGCCAATACTCATTCGATCCACACGTCGCGAAAGGCAACTGCGAGCACTTCACCGGTGTGGCGCAGGTGCCGCTGGGGTTTGCCGGGCCGATTCAGATCGACGGCGAACACGCGCAGGGCCAGTTCCTGATCCCGCTGGCGACTTCCGAGGGCACGCTCGTCGCCTCGTATAACCGGGGCATCAAGCTCCTCAATCTCTGCGGGGGCGTGAAGGTGACCGTCGTCGGCGACGCGATGCAGCGCGCGCCGGTCTTCGTCTTGAAAGACGCTCGCGTCGGGCGCGAGTTCGTAGAGTGGGTGCAGGCGCACATCGACAAGATTCGCGAAGAAGCGGAGGCCACGTCGCACGTCGCGAAGCTCACCTACATCGACCCGTACGTCGCCAACAAGTTCGTCTACCTGCGCTTCAACTTCACGACGGGCGACGCCGCCGGGCAGAACATGGTGGGCCGCGCCACGTTCGCGGCGTGCAGTTGGATCGTGGACCATTTCGACGGCATCGAGCACTTCTACCTCGAGTCCAACTTCGCCACGGACAAGAAAGCCTCGCAGATCAATATTATGCGTACGCGCGGCAAGCGCGTCACCGCCGAAGCCGTCGTCAAGCGCGACGTCCTCGTCCAGCACATGCGCGTCGAGCCGGAGAGCCTGTCTTATGCCGGCGGCGTCGCGAACGTCGGGGCGTTTCTATCCGGCGCCAACAACAATGGGCTGCATTCGGCGAACGCCATCACTGCCATGTTCATCGCCACGGGGCAGGACGTAGCCAACGTCGCCGAATCGTCGGCGGGCATCATTTACTCTGAGCTGACGCCGGAGGGCAACCTGTACATTTCACTCACTATCCCGTCCTTGATCGTGGCGACTTACGGCGGCGGCACCGGCCTGCCGACCCAGCGCGAGTGTCTCGAAATGCTGGGCGCTTACGGCAAAGGCAAGGTCAACAGGCTCGCGGAGATCGTGGCGGCTGTGGCGCTGGCGGGCGAGATATCCCTGGCCTCCGCGATCTCGTCGTCGGACTGGGTTTCGAGCCACGAGAAATACGGTCGCAACCGCTGAATTTGCTCAAGAGGAATCGCTGCGCACGGTCGGGATGCGATATTGCTGCTGTGCCATACAGGGGTTATAATCAATCCCGCAATAAGCGCTCAAAGGAGGAGCAATGAGCACCGCGATCATTACAAGAGTCACCGAGCAAGGTGTGCTCGTTCCCAAGCAATTTCTAGAAGGGATCGATCAGGTCGAAATTCGCAAGGAGCAGAACGTCATCTTGCTGGTACCGGTGAGCGAGGCGGATCCGATCCTCGAATTCGGCAAGCACCCCATCACCATCGAGTTGGACGACGCCTCGATCAATCACGACCACTATCTTTACGGTTAATGGCACCGGTATTTGTCGACACAAGCTACCTACTGGCGCTCGAGCTGGCCAATGACAAGAATCATGCGGCCGCCTTGCAGCATTGGAGCCAGGTCGTCACTCATCTGCCCCCTCTTGTAACGACATCGCACGTGTTTGACGAAGTAGTCACTTTCTTCAACAGTAGGGGTTATCACGCGAAGGCAGTTCAAATCGGCCACAACCTCTTACACAGCCCATCGCTGCAGCTCATCCACATCGAGGAGGCTTTGTTCTTCGACGGGTGGACGTATCTTCAGCAGCATCAAGACAAGAAGTACTCATTAACCGACTGCATCTCATTTGTAGTAATGGCGAAGTTGGCTGTCGAGGTGGCCTTCTCGTTCGATCGACACTTCAGTCAGGCTGGCTTCACAAGACAACCATAGCGCGGCCCTCCCACAACCCAAGGACTATCCACGGATGACACGGATAACACAGATGTTGAGGGGACGCCATCCGTGACATCCGTGTAAGCGGCATGGTCGAACTGCACAAGCCGATCGTCCGCGCGCCTGACTTCGCCCCCGGCGCTTGGATCAACTCCGCGCCCCTGCACATGGATGCGCTGCGCGGCCGCGTCGTCCTCGCCGACATCTGGGATTTCACCTGCATCAACTGCATCCGCACGCTGCCCTACCTTGTCGAGTGGCACCGCCGCTACGCCGGCTGCGGCCTGACCATCGTCGGCGTGCACTCGCCGGAATTTGAATTCGCGAAAGATAAGCGTCAGGTCGAGGCCGCCGCGCGCCGTTTCGGCCTGGGGTATCCCATCGTGCTCGACAACGACTACCAGACCTGGACCGCCTACGCGAATCGCTACTGGCCCGCGCATTACTTGATCGACAGGAACGGTTACATCCGCTACAGCCAGTTTGGCGAGGGAGGCTATCGGGAGCTGGAGTTAGCGATCCAGGCGCTCCTGCGCGATGCCGATCCGTCGGTCGAGCTGCCTGAGCCGATGCCGCTGCTTCGGCCCGAAGATCAGCCGGGGGCTGTCTGTTACCGCGCGACGCCGGAACTTTACACGGGTTCCGATCGCGGATCGCTGGGCAATGCCGAAGGCTACCAGCCCGGCGTGGTCATCTTTTACGTTGAGCCGGAGCACCGCGCCGACGGTTTCTTCTACGTCACCGGGCCGTGGCGCGCGGCGCGCGATCATCTGGCCGCAGCCGGCGAGAGCAGCGCGCTGATCCTGCCGTATCGGGCAGCTACCGTCAACGCCGTGATGTCGCCAAGCGGCGACCCGATCGAGCTGATGTTGGGCATCGCCGATCCGAGCGCGACGCCCTTGCCCACCGTCGACGTGTGGGTCACGCAGCACGGCCAGCCGCTGCCGGCGCTCGAAGCTGGCGACGACGTGTTCCTTGACGATCGCGGTCGCAGCGTCGTCCGCGTCGATGCGCCGCGCATGTACAACCTCGTCAAGAACCCCGGGTTCGAGCAGTCTGTGCTGCGGTTGATGCCACAGCGCGCCGGTTTCGCCATATACGCGTTCACCTTCACGTCTTGTGTCGCCGAATGAGGATACCGCATGCGCGTCTTCTTCCTCTGGATGTCCCACAGCAAGTTTCTCCACGGTATCATCATGCGGCTCTTCTTCACGCGCCGCGCGGCGCGGCGCTTCGTCGCCGGCGAAACGATTGACGACGCCATCGCCGTCATCCGCGCGTTGAACGCCGGCGGCATCCTGGCTACGGTCGATCACCTGGGTGAGAACGTCGAGACCAAAGCCGACGCGCGGCGCGCGACTGAAGATTATCGGGCCATATTGGATCGGATCGGAAAAGAGGGCGTAAAGTCGCACGCCTCGATCAAGCTGACACAACTGGGACTCGATATCGGCGCCGACTTCTGCCGCGAGAACGTGGCGTGTATCCTGCGCAAGGCGAAGGAAATCGGCACATTCATTCGCATCGACATGGAGTCAAGCGATTATACCGGCCGAACGCTCGATGTGCATCGCCGCTTGCGCCGAGAATACGAGAACGTCGGCGTCGCCATCCAGTCGTATCTGTACCGCAGCAAGGACGACGTCGCCGCCCTGTGCCAGGAGGGTGCCAACGTCCGGCTGTGCAAGGGCGCTTACCAAGAGCCGCCCGACAAAGCGTTCCCGCACAAGGCCGACGTCGACGCCAGCTACGTCGCGCTGGCGCGCATGCTTCTGAGCGACGAGGCCCGCGCGCAGGGCGCTTACATCGCTATTGCAACGCACGATCCGAAGATGATCGAAGCCGCGAAGTCGTATATCGCGGAGCATCGTGTCCCGCGCGACCGGTTCGAGTTCCAGATGCTGTACGGCATCCGCCGCGACCTGCTGCAGCAGCTCGTCCAGCAGGGCTTCACGGCGCGCGTCTACGTGCCCTACGGCAGCGAATGGTATCCCTACCTCATGCGCCGCCTGGGCGAGCGCCCGGCCAACGTGTGGTTCGTGCTGCGCAGCCTGTTTCGTAAATAAAGACCTGACGGGTTTTTGAAACCCGTCAGGTCTGAGGAGATTGGAGATTGGAGATTCGCAACCGGGTCGCACTCGTGACCGGCGGGGCGCACCGCGTTGGCAAGTCGATCGCGCTGGCGCTGGCCGCCGCAGGCGCACACACCGCCATCACCTATCGCCACGCCGTCGACGAGGCGGCTCGCACGCGCCGCGAGATCGAAGCGCACGGCGTGCAGGGGCTGGCGCTGCAGCTTGACCAGCGCGAGCCGGCGCAGATTGCCGCGCTGCTCGGCGCCGTGCGGGAGCGTTTCAGCCGCCTTGACATCCTTGTCAACAGCGCGGCGATCATGGAGCGCAAGCCGATCTTCGACATCACGCCCGAAGACTGGGATCGCACGCTAGATACCAACCTGCGCGGTCCCTTCTTCATGGCGCAAGCCGCCGCGCGCCTGATGCTAGAGAAAAAACCCGCCGCGACGTCTCTCGGCTGCATCGTCAACATCGCCGACCTGGCCGCGCTGCGGCCCTGGCCGTCGTATGTCGCGCACAGTGTCAGCAAGGCAGGACTCGTCGCGCTGACCAGGGTGTTGGCGCTGGCGCTGGCGCCGTCGATCCGCGTCAACGCGATCGCGCCGGGAGCGGTGCTCAAGCCGCCGGGATGGAGCGACGAACGGTGGTCTCGATTATCGCGGAGCGCCCCGCTCGGCCGGTCCGGCACGCCGGACGACGTCGCGCAGGCGGTCCTCTACCTCACCCGCAGTGAATTCATCACCGGTCAGCTCCTGGTGTTGGACGGGGGACGCGAGTTAAGGTAAACTTAGTAGCACTTACATTTGAAGGAGGAGTCAGGCATTGGCTGAGAAGACTGTCACCAAGAAGGAGATGCGCCGCCAGCGGCGCCAGGAGGAGAAATCTCGACGGGCGGCACGCGCCCGACGGGAGCGTCTGTTCATCTGGGGCGGAGTGGCCCTTGCCGTCGTCGTGACCGGTTACTTCGCGTTTCGGGCGCTCAGTCCGACCGGCCAGCCGGGAACGGCCGTGCTGACTCAGGGCAACGAGCACGTAGACACACTCGACCAGACGCACGTGCCATACAATACCGTGCCGCCGACTTCCGGCCCGCACCTGGGCACGCTGGCGCCGTGGGGCATCTCGACCGAGCCGATTCCCGATGAGCTTCAGATCCACAACCTGGAGGATGGCGGTGTGCTCATTCAGTATGACTGTCCTGACGAGGGTTGTCCCGAACTGGAAGCCCAATTGACGGACTTTGTCACCCAGTTGCGGGCGGATCCCAAATACACACACCTCATCCTGGCTCCTTATGCGGGCATTCGACAGGCCAGCGGTGGCAAGCCGATCGCACTCACCGCCTGGACGCGCTATCTGTACCTCGACGACTTCGATCGCGAGAAAATGATGGAGTTCATCGACGCTTACATCAACATCGATCACCATGCCGGAGGAACTGGGTGACGACGCAGGGCGAGCGCGACCTGATTCGAAAGCGGCTGCGCGACGAGGGCGACAAGCTGATCAAGACATTCGAGAGTCTGTCGCCCGCTCAGCGATCGATGACCCTCTATTCCGACGGAATGACCTGGACACTTCAGGACCTGGTCGCGCACCTGGGGTCGGCGGAAAGGGCTTTTCTGTATTATGGGCGCGATATCCTCGGCGGCGGCGAGGGCGCGCCGGAAGGCTTCGACATTAACGCCTTCAACAACGGCGAAGTCGGCAGCCTGCGCGTCCGCACCTACGAACAGTTGCTCGACGACCTGCGTGCCGTCCGCCAGGAGACGATCGACATGGTCGGCCGCATCGCCGACGAAGACTTCGCGCGCACGGGTCGCCACCCCTTCTTCGGCCAGATGGCGATTGAGGAGATGTTCAAGCTGATCTATCGCCACAACATGATGCACCTGCGCGACGTGCGCCGCGCCATGGGGGAGAGCCGAATGAGTGAGCGCAAAGAGGCGATACGCCGGCATCTCGAAGCGACGCGCGCCCGGCTCGTTGACGCCGTCGCCGGGTTATCCGAGGCGCAGTGGGAGCACCCCGTCGCGTCGAGCGAAGGCGCGTGGACGGTCAAGCAGGTCGTGGCGCACCTGGCGTCCGCCGAGCCGGGCCAGACAGCCACCGGGCAGCGCATGCTCGCCGGCGAGGCCAGGCTCCCGGAAAGCTTCAGCCTCGACTTCTGGAATCAGCGGCAGGTCGAAAAGCGCAAAGACCGGGCCCCCGCCGATCTATTGAGCGACTTGAGCCAATCGCGCCAGCGGTTAACTGCCTGGATCGACGGACTGAGCGAGGCCGACCTCGACAAGTCCGGCCAGCACGCGCGCGGCGACTTCATCACCGTCGCGCAGTTGTGCTTCCGCATCGGCGAGCACGAGGCTCAGCACGCCGATGAGATCAGGCGCGCGCTGGGAAAATAGTCCGCACACGAGCCACGTATGTTCGTCCGTCTGTGGTCTTTCGCCTTATTGACGCGCCCCGTGTTCCTGCTCGGCGGGGCGCTGTTGTACGCGCTGGGTGCGGCGATCGCGATAAGCGCCGGCGTCCCGATCGATTGGCGCCGCTACCTGCTCGGCCAGGCGATCGTCACCAGCGTGCAGTTGACGACGCATTACGCCAACGAGTACTTTGACTTCGAAGCCGACCGGCTCATCGGCGCAAACCGCACCTGGTTCACAGGCGGCAGCGGTGTGCTTCCCGGAGGCTTGCTGCCGCCGAACGCGGCGCTCGGCGCCGCGCGCGTGTGCGCGATAATCGCCAATGA
>Ga0209641_10001879_pt1 | contig 18310 bp, 12 predicted proteins | sample RifCSP16_1_FD_184022 | JGI IMG/M metagenome (GOLD analysis project Ga0209641, IMG submission 184022) | Soil microbial communities from Rifle, Colorado - Rifle CSP2_sed 16_1 (SPAdes) (version 2) | ecosystem: Environmental > Terrestrial > Deep subsurface > Rock core/Sediment | place: Rifle... | reverse complement strand
GGACATGTTTTTTTTCATCATAAATTGAAGCGGGTTTGAATTACATTCGAGTTTTACCTCTACTCCATCTTATCTTTCAATCTTTTCAGCACACATTAATGATTATTAAACCCGGGATGACAAAAAACATAGTTAGAGTTGTTCTCTAATCGTCTCTGCCAGTTTTTCCCCCACGCAAGTTACTAACTCTTGCATGGTTGCATCTCTGATTCCATGAACACTGCCAAAAGTGGTGAGCAATTTTTTCTTATTCTTTGGTCCAATGCCAGGAATCGTGTCTAACCTAGACCGAATCATTTTTTTGCTACGGAGACTGCGATGATGACTGATAGCAAAACGATGAGCTTCATCTCTGATTCTTTGTATGAGAAAGAGAGCGGGACTGTCTTTCTCGAGAAGCAGTGGCTCTTTTTTGCCTGGAAAGAAAATTTCTTCTTCACGTTTTGCTAAACTCACAATCATCGGTAAGGTAGCCTTTGTTCCTGCTTTGAGTTCTGCCTTGAGAACACGGATTACGCTAGACAGCTGCCCTTTGCCACCATCAATGATGATCAGATCAGGGACTTGGGGTAAAGATACAGTATCGGACTTTTCTTTGCGCCTTTTTTTCTTTTGTCGATAATTCGCATCTAAGTACTTGATACGCCGACTTAAAACTTCTTGTAAACTGGCAAAATCATTATTGATACCTTCGGCTAACTCTTTGACCGTAAATGTCCTATACATGTTGGTAGCTGGTTTGGCATCAATGAAGACGATCATTGATCCTACTTTATCAGTACCGGAGATATGAGAGATGTCATAACATTCTATACGACGTGGCAATTTCTTCATTTTTAGGGCCTTTTGTAAATCCTCTAAAGCTTTGGTAGTAAACATATATTCTCTTTCCCAAGCCTTTTTACTGCTTTCGAGCTGGAGCTTGGCATTTTCTTCCACAATTTCCATAAGTTGTTTCCTCTCTCCCCTCTCTGGTAACAGGATTTGAACCCTCTGTCCCTTGATACCACCAATAAAATCTTCCAATAACTTTTTTTCCGGAATGGCAATGCTGGTCACTATTTCTTTGGGAAGAGAAGTAGCATCGACATAATATTGCTGCATAAAGGCACTGATAATCTGCGCAGGGTCAGTTCCTTTCGCATAATCACTAAGATTGAAATGCTCAGTCTGTACGACATGACCATTACGGACCATGAAGAGCGAAATAACCACATGCTCTTTGTCTTTTGCTACTGCCAGAACATCTTGATTGTGACCTGATGTCAGTGTCGCATATTGTTTCTCTGATAATACTTGTAGGGCTTGGATGCGATCGCGCAATTTTGCCGCCTTTTCAAATTCCTTCGTGTGCACTGCTCTTTGCATTGCTTCTTGCCAGTCTTTTTCCAGATGATGATAATTGCCAGCGAGAATAGTACAGATAGCTTCTATATGCTTGTGATACTCCTCCTTAGTAATTTTACTGATACAGGGAGCGTCACAGCGTTTAATATAAAAATCCAGGCATGGTGCCCTCCTGCTTAAATGTTTAAAAATATTATTCCCGGGAGTTACCTCAGTAATTTCTCCCTGACAGCTTCGGTAGGGGAAAATCTTTTGCAAGGCTTTTAAGGTTCTTAATATGCTATCTGCTGATGTATATGGGCCAAAATACGTACTGCCATCGCGACTAAATCTCCTCACAATATGAGTCTCGGGAAAATCTTCTTTTTGATCAATTTTGACATATACATAATTTTTATCGTCCTTCATCAGAACATTGTAGCGAGGCCGTAGACTCTTGATCAGATTGGTTTCCAAGATCAAAGCCTCCAATTCACTGCGAGTGATAGTAGTTTCAATGTTTACGACTTTATCGCGCATCACTGTTACTTTTGGCAAAGTGGTTTTGCCATTTTGAAAATACGTATGTACGCGCTTACGTAAATTCTTTGCCTTGCCAACATAAATGATCTGATCGTCTTTATCGATCATCTTATAGACCCCGGGCAAGGTGCTGACTTTCTTCAGAATCTTCTTCAGTTCAGGTGGAATTTTGTACATGGGAGTGCGGATATTCGTCAGGATTATAGCCGTTCCCGGCATCCCGAGCGAATTATCAATTTAGAATCCACTTTCGGCAAGCTCAAGAAACCATGGTATAATTTGCAAAAATACTCTATGGAATTATTGCGGGAAGCAAGTTGTACCTTGCCGACAAATACTGGAGATTTTCAACTGCACTTATTCAAGGATCGAATTGAAGATCATGAGCATCTTGCTTTGGTCATGGGTGATGTTGCTCATGTCGATAAGGTTGTAACCAGAGTGCATTCAGAGTGTATTACTGGAGATATCTTTGGCTGTCAGAGATGTGATTGTCAGGATCAATTACAGGAGGCGATGAAAATCATCAGGAGAAAAGCGAGAGGCATACTCATTTATCTGCGACAAGAAGGAAGGGGCATTGGCTTAGCAAATAAAATTAGAGCATATAATCTTCAGGACCAAGGGCATGATACTGTTGAGGCTAATCAACAGTTAGGCTTTGAGGGTGATCTGAGAAAATATGATATAGCAGCACAAATATTAGCGTCATTACAGGTAAAAAGTATTAACCTCCTTACCAATAATCTAGATAAAGTACAGCAACTTACACAAGCGGGTATTGTTATCAATGAACGAGTTCCTCTGGTCATTGAATCTCCCATTCGAAACAGAAAAAGTCTGTTCAGGATTAAACAACAAAAACTCGGACATGTGTTTACCGACCTAGAGGATTCGCCAATTGTGGAGACTAGTCCGGATACTTTTCCATTAGTTGCTCCAAGTCTTATATACCGTAACTCACCTGTTCCCCCTGAGACTGTTGAGTTAAGTAACCAAGTAGCTACTGAACTAGTGAATAACCTGGGAGTAGATTTACGCTGTATCCTTTTACAAGGATCCAATATGCGTGGCGATGGCTCGATTTTTGAAAGCGATTTTGATTTCATTGTCATCCTCAATAACAAGTCTCCTCACACTATAGAGGCTATTACAAAAGTAAAACAGAAATTCCCTCGTGCTAATTTCTTGTATATTAGTGCGGCTGAATTTGAATCGTATCCTCCTAATAAAAGATTGCAACTCTTTGTCTGCAGAAAGGTGCATGGTGACTTTGATTTTGGAACCATTCCCAATCGTAAAGATATTTCAAATACTACTATATCCTATGCGGTGCAAATCAAAAATTCTATCCGACCACTGTTATTTGAGTTTTTAGAAATCCATAATAAAAAGCAAGAAATTGTCTCCAGAGCTCATGTGTGCCTGAAAAGATTTGATGACTGTTTTCTGCGTACTTATACACTCATGCACAAGGATGGCTATCCCTTGCATAGAAGTCAGTTGCGAGAACTGACTGATTCAGAAAGCATCAATCATATATTGGGAATTTTAGATAATTGGTATTCCCAGACTATTTCAATCAAAGATCTCTACACTGGTCTCGTGAATGCCGACAGAATCCTCCATTTATACTTGAGAAAATATGGCTAAAAATGCCGGCAAAAATTACTTCTTTGCGCTTATTCCTGATTTGTCGGGACTGTTAGATGAATTGCAAAAACTTCAGGGGATCAAGAATATAACAACTACCCTACCATTGCATCTGACTCTGTTTTATTTTGGTGAACTAAATCCAATAAACAATAAACGCGTTGATCAGTATTTTGCAAGATTGCCAGAAAAATTAACTGACAAAATCACTCTACAGGTGCGGGGTATCGATTCTTTTAAAGATGGTCAGGGGAAAGATACAGTTTTCTTTTTGACGGTTGATTCCGAGAACGTAAGAAAGATTCATCAAGAACTTTTTTCGTTATTCCATGATATTCATACCGATACTTTTGATTTTGTACCTCATATCAGTCTGGCTTTTCCTCAAAAGGGCATAACCCAGCAAAACGTTGCCGACATCCACCGACTATTTTCTGGTGTTCACGAGTTATCATGTAACCAATTTGCTTTAGCATCAGTTGATGGTCAAGCGATACAGGTGGAAAAAGCATTGTTGCTTTAACCCAACTTAGAACTTAGAGTTTGGAATTTATTTGTGGTATACTATAGAGAAATATTCGCTTATGGAAAGCTTATTCGTCCCATTACTGATCTCACTTGCTATAGGAACGCTCATTGGTTTGGAGCGTGAATCACTACGCATACACCAAAAGACCCGGACTATTGCTGGTTTACGCACCTTTATCTTTATTAGTCTTTGGGGATTCCTTACCAGTTTGATTTCCAAGGAATTACATATCGTGTTCCTGTTTGTTTCATTTGCAGCTTTTGTGATGATTTTACTTGTTGCTTATTATATTTACAGCAAAACTGTCGCTACCGCTGGACTTACCACTGAAATCGCAGCGATACTTACCTTTTTATTGTCTGCATTGGTACTTTTTGTCGATATTCGATTCATTTTAGCCTTGGGAATACTCGTTGCCTTAACTCTGTCATTTAAACCGACTTTTACGAGACTGCTCCAAATTGTACCTCGTCAGGCAGTATTAGCCACAGTACAATTTGCTGTGCTTAGTGCCGTTATCTTGCCTTTTTTACCTAATGAATATTTTGGTCCATGGCAGTTTTTCAATCCTTATATTACCTGGTGGGTTATTGTGCTGATCTCCGGTCTTAGCTTTGTCGGGTATATTCTTCACTTGTTTTTAGGGAGTCGGGGCAGTGTAATGATCACATCGGGAATTGGCGGGATGATTTCTTCGACAGCGGTTACCAGCAGTTTGTCTCATCTTTCTCGCACCTCTCGCCTACCTACGAATCTTTTGTATTCCGGCTTAATCCTGACTAGTGCAATTTCTTTTCTGAGAGTACTTCTGGAAACAAGTATCATTAGCCATGCGGTTTTTGTTACCCTCCTCATACCAATAGTAGCTACTACAGTTACTAGTGGGATTTTTCTTTTCTTTTTACAATCAAAAAACCGCTCTGCTCCAGAAACAATGACCTTTAAAAATCCCTTTAAACTACGTTCCGCTCTTGGTTTTGGTCTTTTCTTTGTTCTGATCGCATTTTTAGTCAAAGCCAGTAATGTGTTTTTGGGAGCGCAAGGACTCTATATCACCAGTATTTTTGCTGGTCTTGCCGATATCGATGCTATTACTATATCTCTCAGTCAGTTAACAAATTCAGGTGCCATTGCTGGTGTTCAGGCTATGACTGGAATTACTTTGGCCGTGATCAGTAATCTCTGGGTGAAACTGAGCATTGTGCTCATTTTTGCTGATCGCTCCTTAAGAAAAGTAATGGTTTTCTATACGGCAACGATTACTCTAGTGGCTGTATCACTGAGTTTTCTTCTTCACTTTTTCCACTTTTAGAAAGAGCTGCAGTGTATCAATAGAAACTTGTTCTTCGATATCAGCAATAATATTGCCGGCATTGATGCTATCTGCCAAAGTTTCGCGAGCAATGTAGGTGGAGAACTTGCTCAAAATTGCATGAGCCATTTCCTCTTCACTCTGTACTTCAATAGCGACATTGATGCGACTATCAACTCTGTAATTAGCCCTTTTTCTTAATTCCTGAATATGGCGGACAATTTCTCGGGCATAGCCTTCTTGGATGAGATCATCGGTTAGCTTTGTATCGAGAGCAACGACAATATTATCCTGGCTCGTCACTGACATGCCTGGCTCAGTTTGATAGACAATATCAAATTCATCAGGGTTTAGGGTGAAGGTGCCATCAATAGTCACTCGACCATCATCATCAAATGTGAAATTGTCATTCTTGGCAGCATCGATAATCTTCTGCATGTCTTTGCCATATTTAGGACCGAGCACGGCTGCTTTTGGCTTAACGGCACGATGGATAGTACTTTCTGCCTCAGTCTTCATAATGATCTCTTTGACATTGAGTTCTTCAGCGATCACCTGCAATTCTTCTTCGTTCAATTTATACGGCGATACGACAGTTGCTGATGCCAGCGGTTGGCGGGTTTTGATCTTTTGCGCAGCTCGCAGTGAATGGCCGAGATTGACGATCGTGCGAATCAGGCCCATTTCTTCATTGAGATTGGCTCGAATAAAGCTCTTGATAGGATGTGGGAAATTGGCCATATGTACGGAATCTTTCTTGGTAATATTTCGGTACATACTTTCACTAACAAAAGGTACAAATGGCGCAATGATACGAGTAAGCGTCGTCAAAACATGATAAAGCGTCTGATAAGCTGCATCCTTGTCCTTGTCATTTTCAGTTTTCCAAAAACGACGACGAGAGCGACGTATGTACCAATTGGATAGATTATCCACAAAACGTTCTATTTTGGTGGTAGCTTCCCAGATTTCATAACTATCCAAATGATCAGTGACCACTTGAATGAGCGTGTGTAATTCTGAAAGGATCCAATGGTCGAGCTTATGTTCAGTCCATGGCATCACATAGGTGTCATGGTGCCCGAGTGAAAAGTTCTTATGTAATGCTTCTTCTGAAGGGGTATGATTGAAATATTTATCGATCATGCGTTTCACTGCTTCATGAGTGACAATCATAACTGTTTCACCAGAATGATTTTGTTCAATATAATCTAAAAGTTCAAAAACCCTTTTCTCCAAATCAAGATAAGATTCTCCTTCGGGAAACTTCTCCGCATAGGGATTCGTGAGACTTTTGAGATAGGCCTGCACATCACTAGCTAATTTACCATCAAACTGTCCCATATCCATTTCGCGCAAATGCTCATCTTGAGTGACTGGTACATTATGAAATTGATTGATGATTTGGGCAACTTCCTGTGTACGCATCAGCGATGAAATGTACATGCGGTCTATAGGTCTATTCTTAAACTTTTGTGCCAAAGCTTCAGCATCACGACGACCATTGTCAGTAAGATGATAGACATGCTCCTTATCAGTGCTATTTACACCCAACACATTTTGTTCACCCTCGGTATGCCGTACAGCAATGATCTTGGTAAATCGCTTGGGCTTAAACTGATCGATATTGGCATAGGTTACAAAAAACGCATATGCATTCCACAACGTTAATTGGAATTTGCGCAGAGATTGTTCAACCAGACCCAAAGAAAAATTTCTGGCCTGATCTGGCGGCGAAGCATTGAACATATACCAGCGTAGTGCATCAGCTCCCTGCTTAGCTGTTACCTCCATAGGATCAACCACATTGCCGAGGGATTTACTCATTTTGCGACCGTTTTCATCAAGAATATGCCCCAAACAAATGACATTCTTATAGGCTGGTTTATCAAAGATAACCGTGCTTATCGCTAATAGTGTATAAAACCAACCTCGAGTCTGATCGATCGCTTCACAAATATAATCAGCCGGAAAATAACGTTCTTGGAATTCTCCTTCTGCGATGTCAAAGGGATAATGAACTTGAGCAACAGGCATAGCACCAGAATCAAACCAACAATCGATAACCTCTTCTACACGCTTACTCTCACCACCACAAGATTCACAAGTGATGACAACTTCATCCAGAAACGGTCGATGCAAATCAATTTCACCTTCGTCATTTTTGGGTAATTCCTTTTGACTCTTTTTTTGCAGTTCAACCAGCGAACCAACACAAACATATTTGCCACAGCTTTGACATTCCCATACCGGCAGCGGCGTACCCCAATAACGATTGCGGGACAATGCCCAATCTTTTACCTCTTCTAGCCATTTTCCAAAACGGCCATTTTTAATATGCTCAGGATACCAATTGATTTCCGCATTGTTCTTCAGCAGATTATCTCGCAATTGTGACATGCGAATAAACCACGAATTGATGGCAAAATAAATCAGCGGAGTTTTGCATCTCCAACAATGAGGATAATTGTGTTCGTATTTTTCTTTTTTGAGGAGCAAATTTCTAGCAGCCAAGTCTTTCAAGATCTCCACATCCAGACCTTCTTCCTTAAAATATTTACCACTATATGGTCCACTACCTTCGATAAATTTCCCTTCCTTATTTACATGCTGAATACGGGGTAAGTCATATTTCTGTATCACATGAAAATCATCTTCACCATAGAGTGCGATATGCACAATACCGGTACCATCAGCAGTCGTAACAAAAGGTTCAGCTACGATAAACCAACCCGGCTTCTCATCACTATAATACTGCCAAGGTGGTTGATACTCGATACCGGTCAATTCACTACCCTTATAGGTTTCTTGAACAATAATGTTTGGTGTCCCATCAGGATGTTTAGGAAGCACATCATGATACGCAGCTATTCGTTCGGTAGCGATAATAAATGAAAGTGTGTCACTGATTTTGATCTTGCTGTATTCGACATCTGGACCGACTGCCAAGGCTAAATTGCCTATGAGTGTCCAAGGAGTCGTCGTCCAAGCAGCGAAGTATACATCTTCATCTTTTTTGATGACTTTTGATTTTGGCTTAGCTTTAAATAAAGCAGTCAGAGAAAGATCTTTGACTGTTTGATACTCCTGTGCCACTTCATGACTGGAGAGTGGTGTGCCACAGCGACAGCAGTAAGGTACTATTTTAAGATCACGGTATAACAAACCCTTCTCCCAGATTTGCTTCAAGGTCCACCATACTGATTCGATATATTCGGGAGAATAGGTCACATAAGGGTTTTTCATATCTACCCAATAGCCGATTCTCTCAGTCATCTCCTCAAAAGCACTGGTAAATTTGTGCACACTGTCTTTGCATTTTTGATTAAATTCCTTGATGCCATACTCTTCAATTTGTTTTTTCCCTGATATACCTAGCTCTTTTTCGACTTGTAATTCGACGGGGAGTCCATGGGTATCCCAACCAGCCTTACGCTCGATATTGAATCCCTGCATAGTCTTATAACGCAGGATGATGTCTTTGAATACGCGGGCCAGTACATGATGGACACCGGGTTTACCATTGGCTGTAGGTGGGCCTTCATAAAAAACAAAGTTTTTACCACCTTTTCGAGATTCGAGAGTCTTTTCAAAAATCTTTTCATCACGCCAAAATGCTAATATATCATTTTCCAAATCGGGAAATGATTGTTTCGTATCTACTGCTTGAAATATATCAGCAGACTTCTTCGGCTTTTTCGGTTTGGCCTTTGTTTTAAGTTGAGGCTGGTCGCCTGAGGCGACCGCCTTTACCGGGCGCTCTTTGCTCTCGTTTTTTTTCTTTACTGAAGAACTTTTGGTTCTGGGCATGAGGGATATTAAGACATTCAAATAAGCAGTTATCCATGCTTAGCAGTGCAAACTTTCGTGGCCCTAGATTACTCTTTTTTGTCCCAAGGTGCAATTTGCTAGGCCACCGCTTCCTCATAATGTTTGGCACAGTACACCAGTTTCTTTTCACTGGATGGGTAAACAGTTTGTAGCGCGGTACCACATTTACTGCAGGTACTCTCAAATAATTGCTGGACCGTGCTCAGTACGCGGCGGTCGAGGTGGCGTATATCGGGATGGCGGCGAGGTAAAGGAATATCAAAGCGGCGATAAAAAGCGAGTTCGGGAGCGACAATGCGATAGAGTTTGCCGGAGCTTTCACAGCGAAGCGCCTTTTTCAAAATACTTTCATCAACATCTTTGATACGATCAGGAAGGCTAGCTTGCTCAAGAACATCAGAATGAGGAGGATCAGGAGCTACATAATCATCCCTTTGCCAGTTTTGGGCCAAAGCTTCTTCTTTGGTCAAGGGAAATTCTTCTTGAGCCACTGATTCATTGTATCCAAATGCAGATAGAGACGGTGGAAAAAATTGTGTCCATTCATTAGTTTTCTGCATGTGGCGAATAATTTGGGGAACTAACTTCATATACTCTTCCTTGGAATATTGCTTGTTAAGGATTGAGAAAGAATTTTTATTGTGAAAACCAACACAGCCAAAAAGATCATGACAGTTCTGCCAACAGTATGCTGAATGACACATATTACTGGCACCAAAAGCACAATAATACCCAGCGATAATGTTATGTGCACCGTCACCACTACTCGCACTATTATAGACAAGCTCCGTATCTCTTCCCCATTTATCCAAATCATAGCAATCTTTACCATTGACGATAACTATCGTGCAGTAGCCGCAGTCTTGTAGATCTTTGCAGTTAAAACAAAGAATCGCATTGGAACAATGATTGATGTTATTTCCAGTGCTATTTTCATTTCCTATACCACGTACTGCAGGATACGACTGCGATTGCCAGAACTTTCTTACCTGATCAGTTACCTTTTTTAAATTAGCAAAGCTAGCGAGATCAAAAGCAGCAATTCTTTTTTCATATTCTTCCTTGGAGAATTGTTCATTAAAAATACAATATTCCTTTTGGCGCAAATTGGTACAGCCAAAGCAATTTTTACAACCAATACAGTCACGTAAAAAGTAACTATCACGACAGTTCTGAGAAAATTGTGAATAGAAAAGGTGATAGCAATTTTTACAATCATTACATTCATAACAAAGTTCTGAGTCTTGCAGAGAAAGAAAATCTACACAGTCTCTGATCGTGTCGAAAGTTTGACCATAATAGCAGTCTTGAGACATTCCCCCATCGAAAGTGAGATAACAATTTTTCAGTCCACCGACACTATTGTTGTATTCACTGTTCTCGTCATTTGCTTTTATCAAAGCAAGTTTAGGGACTTCGTGAAATAATTCTGCAAATTGTTCAAAAAAAGTCCTCGAGAAATCAAAGTTTCGCCCATAACTCATGGGATCCCACTTATCGCTCCACCAGCAATCAGGACAATAGACGGGAAACGTTTTTTTCTCATGATAAATGCTGACGATATCCTTGAGACACAAATCACATTTTCTCTGATAAAGATTTCTTTCATTGCGAAATGCATGACGTCTTTTTCGGCGACAACGCGGACATGACGTTGGCAAAGGAATATCAAAGCGCTCATCACCAAATGTAGGTGCAATCTTTTGGAAGAAATCCTGCTCCTGGGCAGTAATGGTGAATGTTTCCGAGCATTGATTGCAGGTCTTACTCAGTGCTTCTGGCATATAAATAAAAGGGATTTTTTCTTGTGTGCAGTATGATGAATTCTTATGAGGAGTCAAACATAACAGAATTGATTTAGATTCTCATTCATGTTAACGTTATATCAGAATCACGACGAAAAGAGCCCTCTAAGGTTTTGTCCTTACTGGGTGCTTTTCATATAATAGTTTAGTTTTTAAATTATTCATGTAATCCAAATACTCTCCTGCCGCTGCCTTTTTCAGTAGAGCAGAATATTTTCTTATATTTGGAACTAATACTTTTTCTAGCTTTTTCTGCTTCTTAAGGTGACGTACGAGACATGCAAAATCACCATCTCCACTGACGATAATTGCTTTTTGATATTTGTCATAATCAATCATGGTCTGTAAAACTAATTCAGCATCGCAATTTCCTTTTACCATGCCATCTTTATTTCTGAGAATTTCTTTGAATACAAGAATATATCCACTCTTCTGTAGAGAAAGATACAGATCTTGATTCTTCTCCAGGTAACCGATAAACATATAGGCTATCTGTACTTCATATTTCTCCCTTAAGTAGACACGAAATTTTCGCCAGTCCAATTTCCAGCCCAAATCTCTTATACCTAAATTGACGTTCTGGCTGTCTATGAATGCATAATTTTTATGGACTTTAAACATACTTTATACTTATCTATATGATTGTACCTGTATAGACATTAAATAGAGATTAAATCTTATTCAGTCAGATCATTTCCAAACCGTGCATCTTAATGATATTCTTCAACCTTAATAATTCTTATAAATAGACCTACAACTTATGAAGTGGCCCTCTACACTAACACTCATTCGTCACGATATTTCTGCATATAATATTCTAAAAAAGAAGAAAGAAAAGAGTAGTCTTTATCAAAAATTTTTAGCATCATTTACAAAAGATGTATTTTCTAAAGCTACCAGAAAACTAGCTGAACAAGTGAGAAGTGAGTTTGCATTGCGCATAGGCGACCACAACACTCCACTGGATGATGACGCAGGTAGAGCCACAACTATGGCGTCTCGTTTGAAAACTAAAATTGAGTGCCCAGATGTAGTTTTTGTATCGCCTTATGAGAGAACTCAGGACACTTTCACCAGAATGATCAAAGGATGGCCAGAACTGAAGGACATTCCTCTCTATGAGGAAGAGCGTATTCGCGAGCAGGAACATGGCCTGGCCCTTCTTTACAATGATTGGCGAGTATTCCACGCTTTGCATCCTGAACAAGCACATCTTCGAAAAATTGAAGGAGTGTATTGGTATCGCTATCCGCAAGGAGAAAATGTCCCCGATGTCAGGGAAAGAAATCGCTCTTGGTTAGGGACTCTAGTTCGTGAATTTTCTGAGAAGAAAGTGTTAGCTATTACTCACCACTTAAATATTCTAGCTACTCGTGCCAATCTAGAGAGACTCAATGCTGAGCAATTTGAAACCGTAGATGAAAAAGAAAAACCAATTAATTGTGGTGTGACGATCTATCGTGGTCATAGCAAAAAAGGAACAAACGGCAAACTTGTTCTGGAAGCCTACAATGAGAAACTCTTTTAATATTTGGGTAAGTTAATTTTAAATTTTACATTTTAAATTTTAAACTTACATATGTTACTATGCTCGCACGTGTTTTTAAGATTAAGTTCTAAACTTAGAACTTTGAACACTTCGACTATGCTCAGTGCAAGCTTAGAATTTAGAACTTTTTTATGGACAATAAACCTTTCAAACTAGTAGCGCCGTATGAATTGACTGGTGACCAGCCAAAAGCTTTGGAACAGCTACTTGAGGGTGTGAAAAAAAAGCATGATCATCAAGTATTACTCGGTGCTACCGGAACCGGTAAGACTTTTATCATGGCTAATGTGATCAATCAATTGCAAAAGCCGACAATTGTTTTGGCCCATAATAAAACTTTGGCTGCCCAGCTGTGGGGTGAGTTTAAGGAGTTTTTTCCGGAAAACGCTGTGAATTATTTCGTTTCATATTATGACTATTATCAACCGGAAGCGTATATCGCTCGCTCTGACACCTACATTGAAAAAGATGCTTCAATCAACGAAGAAATCGATAAATATCGTCACGCCGCTACGAAAAATTTATTAACTAGACGGGATGTCATCATTGTTGCTTCAGTATCGTGTATTTATGGTCTTGGTGATGTGGAGGAATATGGCAATGTCGCTGAAAAGCTCGAAACAGGAATGCAATATAAAAGAGAAAAATTATTGCGTCACTTAGCGGATTTACAATATAAACGAAATGACATTGCTTTTACTCGTGGTACTTTCCGCGCTCATGGTGATGTCGTAGAAATTTATCCAACGTACAGTGATACAGCTATCCGTATAAGTTTCTTTGGTGATGAGATTGAGACTCTCGATGAGTTTGATACTTTAACCGGGGAGATTATTGGCGAATTAAAATCTATTGAGATATATCCAGCTAAGCACACTGTCACTTCCAGAGAAAAAATCCTCAAGGCGGTTGAAGGTATTAAGTTGGAATTGGATGAAAGAACCAAAGAGTTAACTGCTAATGGCAAAATTGTCGAAGCTCAGCGTCTCAAACAAAGAACTGAATATGATATTGAAATGTTGATCGAGACTGGTTACTGCAGTGGTATTGAGAATTACACGCGTTATCTCAGTAATCGTGCCGCCGGTGAACAGCCAGCCACACTCTTGGATTATTTTCCCGATGATTATCTGATGTTCATCGATGAGTCGCATATTACCGTGCCACAAATCGGTGGTATGCATAATGGTAATCTTGCTCGTAAAAAAAGCTTGATAGATTACGGCTTTCGTATGCCATCCGCCTACGATAACAGACCCTTAAGATTCGATGAATTTGAAAAACAAATCAATAAGGTGGTCTATGTATCTGCTACACCGCGTGAATATGAGATTAAAAAGTCTGAAAATAGAGTTATTGAACAGTTGATTCGTCCCACCGGTCTCCTTGATCCTGAAGTCACGGTGAAACCGACTCAAAATCAGGTCGATGATTTATTATTAGAAATCCGAAAGCGTATTAAGGCCAATGAACGTGTGTTAGTAACGACACTGACCAAACGCATGTCTGAGGACCTCACTGAATATCTCCAGGAGGCTGGCATCAAAGTGAAATATCTTCACTCTGACATTGAAACTCTTGTGCGTCTCGATATTCTTCGTGATTTGCGTTTAGGGGAAATAGAAGTCATTGTTGGTATCAATCTGCTTCGCGAAGGTTTGGATCTTCCGGAAGTAAGTTTGGTAGCTATTCTTGATGCTGACAAGGAAGGTTTCTTACGTTCTGATATGGCTCTTATTCAAACCATCGGCCGTGCCGCTCGCAATGCTCATGGACAGGTGATCATGTATGCCGATCGTATGACAGAAGGCATGAAAAAAGCGATCAGTGAAACCAATCGTCGTCGAAAAATCCAAGCTGAATACAATGAGAAACATGGTATTACACCTCAGACAATCATTAAGGAAATTAAAGAAATACGTTCTCATCAGGAAATAAAACAAGATGCTGTTGCTCTTGATGTGCCTCAGGAAGAAATTGCCAAAGTTATTACACAGTTGGAATTGGCCATGGACTTAGCTGCCAGCAAAATGGACTTTGAAAAAGCTGCTGAACTACGCGATCAGATTGATGTGTTACAGGAAAAGCTCGAGAAGAAGAAACACTGATTAAGTTTGGGCACATACTGCAGAGACCGTAATGCTCCACTCTGCTCGAGTATTTCTATATATTTGCTCGGAAGCATGAATTTCATATGTTTTTCCTGCCAAAAACCTTATCCAATTTTTTTCAGTTTCTTCATCATAGAGCCATTTTCTTTTCAGGCGTACTGCGTGATAGAGAGTGCTGTGTATAGTTGTGAATGGCTTGTATTTTTTGAGTTCTGTGCTGCTACTTATACCCCCTGAGGCCAATACAAGTTTTATGCTGCGACGGCAGGAATCGATGATTCTACCATCAGGGGTAGTTGGGGAGAGTTTATTGTCTATGATTCGAAACCTGCTATGTAATCGAAATATCTCCTGTGCTCTGAGTCTCAATTCATCAAGAAATGAATGATAATATGCAATGCCATAAGGAAGAGATGTATTTCCCCTCATTGATAGAGAACCACTCTGAGCGCTCGCACTCAATCTTCTGAACCTTGTTTGTCGATCACGATCTGGGGCAACAGCAATCGTAGTTAATTGAGATACGAGTTGTCCACAGTAAAATGCCAAATCAGGATTTGTCCACGTGTGATGACTGCGAATCGGTGTATTCCACCCAATAATTGGTTCTCTTGCCGCGGCTAATTCTCTAGTATTGCTGAATGTCTGATGGATCGCTTCAAGTGTCGCCAAATCATCTCGGGAAATAAAAAATGGGCCACAATTGAGCGCTACGATTTTGTGAGGACCTCCGCCGGATCTCTTTTGTTCTTCTGACTCCGCGCGTAACTCATTGTTGGCAACAACTATTTTGTACGTACAGAGTATGCCATTTTCTCTGCGATATATTTCGACTTGTTTACCACTTCGTGTCACAAATTCTTGCAGTGTGACATCCGGTCGTTTATCAAGTTGTAGTTCAATTGGATTGTAAGCGACTAAATTTTTTTCTATTTCTTTCATAATGATCAAAACTGAGATTAGAATCTAGCAAAAAGCACCCATCTTCACAATCTCCACTTGCTTAAGTATGATCCTTATAGAGTTCGAGTCCTAACTTAGAACTCTGAACTTAGAATTTAGAACTTTTTCATGCTTGCTCAAGATCTCCGTAAAAAATATCTCGATTTCTTCAAGAAACACGGTCACTACATTTTGGGTAGCGCCTCTTTGGTCCCTGAAAATGACCCTAGTGTGTTATTTACGACCGCTGGAATGCATCCCCTCGTTCCCTATCTCATGGGTGAAAAACATCCACATGGAGTGCGTCTTGCGAGTGTACAAAAGTGTTTGCGCACTGATGACATAGACGAAGTGGGTGATGCTACTCATCAGACATTTTTTGAGATGTTAGGCAATTGGTCACTGGGTGATTATTTCAAAAAGGAGTCTATCGAAATGAGTTTTCAATTTTTGACCAAGGAACTCCAGATTCCTGTAGAGAAATTGGCGGTAACTTGTTTCGCTGGCGATGACACTACCCCCAAGGATCTCGAATCATATGAAGTATGGCGGTCTCTCGGCATTCCCAATGTACGCATCGCTTTTCTAGGCAAGAATGACAATTGGTGGCCGGCTGGAGGTAAACATCCTGGTCCTCAAGGTCCGGATACTGAGATTTTTTATTGGACTGGTAAGGAAGCTGCTCAGGAGAATTTCGATCCGCAAGATAAATTGTGGGTAGAGATTTGGAATAATGTTTTCATGCAATTCAATGCTACTGGTGAAGGCTCCTATCAGCCACTCAAGCAAAAGAATGTTGATACTGGTATGGGTTTAGAAAGAACTTCAGCAATCTTACAAGGTAAATCAACAGTCTATGATACTGAATTGTTTTTGCCGATCATTGAGAGAATTCATGGACTGGCAACCGAAAGTAATATTCAATCTGAGCGAATCATAGCTGATCATATTCGTGCTGCCACTTTTGTGCTTGCTGACGGTGTCCGCCCATCGAATGTCGATCAAGGTTATATCCTCCGTCGTCTCATTCGTCGTGCCGTCCGTCATGGTCGAAAACTTGGTATACAAGGTAATTTTCTAGAAAACCTAGCAGCAATTGTCATTGGTATCTATGAGGAAGCATATCCAGACTTAAAAAAACATCCGATAGAATTGTTACAGGCCTTACGTGATGAGGAAGAACAATTCAACAAAACTCTAGAAAATGGTTTGAAGCAATTCCGTAAATTAGAAGCACAATTATCTTCGTCTGATCAAAAAGTGATCGAAGGTGTTGATGCGTTTCATCTTTATGACACTTTTGGTTTCCCGATCGAAGTGACCAAAGAATTAGCCAAAGAAGCTGGTTTTACTGTCGATGAACAGAGCTTTAATGAAGCTTTCAAAAAACACCAAGATCTTTCTCGCCAAGGCAGTGAGCAAAAATTCCTCGGTGGTTTAGCTGATCATTCAGACGAAAGTAAAAAATTACACACAGCTACTCACCTGCTTCATCAAGCTTTACGTACAGTCCTAGGCAGTCATGTTGAACAACGTGGTAGCAATATCACTAAGGAACGTCTGCGTTTCGATTTCAATCATGAAAAGCCCATGACTGCAGAAGAAAAGAAAAAAGTCGAGAATATAGTCAATGAACAAATTAAGCGTGATTTACCGATTAGCTTCCAAGAAATGACTGTGGATGAAGCCAAGCAGTATGGTGCTATTTGGCTCTTCGAAGACAAATATGGCGATAAAGTAAAAGTGTACACTATGGGAGATTTCTCCAAAGAAATTTGTGGTGGTCCTCATGTCGATCACACTGGTGAACTCAAGGGCTTCAAAATTCTCAAAGAAGAGAGCTCATCAAAAGGCATACGACGAATTAAAGCTGTTATTGGCCATGCTTCTCTCACGAAGTAAGGGGTTTCTTGACTAAAGTGAAGCAAGTTGGCACAATGCAGTTTCATACTTAATTATGTTATGACCACTCCTAAAGTACGTCATTCTTATATTGGCGAAGGCGGCGAGCTCGTCAGCAGAGAAGTATATCTGGATACAGAACATACAAAAGTTTTAAGCGAGCGCTTTTCTATCAACAAAATATTTCTTAGAAAATATGTTTTACCAGATCATACTCTAGACAGTCCTGAACATGAAGATATTGCGGTGCGTTTATTGTGCTATTCAGAAAGAGTGGGAAGAATTGTTGCCGTAAATCATGCTGATTTTGTTGCAGACATTCATGATGAACTCATTAATGATCATGAGTATGAAACCAGAAGGAGAATATTAAGTACTGATCCAGAAGAACATTCAATTAAAACTGATATTAAAAAGGCTTTGTCTAAAATCTTTCTTGGTCGTTCTCTTGTTCCACCCCCTCCCACTGAACAGTCGGAACCAATTGTTAGCACTTTGATTGCAATCGCTCGGGTGAATCCTGGTGCCATTCAAGGTGAGGTGCTCAATATGATTACTGCTGGATATTTCAGTAATGTTGAAATAGACAAAACTTGGTTTTTAGAACCTACAGAGAAATTATTAGAAAAAGTTTTTAAGGCACAAAAAAAGTAGATGGCCTCACCGAGGTCCTTCTCATAGCTCAGGACAACCATGAACTATTCGCCTATGCATAACCTCAGATACATATTGGACTGCATGAGGCCCTAGGCCTATGGCATTCTTTCATCACATTCATTGCAGATATACGGGGATACGAGGTTTTAA
>Ga0209641_10001878_pt1 | contig 18317 bp, 13 predicted proteins | sample RifCSP16_1_FD_184022 | JGI IMG/M metagenome (GOLD analysis project Ga0209641, IMG submission 184022) | Soil microbial communities from Rifle, Colorado - Rifle CSP2_sed 16_1 (SPAdes) (version 2) | ecosystem: Environmental > Terrestrial > Deep subsurface > Rock core/Sediment | place: Rifle... | reverse complement strand
GGTAATCCCACTTCTAATCATGATGCAATGGATTGTAGGTATAAGTTTAAAATATAGATATCTAGTTGTTTTTATTGCCGCGGCTTTAGTTCTTCTCGGAGTCACAAAGATACGCGAATTGCCAGTCGATGTTTTCCCAGAATTCGCACCACCCAAAGTTGAGATTCAAACACCTTCCTTAGGCCTTTCCTCTGCCGAGGTAGAAGCTTTGGTTACTATTCCCTTGGAGGAGGCATTAGCCGGAACGCCGAATCTTGATGTAATGCGCTCAAAAAGCGTTGAACAGTTATCCTCAATCGTCCTCATTTTCAAATCGGGGACGGATCTTATGGAAGCACGGCAACTTGTGCAGGAGCGTCTTGCAATAGCCAAACCCTCGATTCCAACCTGGGCAGCTCCACCTGTTATGATGCCTCCTTTATCCTCAACCGCAAGGACTTTGAAAATCGGGATTTCTTCAAAGCGCTACAGTGTTATTGATCTTTCGATGATTACCTATTGGAAAATTCGAGAACGCCTTCTTAGGGTTCCTGGTGTTGCAAATGTGGCGATATGGGGTGAAAGGATTGAAATGCCTCAGGTACAAGTTGTGCCTGATCTTCTCAAACTTCACGGTGTTTCCATGGACGAGGTCCTTCAGGTAACATCCGACACTCTGGACGTCGGATTAATTAAGTACACGGAAGGCTCCACGGTTGGAACCGGCGGATTTCTTGAAACGCCGAATCAAAGACTATCTATTCGACACGTTTTTCCAATCATAACCGAAAACGCCCTGGCGAGTGTTCCTATCAATGATAAGAAAAAAGATGACGGTAGTGCACTTCGTCTTTCGGACGTCTCCCGAGTGGTTACCGATACTTGGCCGATGATAGGGGACGCGGTTATAAATGACGGGCCAGGACTTTTACTTATTGTTGAGAAATTTCCCTGGGCAAATACACTTTCCGTCACCCAAGGAGCGGAGGCGGCGATTGATGAAATGCGGCCGGGACTCTCCGATATCGATATAGACACAACCATCTTTAGACCTGCAACTTTTGTCCAAACCGCACTTGATAATCTTACCAACTCGCTTCTTATCGGAGCCATACTTGTTGTTGTAATACTATTGCTTTTTCTTTGGGACTGGCGGATTGCATTTATATCTGCAACGATTATCCCTTTGACTTCACTTATAACTTTACTTGTACTTTCCTTATTCGGAACGTCGCTTAATGTTATGGTTTTGGCGGGGTTGGTCATTGCAATTGGCGCGGTTGTTGATGATGCAATAGTTGACGTTGAAAATATTGTAAGACGGTTGCGACAGGCCAGACGAGAAGGAAGTAAACTTCCGACAGAAACTATAGTTTTGGATGCCTCGGTTGAAGTCAGAAGCGCTATAATCAACGCATCCCTCATTGAAATGCTGGCGCTTTTGCCCGTCTTTTTTATTAAGGGTTTATCCGGAGCCTTTTTTCAACCGCTTGCCCAGGCTTATGTTATTGCAACGCTTGTTTCACCCTTAGTTGCTCTTACTGTTACTCCCGCCTTAATTCTCATACTTCTATCTAAAGCGCCTCTTACCGAGAAACTCTCACCAGTAGTTCCCTGGCTTCATAAAAAGTACGATACCATCCTTTCGAAAACTCTTAAAAAACCGCGTCTGGCTTATGCCTTAACAGGAATTCTTGTTGCAGGGGGCCTCTTGATTTGGCCAAACCTCGGGCAGGAGCTTCTGCCTTCATTTAAGGAAAGGGATTTTCTTATGCATTGGTTGACCAAACCCGGCACGTCTCACCCTGAAATGGTTAGGATTTCAACCTTGGCCTGTCGCGAACTTCGGACAATTCCCGGGGTAAGAAACTGCGGTTCCCACATTGGACAAGCTCTTCTTATGGATGAGGTTTATGGAATATACTTCGGCGAAAATTGGATAAGCGTTGACCCTTCTGTTGACTATGAGGCAACTCTCGCCAAAGTTCAAGAGACGGTCGACGGCTACCCTGGCTTGTATCGCGACGTTCAAACCTATCTTAAAGAAAGGATAAGAGAAGTTCTCACCGGATCAAGCCACCCTATTGTCATACGAATCTACGGTGATGAGTTGGGAATTTTACGCGAAAAAGCCGAAGAAGTAAGACAAAAGCTCTCAGAAATTCCTGGTCTTACTGACCTTCATGTTGAGTTTTTACTCGACATACCCCAAATTGAGGTTGAGGTGGATTTAGCCCGTGCACAAGCATACGGAATAAAACCCGGTGATGTAAGAAGAACTGCGGCCTACATACTAGCCGGAGAGGAGGCGGGAGACATCCACACTGCTTCCCGGACTTACGACGTAAACGTCTGGAGCATACCCGAAAAACGCGACAGCCTAACCGATATCGAGGAGATGCTTATCGATACTCCCAGGGGAGGACACGTTTTACTGGGAGATGTGGCGGATATACGAATAGTGCCAGCTCCGAATGCCATTAATCGCGAAGGTTTGGCGCGGCGTATTAACGTTGAAGCAGATGTAAAAGGGCGTGATCTTGGCTCTGTGGTTAACGACGTCGAGAATACATTGACTCAAATCGAATTCCCACAGGGATACCACCCGGAACTTTTAGGCGAATATAAAGAACGCCAGGAAGCTCAGGCGCGCATCTTGGTAGCAGGGCTTGTTTCCGCAATTATTATCTTTTTCATCTTACGAGTTTCTTTGGGCGCCTGGCGCCTTGCAGTAATGTCTTTTTTGAGTTTACCGATGGCCATGGTGGGAGGAGTCTTGGCAACATTTTTAACAGGCGGAGTGTTATCATTAGGATCATTGGTTGGATTTCTCACCATTTTGGGAGTTGCCGCCAGAAACGGCATTATGCTTATTAGCCATTATCAGCACCTCGAAGAATTTGAGGGCGAAACCTTTGGTTTGGGATTGGTTAGACGCGGTGCGAAAGAAAGAATTGCACCGATTATGATGACCGCCTTAACTGCCGGGCTTGCGCTTATTCCCTTGGCAATTGCCGGAAGTATTCCCGGGAATGAGATAGAACATCCTATGGCCATAGTTATTCTGGGAGGTTTGGTCACCTCGACGCTTGTCAATTTATTCGTAGTACCATCCCTGTATTTGCGCTTTGGGGAAAGGCGGGCAATATGAAAAACTTTGACAGATTGATATTTATAGTGCTACTTGTCCTAATTGTAATTGTGGGACGAGAACTTTTGCGAGGAAGCAGTCCGCCCGTAACTTACGAACACACTTTCGCAGAATTTGACCCCGATAATTTCAGCGATTCGACAAATGTCAACAACCAATGGCTCCCATTAAAACCAAGTTCTCGTTGGGTGTATGAAGGAACTACAACAGAAGGCGGTGAGACTTTCCCCCACAGCTTAGAATTCACGGTGACCGATTTGATTAAAGAAATTGAAGGAGTGAGAACTCTTGTAGTTTGGGCGGTTGATATTAGTGACAATGAAATAGTGGAAAAAGAAATTGCTTTTTACGCGCAAGACAATGACGGGAATGTATGGTACTTTGGAGAATATCCGGAAGAGTACGATAGTGGTGAATTTATCGACGCTCCGACTTGGATAGCAGGTGAGGGAGATGCAAAAGCAGGAGTTATGATGTGGGAAGAACCTTCACTCTCAACTCCCAGCTACTTTCAAGGGTGGGGTCCTGATGTTAACTGGTCGGACTACGCTGGCGTGGACGCACTGAACCAGGAAACCTGTGTTCCTGTAAACTGCTATAAGGATGTTCTGGTAATCGCCGAATCAAGTTTGGAAGAAACTGATGCCTTCCAGCTAAAATACTACGCGCGTGGGGTGGGCAATGTTCGTGTCGGTTGGCGTGGGGAAGATGCTACTCAAGAAGAACTAGAGCTAATTGAATTTGTTCAGCTTGAGGGAGATGAATTAGCTGAGGTTAGAAAGCAAGCGCTCGACTTAGAAAAAAGCGCCTATGAGAAAAGCCCTGATGTCTATGCACATACAAAACCAGTTGAACCCCTATGATGATTTTTTATTTGTAGCTCCTAGCACCCGCGAGAGTGTGAGTAATATGACAGATCCAACAACCCCTGCAATTATTGGGTCGGCATAATCTCCAATATCCATAAAATTTAACCAGTCAAAAACGAAGCCCGAAATCACAGAACCGATAATCCCTATTACAATAGATTGTATAAAGTTAACCCCTTTTATAAATTGTCCGTATAACCCGCCAACCACAATACCAACAATCAAAAATAGGGCAAAGTCTAAGCTTCGAATAATCTCGCCTATCTCCATATTAAGTTTCTCCTCCTGTGTCAATGCTTCGGCGTCGTAGCCTATATACAATAAATATGCCCAGCAACAAAACGACTGGCCCTCCTATCGCATATGGGAGTACTCCTCCTGGATTAAGTCTAGTGAACTTTGCAACAGTCAAATGAAGGCCCGGGCTGGTACCAATCTGGCTGGAGGAATCTGAGCTTTCAGGTTCGGGAATGGCTACCAGGTACACCATATAATCGCCATCCAGAATAGCGTTGACCGTCCAAGAAAGCGCGGTGGAGTCATTTGGCGCCAGGGAATCAATATATTGAGTCCGCTGAGGCGACCAGTCTTCTGGATCAACCACATCTCCCTCTTTACTAAGATTGATAATATTCATCGCCACAATCACAGCAGGTGTCTGCTCAGTGCTGGTATTTGTCACAACTGTATCGAACCCAATTGTATCGCCCGTTTTCACCGCCTTGTAGGGGAGACTAATGGATATTTGCAAATCCCCTCCCTGGGACGGCACTTCAGGGAGAGCCATTACCGGAGATGCACTCAGGGAAAGCATGAGGCAGGCAATTACCGACAAGCCTACCACCTGGTTTACCTTTGACCAGAGTCTTCTCACGTTTCCTGCCTCAATTCTGAGACTCCGACCAACGTAGAAGAAAAGCGCGCCTATAACAAGAACGGCAAACATAACGGGCGCTTCGAGCAAGGCCCAGGATTCACCAATGGTCTGATTATTCACAAGGAGATTAGAAAGGAAATTAAATCCAGCCGGAATCGGGTTCAACCATTGTAAAAATTGCCCTGTAAGGAGGAATATAAGGAAAATGCCCAGACTCGCGAAAAAGCTGGTCTTGTTGGAGTTACACCAGAAACTCACGAGCACCCCCAGGGCGGTAAAAGCCGGGGCCAGTATGGTACCCAGCAGGGCTCCCCACAATACAGCGGGACCAAAAACTGCATTGCCTTGGGAGAGCAGTAACATGTAAGGAATGGTGACAGCCAGGGCGGCTGGCCATGACGAAAGGGCGCCAAGGAACTTGCCCAGAATAATCTGTCTGCGACTCGCTGGAGTAAGAAGAAGCGCTTCGAGGGTGCCTCGCTCCCGCTCGCCACTGATACTATCTGCACCGATGATCAAGCCGATGAAGAGGCTTACTTGAATGGCAGTCTTCAGGGTTTCGAACACCATTTCTTGCGGGGTGAACAAACTTAGTTCGAAATTGGTTGCCAGAACGAATGTCTCAATTCCGAGCAAAACGCTTAAGGCGAGGATGAGATATAGTGCCTTTCCACCAATCCAAAGATCGGCGAGTTCTCTTGAGAGTACGATCCACCACGCAGGTATCACTGAACCTGATAATTCAATCTGCCTGTTGTTCCCATTCTTTTCTTTGCTTCGTTGCACAATGGCATCTCTCATTTTATTTTGTCCTTAGATCCTATCCTTGTCTCGCATCTATGCGAAGATGTGACCCTGCATACAATAAGAGTATTCCAACCATAAGGACGGCAAATATTTCTGGAGTTCTAAGCCAGGACTGATATTGAGCCACAGGCCGATTGTTCACGAGGATTTTCTCCAGGAGTTCATTCGTTCCCTCCAAAGGGTTAATTCTCTGGAAAAACTTTGCTACAAGTCCTCTAACGGTTCTGCCGGGCCAAGTTGTCGGGAGGAGAATCACAAGATAGATGCCCAGACTCATGAAAAAGCTGACCCGATTAGAGTTTGACCAAAAACTCACCAGCATTCCCAATCCCGTAAATCCTATAGCAAGGAGGCTCCCTACGAAGCCACCCCAGATCAATGACTGAACGAAAACCTGATCGCCCTGGGAGAGTATATTTAGAAAAGGGATGGCAATGAGCAGGGCGGCTGGCCATGCCGAAAGGCCCGCAAGAAACTTGCCGATGATAATTTGTCTGCGACTCGCTGGAGTAAGAAGAAGCGCTTCGAGGGTGCCTCGCTCCCGCTCGCCGCTAATTGAGTCTGCACCGATAATCATGCCTATGAGTCCGCCCACATAATATACGATCTGAAGCAAAGAGAACACCATTTCCTTCGGGGGAATCAGACTCGATTCACTAGTCTTAACCTGAACGTATGATTGGAATCCCAAAAGCACGCTATAAGCGAGGATGAGGTAAAGGGCTTTTCCTCCAATCCACAAGTCTGTAAATTCACGTCTAAACACCAATAACCATGTCGGCGACGAGTTACCGGATTCATAAGTACCCTTGTTGAAATATTTTTTATCGATCATTAGTTTGCACCTTCGGTTAATTCAAGGAAAACATCTTGCAGGCGACCCCGTCCTCCCTCCAAACTCATAATGGGAATTTCGGCACGAATAAGGGCATAAAGAACTTTATTGTTGAGGTAAGAATACTCTTTACTTTTCCGATTAGTCAAGTTCGCAAACTCCACGGTAAGCCATCCCGAATTTCCGCTTGGTTGAGTGACTTTTAAAACACTCGGCACTTTAACCAATACTTTTCGGGCTTGATTAACCGAACTTGGCAGAACTTGAATTCTAATGCCATTTCCTTGAATGTAGCCGCCTTTGTGAGAGGAAGATCGCCCGATAACCTCGGCTACAGTTCCCTTTGCAATAACTCTGCCCAATTTCAATATAATTACGTCATCACAGATACTTTCAACCTCCGGCAAATCGTGGCTACAAAGTATTACACCCGCGTTTCTTCCGCGTGCGATCCGGGTTATCAACTCAAGCAGTTCCTTCTGCCCGCGCGGGTCTAAACCTAGTGTCGGTTCGTCCAAAAACACAACCTTCGGATCGTTAACTAGTGCGCGGGCAATACCCAACCTTTGCCGCATCCCGCGACTAAAACTACCAATAAGGGATTTTGCCCTTTGTTCTAACCCTACTTCGGCAAGTAACGCCAAGCCGTGCTTTCTGGCATCACTCGCACTCTTCCGATAAAGTTGGCCGAAGTATATCAAGTACTCAATTGCCGTGATATTTTTAGGAAATCCTAAACTCTCAGGAAGAACTCCAATCTTTGCGCGAATTTTTTCAGGATATTTGGAACTAACACCCGCTACCACAAAACTTCCTGAATCTGGTTCAAGAATGGTTGTAAGGATACGGATTGCCGTTGTTTTTCCCGCGCCATTGGGTCCAAGAAACCCAAGAATTCGTCCGGCTTTCAAAGAAAAGGATAAACCCCGAAGTGCAGGTCTCTCGCCATAGGACTTTCTTAAGTCTTTGGCTAGAAGTAGTTGAGATCGAGTTTCTTTCATTAATGATGGCCAGTATACTTTGCACTTTAGCAAAATGTCAACTGAAACGACACTATTAAATACTGATAAATATAGAGCTAAAGTGTTGACTAAGTGCTAAATTAGGTCTAACTTAAGATTAGCAATAAGTGGAACCTGTCAACCCAAATCAGAATAACGAACCCTTAAAGCCGATTGTTGGAAAAAGTTTTGCCCGAACTTCTCTTATTTCCCTAATTACTTCAATAATGGCAATAATTTTTCTGGCGGTAGGAGTAGTCTTTTTTAGCAAAAGCAATAATCTTGCAACAGAAATAAGCGTCAAAAATGATGAATTAAGCGATTTAGAAAAGAAGTCTAACGACTTTGAGAAAGAATTAATTTTTTATAAAAATACAGACCTAGGCAAAGAATTAGAGTTGGTTAACCTCAAGTTGGAAACTTCTGAAGAAAAACTTAAACAAACCCAAGAATCCCTTGCTGAGGCCGAAAAAGATTTAGATAATCTTCAAAAAAAGGTATCCGAAATTCCTAATCTAACAAGTATCATTTCTCTGATGGCAGGAACTCTTGCTAAACCTCCTGGTCAGTGTTTTTCTGAGCAAGATAAAATCAAAATTAATGCTGAGCTTTCAAAAATAGGAGATGCTTCCTGGACCCAACTCTGGAATAACTTTATTGATAACACTGGCTCTTCTGATTGCAGCCATTCACCGGAAATATTTGCCCAACCCATCGATTATGGTCTAAATAAAATCGTCGAATATTCAAAGTGAAATAATGTTGAGTAAATAATACTTTCTTTTATTAATTTCTGAGACTCCAGATACTTCTGTTGGAGTATAATTAATTTATGAAAATTGATATATTGACACTTTTTCCGGAAATGTTTAAAGGACCGTTTGCAACGAGTATGCTTAAAAAAGCCCAAGATAACAAACTTGTTGAGATAAAAATTCACGATTTACGCAATTGGGCAAAAGATAAACACAAGACAGTTGATGATCGGCCATATGGTGGAGGGAAAGGGATGATAATCCGCGTCGACGTTGTCGACGCGGCAATTTCAAATTTCCAAGCGCGAAGCGCCAAGCTCCGCTTATTTCAAATTTCCAATGAGAAGAAAAAGAAAATTATATTATTAACTCCACAAGGCAAGGTGTTTAGTCAAAAGAAAGCAAAGCAACTTTCGAAACTTGAACACTTAATCCTAATTGCCGGGCACTATGAAGGTTTTGATGAAAGAATTAGAGAACATTTAGTTGATGAAGAAATTTCAATAGGAGATTATGTGCTAACCGGTGGTGAAATTCCTGCTATGGTCGTTGTCGATGCAGTTGTTCGTCTTTTTCCTGGCGTCTTAGAAAAAGAAGCAATTGAGCATGAAAGCTTTCAAAAATTAACCATTAACCATAAACCATTAACTATTCTTGACTATCCTTCTTATACCCGTCCTGAAAACTTTAAAGGTTGGAAAGTACCCAAAGTTCTTATGAGCGGCAACCATGCCGAAATAGATAAATGGAGAACAAAAAAAGCTCTTGAAGTTACAAAGAAAAAAAGACCAGAACTAATCAAAGATTAGTTTTCGCAACCACTTCTGAATCTTAAAAAATATTCCATCTTTAGTCTTTTCTAATACAATATCTTCCGTGCTTTCCAAATCAATAACACTCAATTCATTCTCCTTGTAACCTTGTGCATTTATTAAAATTTTGTCCGTTGAGGGTACTATTAATATAGTATAGATACCTGCTTTGTCAGTCTTGGCAATTTTGGAGTTAGCTAAAACTAATGCATTTTTTATCGGACGACCTAATTCGTTTATTACTTTACCCTGAAACATCTTCGGAGAATAATATCCTCTAAGAACATCCACCCCACTTTTTTCACTGCCATCATTTCTCCAAATACTGGTTGTTCCACCAAAGCTTGTCCAATAATTAATTCCTATTAAACCTTCTATCTTTGATAGTTCGGAGAGCACGCCGTCTAACCATATAGCTTGCTCATACTCGGTCATTTCCCCATGAATATCCGGAATAGGTGCTCCAAACTCACCTAATATAACATTCCCCCCGCTTCTTTCTTTAATCCTCTTTATATCAGCTGTAAACTCCGTAGGATAATAAATATAATGGTCTATTACAACAACTCCATCAAGATTTTCAGTCGTTTTTTTATCCATTACAAGATAAGCTACGTCCCCATTCATCGAGAAATAATTTGTGCTTACGTCTTTTGCGATTGTCTTAAAAGCGCTTTCTGCCACCTGATACTCATCGATTAGGAAATTTCTAAATCCTGAAATATCCCCCGTGTCTCTAGGATCACCCGGTCCACCATTTTCACACTCAGTGCAGGATGTAAAAATATCACCATCTTCAAATAAAGATGGATTATCTAATATAAATTTCTCGACTGATCGAGTATGCTCGTCACGACTAATACTTTCAAATCCAAACCACCCCTCCCATCCGGAAAAGTTACCCCGAAACCAAACATTGAGACCGTTTTTTCTGGCTTCCGTTACCCACTTTTTGATAAATGGTATAAATTCAGAGTCATAAGGAGTTCCAATTGCTACGTGTGTCGCTCCCGTCTTGGCAATATTTTCAACCTGAAGAGTTATTACTTCTTCGAAACTTTCATCAGTTAATTTCTCGCGGGCTAAATCACGAGAATACTTCACAGTGTCTATCGATTGGAGTTGCCAATACGGCTCGCTGGCTACTGCATTTCTAGGATTAACAGTAAAAATGAATAAAGCAAAAAAAGCCGAAAATATTAATGTTTTGATAAATTTCATTAAAGAAAGTGGCTATTTATTGTTTGCCAAAACTGGTTTAGTCTGAACAGAAGCTCTAAACTCTGGTTTTAATTCATAAATATCGGCAAATGGGTAATGATCGACTAAATTATAATAATTCTCCCAATTAGTATCCTTTATGTCTTTGAAAACCATATCATTCACGTCGTTAGTTCTCATTACAATCCATTTTGCCCACTCTTGGGGGTTTTGCGTTGCTTCATCCCAATAGTCCCCTGTCCCTTCATGTATAAATTTAGTCATGGGCAGATCTGAAGAAAATATTATCGCGTCGTGGCTTGCAACTGAAATTAAAACAAAACCCGGCTCATCGGTCACATTTTCTTTTAACCACCCGCTTACTTCAACAACGTTTTTACCTGAAGCTCCTATTAATGCATCCTCAATTGTTACAACGTCACCAGAAAGAATAGCAAAAAAAGTAACAAACATGAATATTCCAGTAGTTACGTAGCGGAAATTTTTGAGCCTATCAACCAAGAATCCTACAAATATGGCAATTGACGGCATCAACATCATTCCATATCTGACATTAAACCATGTGTCACCCATAACACCCCGGACAAATAAAACCGAGTGTCCAAAATAAAGCGCCAAAATATTAAAACCAAGTGGCGCAATCAAAGCCAGACTAGATATCCTTACTCCCTTATTAATCTTTGAGTCCCTCCATAACAAATATGCACCTCCCGCACCTAATAATGCCATCACTGTATAGGCGTTATAAAAAAGTGCATACAAATAAGCTTTAACCGATAGATAAAGATTGCCTTTAGTGAAAAGTTCTCCTGCTTCGAATATTTGCGCTTGTTGTGCATGAGCTGAGAAAGGACCAAATACAAAATACAAAGGGTCGCCAAAAATTAAAATATTCCATAAAAACCAGAGAAATATTCCAAAAAAACCTAAGGTCAAAAAGAGAATTACTTTCCCTTCAGCCTCCTTATAACCTTTTTCGCTGATTAGATTAAATGCAATGAGAACAACAACCACTCCTAGCAAAAACCAACCGTCATATCTAACTAGCGTTGAAAGCATTACAAAAAAAGCGCTTTTGATTAAATCGAGTAGCTTCCCCTCTTTATGCCAAGACATTAGAAAATAAGCAGAAGCCGTCATGGTTGCTAAAAGTAAAAGTTCAGTCATCGCAGTCGACGTCAAATAAAAAACGTTGATATTGAAAGCGAAAACAGAAACACCTAAGATTCTTCCGAAAACACCTACCTTTAACTTTTTCAGATACGAATAAATCAAAAGGCCGCAAAAAACATATGAAACCATAGATTGTATTGCTCCTGATAACCCCGAATGCCAAAAGAAGTCAATCCAAATTGTAGGAATCATCAAAAAATGAGGGAGCGGCAACCAAACCGACCCGAGCTGGGCAAGTCCGGGTTTTAAACCTTCCACAACTCGCCTTCCTATATCCAAATGCGATCTTGCGTCATTGTAGGCAAGTGCAAGTCCATTTCGAAAATATGTGTCGAATGAATAAATCGAAATAACAATCAAGCTTATTGCCACAAAAAAATTTGCGTTTTTTTCAATAAACTTCTTAACGTTTTCTATAATTTTTATCGAAATATTTAGTTCAAAAGTAAAATTTATAATTTTTTTCATGATCTTGGTTATTTTAATATCTTCTTTCGCTCTCCTTCAGAAATATACAAATAGACAATTGGTGAGGTGATAGAAATAAGCACTAATGTCGATGTGACAATGAAATACTCCCATGCGGTTAAATAATTACTGGCTATACTATTGAAGAAAAAAGATTTAGATTTATTTTGATTAATCATTTCCCAATTCCTCTGATAAGTATATTTTTCGTCTTTATTGAAACGAGCTGATAGAACTTGAGCTTCAATTTTTGGAGGATTAGTACTCGAGGTTATGGCACCTAATGTATTAACAGCGGTGCTATAAGCCAGAACAAGATAAAATATAACTAAAAATAATGCATTACGACGATAATTACTTAAAACAAAAGAAGTTAAAATTGCCAAAACCGCGTAAGAGGGTATTAAATATCTTGAACCAAATGCCCACCCTCCCCAAGGATCTCCCCACATTGAATATAAAATTAGATTTATTCCGATTATCGAAGCAAATATGGCTGAGAATTTTGAATGACTCTTTCCCAAATATTTGAATCCTAAAATTCCGAAAAGTATTATCGGACCATACAAAATTACACCTCGATCAGGGCTAAAAAGATGCACGTATAAACCATTAATAAGATTTCTGGTTTTGAAAAAACCTAAAAAAGTATTTTCTCCAGGTGATTCAATTTTATTTTCATTAGTATCAGGTTGTACAATATACTTAGTTAGTACAGGTCTACCTTTATAATCAATTTCATAAACACCGTCAACCGTTCCGGAAAGCTGCAAAGGATTATTATAAGAACTCCAGTTAGACAAGAAGAAAAATATTAAAACGGGAACTACCCCAATTAGCGCTATTGTCTTTCCAAGATGAAGAATAACTTTTAACTTATTATTTACTTTTTTTCTTGTGATTAGTCTGCCTATCGAAAAGATAATAATGGGTAACATTAAAAATCCGTTAGGATAATCAACAGTTATAGAGAGTGCATATAAAAACCAAATAACAAGGTGCCCTTTGAAGCTATTTGTTAAAAGAAGCGTATAAATGCTCGCAAGCATTAAGAAAGTTGAGATATGATGCTGATAAAAGTTGGTTGCATAAGAAAATGCGGGAGTTGCAAATAAAAATATTAAGGCTGTTATCGTTGCGGGTAAATTTTTTGCACCTAACTTTATTGCAATTAATCGTATTAATATAACATTAAGAATGGCAAAAACCGCGGCTGTTAAATATGCTCCAAATTGTGAAGCACCAAATAATCTACCTAAAAGGTAACCAGGAATAGAAATGAATGAAAAACCCGGTGCAAATATTGATACGTATTTTCCATTTTTATAGCCTAAATCAGGAAGGGAAAATCGGGCTATTTCTTCAGAAAAACTAAATGATTTGTCCTCAACCAAAGAGTAAGTCAATGCAAATCTACCCCGTTGAGCCTCGAACGGGCCTTCATTCTTCCACTTTTTATCCGAAAGCTCATCGACCGTTGGATTTCCCGGCAATCCTTGAACAGATAAAAGCAAAATTAAAGCAGTTATTGCCACTAAAACGACTGATAATTTTTTCATATTTATTTTACAGCCAGGTTGACTTTTAACTCGCTACTTTTATTTGACTTGTATTTTTTAAAAAGAAAGTCATTGTCTAATGATTGATCATTTTTTATTAATATCTGTTTCATTCGCCTAAGACTATTAATCCCTTCCCACCATAATATTATTAAAGGATTTTTCGAAAAATAAAAGTCATATTGAAATTCCCAGTTTTTAGTGAAATCGTTTTTGAACGAATTGTGACCCCTGGAAAAATCAAACACCTCCATTCTTTCCTCGCTGAGTTTAGTTAACATAAAGTAAGTCAATATTTTACCCGGAAAATAATCACGGAAGTTACTATCATAGCAAGTATAATAAGCTAAGTACCTATCTTTAAAAATAAACCCTAAAGAACTAACTATTGGCAGGTTTTTATATAAAATAAAATCAATCGAAATATAATCTTTTGCGTAATTTATTAAGCTTGTAAAAAGTTTTCTGATCTTTGCATCTGAAAAGCTGTCCTTATTAGCCAGTTTTTTCGAACTTCTTGTTTCAAGATCAAAGACGGTCTGTAAATGAAACCCTAAATTGTTCCGTATATGAACAAATTTAAAATTACCCAGATTTTTCCTTATTTTTCCTGTAATTCGTTTTTTTTGTTTTTCAGATAAAGATCCGAATGGATTGTCTTTTAGCAATATATAAGGATTTATGGAAGAAAGTGTTAACAACCCTTCCTCTTGATCTTTTGAAAGCATATGAGTAATTTCTTCTGATAGCTCGGTTAGATAAATATTTCCGTGTTTTCCTACTTCATTAATAAGTTTATTTAATATTTGATAGTTATTATCTATAACCAAAATAGTAGACTTCTCCAAATATCTTCTCCCTGGGCTGACAAAAACATCTATACCAAATTTTTTTTCTTTAACTAAAGGTAAAATACCAACAAGCTCGTGTCCTTGATATGCGACAAAAATATAATACTCATTTATATCATATGTATTTAAACACGATATGAACCAGGCAGGAGTGTTAAAAAAATGAGCATGCACAGATCCATTCACAAGATTGCTCCACTTTTCAATAAAATCGTTATCTAATTTTCGAATAATTTTTAATTCTATTGAATCAAACTTGTTTATCTCTAGTTTTTTCATATTAAAAGTAGTAAAAATCTGGAAAAATCGTTATCATCCCATGAGTTGAAATTGCATACTTTTGAGTTTTATAACCCTCAATTAATATTTTTTTGGAAAATAAATTTTTGTTAAAATAATCCAACCCCAAATTGTTATTGTTAATAAATTTTATCTCACCAGAATGCATCATACTGTAATTAAAATCCGACCAATAAATTAAATTATTAAAATTCTTTGAGCATAATTTTCTAACAATAATATGGTCTACGTATTTACCCATACCAACCGGACAAAAGACGACAGTGTTTTTAGTCTTAATCAAATCACGAAGTTTCTTCTCTATTTCATTTTCGAGTTTCGAATCCAGATTTGAAATTTTAGTAGGGTATTTATAGAATCTGTAATTCGGATAGATGTGGACCAACTCGGGAATTAATCTTCCCAGCCATCTTGAAACTAGGCTTATATCTGCTTTTTTTCTATAAAAGGCATCTATGAATCCCAAATTAATTACCTCAACACCCAATTTCTTGAATATCTTTTTATCTTCTTTCATTCGATCAAAAAATAAATTATCAGCGTCTTTATAACCACAGCGTGACAAAAATAATCTTGTTGCTAAGGTATAAGGCTCTCTATCGCCTTTAGTAAAAACATTAACTACAGTCACTGGTACTTTATTCACCAAATACGATATAAGAGCACCTGCTGAAAGCGCCGCATCGTCAAAATGAGGCGAGATAAAATAACAATGAATTTTTTTATTTATAATCTTTTCTATAATCTTTTCTAACTCTTGTTTATTTTTACTAAAAGAAACTTGTTTATTTTTCATATAAGGCTTCCTCCTATTATCTTTAATTTTTGGCTAATAAAAGTTAAGTAATTTTCATAGGATTTGTCCCAAGAAAAATTACCTACAAACTCACTACCGTTTTTAGTCATCTTATCTCGAAGTTTCGAATCCTTAGTCATTTTTAGAATTGCTTCTGATAATGACTTTCTATTGTTTGACTTTACTTTCAAAGCACACCTTTGGGGCAGCCATTTTAAACCTTCTATGTCAAAAGTAATAATCGGCGTTCCATAAGATAGTGCCTCGAGAACCACCAAAGGAAAGCTTTCATATCTCGAAGGTACGACTATACATCGGGCACTTTGAAATAATTTATTTTTTCTTACTCCGCCGACTTTACCTAAAACCTGAACTTTGCCTTCCAATTTAAAATTATTGATAAAATTGGTAAGTTTTATTTCATCATTTTTTGTACCAGAACCTGCTATTTTTAGTTCAGCTGTGGTATTTTGGGCTATATATTTGTATGCTTCTAGCAAGAGATCCAGTCCTTTTTGGTAAAAATCGATTCTTCCCAAATATAAAACAAAAGTTCTTTTCCTATTTTTGTTAATTGACTTAACTTCAACTCCATTAGGTATAATACTGACATCAGCTTTATTATTTATTTTTAAGACATGGTCTTTGGCAAATTTAGACAATACAATAAAATTCTTATAAAACTTGATTCCTAACCTCTCAACTAAATAAAACGGTAAGTGATATTTTTTATTCATATAACCCTCCGAGAAATTATGCACAAGTGCAATAACTGGTTTTTTTGTGAACAATGGTAAAAAAGCGCATGATATGGGAGGAGTAAAACTCTCCAACCATAAATCATAATTTTTCCTTATCGCGAAGTAAGGTAAAAGCAATTGGTAAATAATCTGACCTATTTTCGGACCTAAAAGTGTGGAGCCGATTCGTTCATATAAAACTCCATCGATTTTCTCATTTCTACTTTTCGGATATTTACCGGTAAGAACAGTAACCTCAAATTTTTTAGTTAACCTTGAAGCTATTTCGTGAATTGCGGTTGCTCCGCCACCTCCGTAATACGGATTTTTTACCGAATCATAGTTTGAGATAATAATTTTCATATCAGAATTTTTTTGAGATAAACCCCTTCCGTACCATTTAAGACTGTAACTTCCCGAAATGAGAGAATAAAAAGGCAGGCAAAAAAGTTTAATCGCAATCATATAAAGTGTTCCAATAGGATTTAACATAAGCGCTTTCCAAATTGATTTTATGTAGAAAATAAGCGGCCTTTGGTATTCTTCCTCGATTAAATTCCCGAATAATTTTTTATACTTTATCTTTACTGCTTCAGGGTGAGTACGAAAAATTTGCTTAAGAAAGACTCGCAAATTGTTTGCCAGAGCATAGTAAACTTTTGCACCCTTCGCATGTCTAAATTCATATCCGCTAGATATGCAAGTAAAGTAAAAAAATGTATCTTCATTTATTACCCAAGAGGGAATCTTTATCCTTTTAGCGAAATTGTGTCGTAATGCAAAACAAGCTCCTGTACAACCAAATACATTATTTCCAGCCTTAAGTTTTTCCCGAGCCTCAAAGTAAGGAATGTAAGAAGAATATATCGCGCGCTCAAAAAAAGTTTTAGGTGGATAAACACGAGAATTTCCACCAACCAAAACAACTTTATCGCCTTTTCGAAATTCGTTTATTAAATTCGTAATTACATTTCTTCCTTCAAGCTTTATATCTGCATCAAAGATTACCAAGACTTCGCCTCTGAAATCTGAAAGAGCTTGATTAATTCGATAAACTTTACCCCGCCTATCTTTACACTCATAAATTCTTATCTTTGGATTCTTGATACCTCTTACAATATCTGCCGTTTTATCTTCACAACCGTCACAATAAACAATTATTTCTTTCAACTTCCAGCCGCTCTCTTTTTGTGTAAGAGTATCTTTTAACACTCGTTCAATTGAATGTTGCTCATTGAGTGCTGAAATTCCGATAGACACTTTGTAATTTTTTTGTTTCATAATTTTTCTCTCTTAACTTTCATCGCTGAACAAAACTAATTTAAGCCCGGGAAATTCATACGAATTTTCCTGACTGTATTTCGCAACCAACGCCGTTTTTATGACATTTAATTGTTGATCTCTATTCAAAAGTCCTCGATCGCTATCTCTTAATAGCAACCAAACTCTTTTATTATCTAGATTAGAAAGTAATTCGATATCAGGTTCCGGTAATTTGCTACCACCACCCAAGTCATAAACTGCAGTTGATATATCTATAACTTCAGGGGTATCTTTTTGCGAGTAAACAAGTTTGTTCCTATCGGAATAATACTCATAAGGCAACCTGTTATAGTAACCATAAAAAATAATTGCATCATTTTGTTGGGCATTACTTTTTATAAAATTAGTTGCTGATCTATAATCATCTTCATTGTTGCTAAATACCCATTTATATCTTGTATTACCCGTATACCACAAAGATAATCGTAATATTGATAGAACTAAAATTGTTACTAATAAAAGACGTTTCCAACTTTTATTAGAAATCATGTTTATAGCTACTGCTTCCAAAATTACAAATGGAGGTAAACTTATCAAAAAATACACAGATTGAAATACTGGTTTAACTAAAAGTGAAAACAAAAATGAAGAAATGATCGGGGTAATTAACCAGAGAGAAATAAAAGTATATTTAGGAGTTCTTATATTTTTTACAAGATGGGGGATGATAAAAATAATCATAAGACCAAAAATAATAAGTAGATATGGAAAGTCTCCCGAAAAAACATATGACGTTCCGATTAAATTTCTTAAAGTAGGTTTTTCTATCCAATCTGCTTGATGGCTATGAATGGATGGAG
>Ga0209641_10001875_pt1 | contig 18327 bp, 12 predicted proteins | sample RifCSP16_1_FD_184022 | JGI IMG/M metagenome (GOLD analysis project Ga0209641, IMG submission 184022) | Soil microbial communities from Rifle, Colorado - Rifle CSP2_sed 16_1 (SPAdes) (version 2) | ecosystem: Environmental > Terrestrial > Deep subsurface > Rock core/Sediment | place: Rifle... | reverse complement strand
CTGTGTACCTGAAGACATCTTCGCAGCAGCACTCGCTTCTTGCATGAACACGCTCTTCCTGCTGATATCTAAGAATTCAATGCTGGAACTCAAGAATCTAGATACAAAAGCAAACGTCAAAATGAAAGTAGAAGGAATGGAAAAACTGATCTTCACCAACGTGCACTTCACCATGAATGTCAAACTTGTAAACGACAATGAGCGCGAGCGCAAGAAAGCAGAAAAAATCTATGATATGGCGCAGAAAATCTGTCCAATCAGACAATCATGGGGCGAAAAAGTTCCCATAAGCTTTGAACTACACTTTCTATGATAAACCAGAAGACACAGAATCGAGAATCAATCCCGTACAGACTCCGACAACCCTACATTTCTTAGTCAAAGAACTTTCAAGCGAAAAACAATCAAGGAACCAAGAATGAACAGCGCTCGAAGCTTTCCAACGATACGAGGCAGAACTGTCAGCATATTCGCCCTAACCGTTGTTCAATTCCTGATTGGATGCATTCACGTTTTCTTTGGATTGTGGCTGATATCCGCAACAACCTCTATTCTTCAACAGACCACTCAAATCTACAACATCTACACGTTAACGTTCGGGCTTCTCGTCATCCTCTTCACATATGGAATCTGGATGGGCAAACGCTGGGGTTGGCTTGGAACCGTCTCTACCTCGTTGTTTGTCACGGTCGTTGATGCATTGACGTTACTGAATCTTCCAAGCATCCCAGGCATCCCGAAATTTGCTGCTGGAACTGAAATCATTTACAGCCTGCTGGTTTTGCTCTATATGTCTCAGAGGCACATTAGAACCAAATTCAAAATTTAAGAAAAAGACATTTACGAAAATGGAAAAAGGGTGAAAATTCGTTATAACTCAGTCTACACGCCATTCAGACGTTGTCTCAGTTTTTTGGCAAGCTCATAACCTTGTCGCCCGAGCTGTTTGTCGTGGAGCAAATATACCATTTGCAAATCTCCGCAATAGCACTTTCAGAGTATCCTTGTTCTCTCAACACGCTTGCAAACGACGATCCTGCCTTCATTCTACGGCAAACCCTCCCTCGAACAGTAAAAGTTGCGGCCAACGCGAATGAACGCTGGGCACTTCCCGCCATAGCAGTGATGCTGCCACTGGCAAGGTGCTCGAACCTCAAAAACTCTGCGCCTGAACCCGGATGCATATTTCCCAGAAATATTAGCCTGTTTGGATGGTTCTCTGAAGATTGTTTCCAACTGGAACTTCTCTCCCAAAAGTCTTATGCCTGTTGAATTGGAGTTTTAGGTTATTAAAACTGTGTAGGCGGCATGCGACAACAACTAGTCGCATTCAGCCTTCATGAAGATGTCAACTAATTCGTTGCCGAAAGGATATTTTGCGGTTATTCTGAACTTTGAAAACGCGAGTTTCATGCTTCGGGTTTTCTGCCGTCAATAATCCCATGTAAAAATGTCTTCAAACAGCTTTCTTTTTGGAACGGTTGGCTTTTCAGCCTAGTGTCCTAATGTGATTAACGCTTGGGGTTCAAGATCTTCAGGGATTGCCAACGCTTTTGTCACGGCATCCTTGCAGAACGCTGGTGCACACAGCCAGCATGCACCCAAGCCCTCGGAGTGTGCTGACAATAGCATGTTTTGGATGGCTGCACCTAAGCTTCGGATGGCTAGATCGCGTTCGATTTGCTTTCTTTCGTCCGCATATTTCTTCATATCAGTCATGGTTAAGCAGGCTAACACCAGAACGGGTGCATGAGCGAAGCATTGGATAGATGCCTTGGTCATTTCTTCGCGGTTTTCTACGTTAACTTTGTCAGCGGTCAGGTCCTTTATCCATGCTTTCATCATGGCTTTCGCCAAAGCCCTTTTTGCTGATACATCGGTAAGGATAATGAATCGCCAAGGTTGAGCGTTATGCGCTGAAGGCGCCCATCTGGCTGCTTCAAGTATCTCGGTGAGAATTTTTTTGGGAATTGGTTTTGGAGAATATTTTCTCGTGCTTCGCCTGTTTTTAATTGCGTCTGTTACGCTGGGCATGATAATCTGTTACCTGCCAGGTAGTTAATGTTTTTTTCTTCATATGTTCCATCGAATTGAAAAAGGAACAACGTGGTTTTCAGTCTTGTAAGCCGTTTTTTTTTCTTTGTTGGGTTGAATTATTATTTTTAAGGATTTGTCGGCTTCCGCCATAAGCTTGAAACCTTCAGGCGCCTGTTGCAAACTGAGTCTGTGGGTTATTAAGTCGTTAACATCTAATTTTTTCTCGGTTAAAATGGCTAATGCCTCTTCGAGGTCGTTGGGTGCTGCTCCGTAGGAGGTTCTTATAACTATTTCGTTTCTCCAGAACTTGGTTATTGGCAGTGGAATTTTCACTGTTGGGTCGGGCACGGCGAAGAACATGATTGTTCCTGCTTTGTCCACGCATTCCAAGGCTGCAAGTGCGGCTTGGGTTGCGCCTGAGCAGACGATTACTTGGTCTGCAAGTCTTCCGTCGTTAAGCTCCATTAGTTTCTTCGGGAGGTTTTCTTTTGCGTTTATCGCTTGGTCTGCACCAAGTTTTTCAGCCATCACTAATCGTATTGGGTTTACGTCGGCGACGATTATTTTTTTGGTGCCTTTTAATTTCGCGAGTTTCAAGTGCAATAGTCCTGAGATTCCGCTTCCGATTATTAGGAGCGTATCTTCTTTTCTCAATTGCGTTTGGCGTTGCCCTCGGATGACGCATGCCAAAGGCTCGATGAATGTGCCTTCTTCAAAGGACATGTTTGCTGGTAGCTTGTACGTGCCTTGTTCAAGGTTGATTTTCGGCACTCGAATGTATTGCGCGAATCCTCCTGGATAATAATTCGTGGTGTGGAGGGTTTCGCAGGCTGTTTGATGGCCTTTCAGGCAGTAGCGGCACTTATTGCAGGGCACGTGGTGGGAAACGAAGACTTTGTCGCCGACGTTGAATTGGGTGACTTTTTCACCTGTTTTCTCGATGACGCCTGTGGCTTCGTGTCCTAGAACTCTCGGTGCTTTCGGAACGCGGTACCATTCTGTCACGTCGCTTCCGCAGATGCCGCAAGCCATCACCTTCAGCAGGAATTCGTCAGCGCCGATTTCAGGCGTTGGCATTTCCTGTATTCTTACGTCTTTGTTGTTGTAGTAGACAGCTGCAAGCAACGTGGGTTCACCCTGAAAAAAAGTTGCGGAGGTTAGGCTTTTCCTGCTTTGACTTGGTCAAACAGGTCTTGCGCCTCTTTCGGCGTGCAACCTTCATGAACTATGGCTCTGATAGCTCGGATTGCCGCTTGCGGATGTTCGGTTTGCCAGACGTTTCTGCCGAGGTTTACGCCTATTGCGCCTTTTTGCATGCCATCATAAACGAATTCGAAGACTTCGAGCTGGGTTTCTGTTTTTGGTCCACCTGCAATGACAACGGGTACTGGGCATCCTTCGACGACTTTTTCGAAATTTTCCTTGCAGTAGTATGTCTTCACGACTCTTGCGCCTATTTCGGCTGAAACCCTTGCGACCAAGGCTAGGTATCGTGCCTCTCTTTTTTCGAGTTCTCTTCCAACGGACGTAACTGCCATGACGGGGATGCCGAATTCTTCGCAGTCGTCAACGAGTTTTGCAAGGTTGGTAAGGCTTTTGTTTTCGTATTTTGTTCCAACAAAAACAGACATTGAGACTGCCATCGCGTTTAATCTGAGGATTTCTTGGATTGAGGTTACTATGCTTTCGTTGGCCAGGTCTTCACCAACTACAGTTACTGCTCCTGATACTCGTAATATGACGGGTTTCTGAATTGTTGGGTCTATGCAGTTTCGAAGAACACCTCGGGTCATCATCAACGCATCTGCGTATTGCCAGATTGGTTTTATTGTTTCTCCGGGTTTTTCAAGGCAGTGCGTGGGTCCTTGGAAGTATCCGTGGTCGATTGGCAAAAAGAGGGCTTTGCCGTCTTTCTGGATTAGTTGGCTTAAGCGGTTTTTCATTCCCCACTCCATTTTTATCTTTTCTCCGTGGTGGTTTTTGGTTTCAGGATTAAATAAGCTTTTGTTTCAAGTGTAAGTTCAAGAGATTCTCCCTTAGCCATTCCGCATTCTCGAATAGTTTATCAATCGCGGTTAGAACATTCATGACTGAGATAAGAGTTAAAGTTGATGCATTTTGGAAGTATGTTCACTAAGATGCCCCGTTTGCGGAATTCAGATCGACACAGAAGATACAGAAACAAGAATGCGGATAACATATGATACTTTTGGAGGAAAAAAATACTGTTTTTGCAGCAAAAACTGCAGGCGCCACTTCAAAGAAGACCCTAAAATCGCGTATTTTTCAATGGAGATAGGCATCTCTAAGGACATTCCAACGTACAGTGGTGGATTGGGCGTTTTAGCAGGCGACATCGTGAAAGCTAGTGCAGACTTGAGGTTGCAGATGGTAGCGTTAACATTGGCATGCAGAAAAGGGTATTTCAGGCAAAAGATTACTGAACGCGGAGAACAACAGGAGTTCCCTGATGAGTGGGATCCGTCTAAAACCTTGTTCTTAATGCCTAAAACGGTCACGGTACCGATTGAAGGGCGCCAAGTGAAAATTCAAGCTTGGCTGTATGAGCATCAAAGTCCAACTGGCGGCATGGTTCCGATACTTTTTTTGGACACTGACGTAGAAGGTAATGCGCAAGAGGACAGAAGAATTACGGATTTTCTGTATGGTGGCGATAAGCGGTACAGGCTTAAGCAGGAGATTGTCCTCGGAATAGGCGGGGTAAAACTTCTCAAAGATTTGGCTTATAAAATCAGAAAGTATCATATGAATGAAGGTCATTCTGCGCTGCTAACCCTTGAGTTGCTGAAGGATAACAATCTGGATTCTGAAAAAGTGGAAAATCTTTGCGTTTTTACAACTCACACGCCAATTGAAGCTGCGTTTGACCAGTTCTCATATGACATGGTTGAGGAAGTTTGGGGCAAAGACTTCATGCTGTCAACTATGCAGCAATTTGCGGGGCAAGATAATCTGAACATGACCTATCTAGCTTTGAACTTGAGCAAATACGTGAATGGCGTTTCCAAATCTCACATGGAATACTCGAGGAAGCTGTTTCCAGGTCACTACATCAGATCAGTGACTAATGGAGTTCACTCATACACGTGGACTTGCCAGTATTTCAAGGAGCTTTTTGACAAGTATATTCCGGGTTGGGCAAACGAGCCTGTGCTGCTCGCCAAAGCCATGGACATTCCGAACCGCGAGGTCTGGGACGCTCATGCGATGGCGAAGATGAAGCTTATCGAGTTTGTTGAAAAAAGCACAGGCGTGAAATTGAATCCTGAAGTTCTAACGATAGGTTTTGCTAGAAGGGCTACAGGATACAAAAGGTCAACATTGATTTTCTCTGACGTGCATAGACTACTGGATGTGAACAGAAGAGGGAAGATTCAAATGGTGTTCGCTGGAAAAGCACATCCTCGGGATGAAGATGGCAAGAGGTTGATAAAAGAAATCTACGATTATGCAGACAAACTCAAAGATCAGATTAGAATTGTTTATCTTGAAAACTATGATATGGAAATTGCTGCCAAGCTTACTTCGGGGGTTGATGTTTGGCTTAATACTCCGATTCCACCTATGGAAGCTTCGGGCACCAGCGGAATGAAAGCAGCTCATAACGGCGTAGTAAACTTTAGTGTTTTGGACGGTTGGTGGCTGGAAGGCTGTGTTGAGGGCGTAACGGGCTGGGCGATAGGTCCACATCCAAAAGAGTTCGCTAATGAGGTGGAGAGAAGAGAGATTGAGCTTCATGACTTGTACAGCAAGTTGGAATATTTGATTGTTCCAACTTTTTATGGGCAGAGGGATGCGTGGATTAATTTGATGAAAAATTCGATTGCCAGAATTGCGCATTACTTTCAGGTTCAGTGGGTTATGAGAAGGTACATTACTGAAGCTTACATCATTTAGACTTGGCTGCTTTATGTTTAGCTAAGATGCTTTCGATTAGGTGGCTTCTTTTATGGTATTTGCCACTTTGAACTTGCTCATCAATCCACTTCAGCAGGTCTTGGTCTATTGAGATGAAAGACTATCCTTGCCTTTCTTCGTGGTGGCTTTTGGTTTTAGGATTAAATAACCCCTCTCTATTAGCCAATGGTGAAATTGGTATGTCGTGTAGCGGCATGCGGTAATGCATGTTTGCCTGATTTTCTCGTATTCTTCGGATTGCTCCGTTTGTTTGTTAAGCTCCATTTGGACTGGACATTTTACTTCTTTGCAGAATTCTCTACGCTTGTACTCCGTGAAGCCTTGGATTGCCATTTCAGGTCAGGCTATTGTGCTTCGACTGAAGTAAATAAGCCTTGTTTTTCTTGCGCTTTGGGACTGCCTGTCCGCTCGATCAGCTTGCGCCAAAACACGAATTTAATCTAATAACCTGAGACGGTTAGGTCAATCAGATTTTCAACTCACCTTTCAGGCAACGTCAGCAGAAACGGCAACAGTCTACGAGTGTAAAAGCATTGGATTTTCTAATACAATTTGAAAAACCACCATTTTACGTAACTTACTCAAATTTTTGATCGGAGGAATCGCTTGGGGAATTGCAGCTGGCGTGGTTTACGTGAAGAAGTTTAGAAACCGAGGGTAAAATCCCAGTTTGCATGCGTCCTCAAGCTTAACCTACGTTTCTTTTGAGAATCAGTTTTTGATCGTCAAAAGAGTAATCGCGGAACCTTTTGCTGTAGAAGAGCTTAAGATACTCCTCTGCGAATCTCGGTTCGAAAGGCAGATCATGGGCGGAAATGGATGGTTTTTGCTTGAAGGAATCTTCAATCGCGGTTTCTGCCACGGGATAGTTTAGCAGAAGTTCTTCTTGTTCATTGTACCGCGCTATCGTTAACACGCATTCGTCCAGATAAGAAACGGCTTTGGGCAGATTCGTGAGCGCCTGGTTCAGCCCGTACTTCGAAGGGTTCAAGAATAGGTCTGTTGCGGAAGTCATGTGCTCTTTTAAAGCAGTGTTTTTCTCCCACAAATAGTCCTCGGTAGGCAGCAGACTATCAATGGATTCCTCTTTTCTATTGAGTTCTTCGTTCAGAATCAGGAGTGCATCCTTGACTATATTCAGTGAGGATTGAAGAACTTCCCTAATTACAATAACATTGCCTACGTTTATCGCGTTTTTCTCAACATCCAGTTTCAAATTCTCTGCTCTTTTTGCGACATCCATAATTTTAAAGAAGTCGTCGCCCAAAACTTGTCGCAGCCTTTCGCTCTGAGCGCTCAAACCAGCCACTAGCGTTATGGAGTTCTGGAGATACTCCACCGACATCGCAATCTCTGCACTGTACTGTCTCTTCCAGTTGTTTAGCGCCGTGAAAAGTCCGGCACAAGCAATCCACGGGTTCGTTTTTTCTTCAAGCTGCTTTTTCGCGAACATGACTGCTTGGCTCTCTTCGGGTAACTTGGGATCATACAGAGACCTTACTATGTCGTAAGCTTGTTCAGCGATTTTAACCACATCGGTGACCAGAACTACTCCAGCGTCCAGTGTTTCTTTAATGCGAGTTATTCTCTCTTCAACGGGGAGATCATGTTGGAACTCCTTTCTCTCGGTTGCTCTGGCTTCCAAGCCTATATCGTGGAATCTCCCAATCCACGTTGAGTATTCTCCTTCAACCAGCATTTGGTAGCCTTTTAGGGAAACGTCTAGTTCCGCTGCTAGGTTATCAAGCTCTTTGCTTGTCGCTTCAAGTTCATTGAACGTGTCATCTATTTCGGAAGGTTCGTAATCCGCTTTCGAGGTTTTGGAAAGCGTGTCAGTTAGCCTGTCTTTAAGGATTAACATTTTTCCCTCGATGGCGCTGATGTCCACGGGCAGGTTTTCTTGAACCTTTTTCAAGGTAGCCTCAAAATTCTGGAGCTTGCCCAGGAGCTCCTGCGCTTTTTGAGCTAACATTTCGACAGTTGCTTTTCTTTTAGGCGTCTGATCAATAAAGAATGCTGGCAAGGCAAACATAACGGCTGCGAAGGTGCCCAAAGCCACTTTTCCGCCATCGATTTGTGCCTCAAACGCCAGTGGTCCCGAAAGAATTCCTAACAAAACGAAGAAGAGCAATGTCCCAGCCGCCGCTGTTATAGGGGGAAGAACTCTCTCAGACACGTGAGTCTGTCTAAGGAACATGCGCGTAAGAAGAACAAACGCCGACACCAGGACGGCTACGATGACCAGGAAAAGAACTATGCCGGGAACAGAGTCCAAATAATGAGATAGCACTTCGATTATTGTGTGATCTGCTGCCGGAGGATCTTGCGTCACCTGCGCAGTGATAGCGTACACTATTTGGGATGTGTCGTATAATCGGAATTGAAGCATGGATTCTTGCATGCTTCTAAGAATCTCTGTTAACGGCACGAATATGGGTGGACTGGAGCCTGGGATAACCCACCAGTCTGACTGAATCTGAGCTGCGTCTATGATGTAGTTCAGGTACTGCATCATGTAAAGCGGCGTAGAAATTAAACCATAATACACTATAGTGAGGGCGGACATTTTCTTGAAAATCATAATAGACGCAAAAATCAAAGGAATCGCCAAGAAATATGCCTGACCAAAGAGAAGCAAAAACGCCGCTGTCATGCCTAGATTAATGGCTATGGCAGCTTTATGCCGACGAAAAACAATCGGGAGAACCACGAGCGCAAAGAGGAAAACGAAAATTACGGCTTCGCGAACCAACTGGTCACCCAACACAGAAATGAAATTGACTTTGGACATGTTGTAGAGTAAGCCGAGACCGATGAGTACGCCCCCAACCGGAAGGCTGAACATGGGGTTCTCGTACGCTATGAAGGCAATCAAGAAAGCAATCACGATAGGAAGCGGCTGGGGAAAAAGCGGCAATAAGGATAAACCTAACATCATGCTGGCGAGTGTAGTTGCAAACGTCAGAACCCTGAGCATGGTTGGCACGGATGCGCGTTCTGCGGCTCGTTTTGCTTTTTGTTTTTCGAACCAATCCTTGAAGCCTGAAGTCGGTTTCAGGTCTGGTTTCAGACCTTTTAGTTTGGGACCCTTTAGTTTAAATTTTAGCTTCAATGAGCTTTTACCTAAAGCCTTATTTTATCAGACTGTTCTTAAAGTTTGTCGTGGAAAAGGCAATGAGCACTGGGGGAAAAGAAGAAGGCAACGTTACAGTTGAGTCCATTCCAGACATGGAAAAAGTGGATGAGGCAGATGTCGAAGTGGAGGCAGAAACCGTCGAGAATAAAGAGCCTCAAAATGTCGAAGTAATTGTTGAAAATATTGAAGTAACTGAAGTAGCTGTGGAGACGCCGAAACCAAAACGGCAGATTCTGCCAAAGCACGCTCTCATTTGTGTAGGAGAATACCCTATCAAAATTCTTGTTAAAGGTCAATTTCCTAGCCAGAAGGACGATGTTCAGCCCGTTTTCATCGACAAATCAAGCGAGGAAATTGTTAAATGGAGCAACGACGTTCTCACCGAAGATGCCGTTTCGGGTTTAGACGCAAACGTTGAGACGCATTTTTGGTACCAGATTTTGCCTTACCTAACACAGAATGAAGGCTTCGTTACGCAATTAAGAAATAAACTTATGGATAACCAACACGGTGCCCTTATATTGGCATCCTCGTGGGATGGAGTTGGCAGCGCCATGTTGCCTACGTTAATTTCGCGACTCAAAGAGTGGAATGTAAATTCAGTCGCGTTAACTCTTTTGCCTTCGAAACTGCAACCTTCGGATGCCCATTTTAACGCCCTGTCCTCAATGGGTATCTGTTTTTCCAAAGAACCCGCGACTCTCATTCTAGTGGGCAGAGATCAACTCAACAAGTATGTAGGAGTAGAAAGAAACGGCTCGGTAATGAAAGGCAACAGGGTTCTTAATTGCTTAGTGGAAATGATGTTGACGAAGAAAACGTTCGTTAGGGAACTCTCCGAAATGTCAAGGTCCTTTGGCGTTAAAACCTTCGCGATCCTAGCCGCCACAGGAGCAAGCTTCAAGATTTACGGCTCGCTGGAAAACATTCTTGACACCACTCTGTTCAGGCCTTTGCTTTCGTTTGATTTGTTTGGCGCGTCATTGCTTTACGTTCTTTCAAGGATCCCACGTCAAATGAAGGAAAAGCTTAGTCGAGATAAGATTGAGTTGGCTCTAGCCAGCTGGTTTAGGGAAAAAGCGGTCTTGAAGTCCATCTACGTAACTGAACCACTGTACGTGGAAGACCTCAACGATAAAGTAGATATAGTCCTGTTAGTGGGTGGCTCCGACCTGAAAGAAATGTTTACGTCGATGGAGAAGAAAGTGGGCGCGGTTAAGACTGAAGCCGTAAAACAAGGTTCAATAAAAAAGGAAGATTGGGAAGGAATTTTGGAAAACTTAGCAATAAGCTAAGCTGTCTTGCTGTTTTTCTTCAGTTTGCCGTTGTTTATTTCCTCGATAACTTTGGTTGCTGAAGTTCCGTGCTCCAAGAGGTAGGAACGACTGAGGCTCCGCTCGAAATCGCTTGACTTGCTGTATAACAATTGCATTTCGTCGAAGGCTTCCAAGTCTTCTGCTTTTCCTCTGCCACCTACGACTAGTATCCTCGTTATCCATGGGTCTTGGGCTTCGATTACACGAACGGTTATGGTTCTTGAGACTTCGCTTGTAACGTATCCTGCAAGTGAAGTGTATATTTCCTGTGTTAAGTCTTCGCTCCATAGTTTTGGAGGCGCTGTCACCGTGACCCAGATGTAGTCCGATTTATAGACTGGCTTGAATCCCATAACGCTTGGTGTTTTGAAGACGCGGATGATGCTTTTCATGAAATCCTTGTAGTGCTCTTTGTCCAGTATCTCCTTGTACACGACATCTTTGGTAAGAGTTTCTTCTTGCTCCATCAGTATCTTGAAAATTATCTTCAATTGTTCGCTCTCGGTTAGTTCGGTTGCCCTTTCAAAGTATTTTTTGGGTTGCATTATCCACGCAATTTTTTCTTCGTATTCCTTGTAGAGGTCCACGATTTTGTTAAGTTTCTTGTGGTAGTCAGAGGTGGTTTCGATTTTCTTGCTCAATTCATCATAAAGTTTTAACGTGCAGTCCAGTTTTTCAAGGCGTTCGATTGTAAGGGCTTCTTCTTCTTGTATCCGCTTCAGGTCTCGCTCAAGTTGTATTAGTTGTTCTCTCCCGTATCGTTTCATACTGAGGAACTTTCTAAGGGCTTTTTCCACTTTGTCTTTGTCAAATTCCTTTCTCTTCTTGTTCTCTTGTATTCTGAGAAGATCGTTGTCAACGCAGTTCCTTCTGTCCAAATATTTCGCTTTGATTCCGTTTAAGTATGTCAAGTGTTCGTCGATGATTTTTGCTTCGTCCTGCGGCGATCGTAGCATCAGTTGTACCATGAGGTAGATGGTTGACAGTTCAGTTTGGATGTCTTTGAGTTCCTTCATTTCTGCTTCGGATTCAGGTAGCACTTCGTAGTATCTGATTAATGCCTCGGTGATGTATCTTGTTTCATCGTAGAACTTGAGAGTGTTTATGGCTTTTTCCGCAAGTTCCGTGAGGTTCATGAAGTCTTCCAGAATCCTCTTTTGGCGTATGGTGAAGACTTGCGAGCTTGGGATTAACTGCTTCAACCGCTCGAAGATGTAGGCTTTCCTTTCGGAGAATTCCATGTGAGTCTTAGTGAAGTTAGTTAAGAGGCTTTCCAGGTTATCGATTTTTCTTGACCCTTCTCTGCGTAGTGTCAATCGGACCACGGCATCCTCGACAACTCCCTTCCTGCTCATTTGCCGGATTGTTGTGAGGTACTTCATGATTTCGCTTAGCCAGTTTTTCGACTGGTCTTCAATCCCTCTGACGTGCAGTAGCAGATCTTCCTCGATCTTCGGGTTGCTGTGAACGATGGATTTTAGTTTTTCCTCGAATTGTTCAACGTCGAAAGTTCCAGTTCTTATGAGGTAATTCTTGTACAGTTCACGGACTGCTTCGTTGTCGACTTTGACCAGAGCCGCGATTTTATCAGCTACGTCAAGTTTCTCTTGGCGGAGATCGTGAAGTAGTTGGAGTTTTTCGAAGTTAAGTTTGAATGCGGAAATGTAATCGTCAATCGGGTACATGACCTTTATCGTGCCCAGCGTATGAACGTAGTTGTCTGTGAGACCAACTTCTGTTCCTATTCCTCCAAGAAGGTCAGCTAAGTCAAAGTCCATGAGAGTGTAAAGCATGTCAACAACCATTTCGTCCATTTCTCTGCGGGCGGAGATGATGTTGCCAACCTTTGAGTAGGCAGGCAGCAGCGGCAAGTAGATCATGGCGTTTAATGGGTTCCTGTAGTAGTCGCCGTAAATTTTGCATACTTGTTCGTTGTAGTCTTTGTTCAGCAATAGTGAGAGTTCGTTCATGGCAACGAAAGCTGAGCAGCCTTTTGCTGGTGGGTCATCGCCGCCACACGGCGTAACAACCAGACCGATTATTGGCACACCTGAGCCTAGCACTTTCCGCAGATGTCTGGCGAATTCAAAGAACACGCCGCTTCCTGTTCCCCCACCTAAACCGTAAGCTATTATGACAGTTGGGGAGACAATTGATGAGAGGGCTTGTTCCTTGAAGGTGTTTATGAAGTTCTTGATAATGCCGAGCTGGTAATAGTTGAGGGCGTAAATTGCTTTGGCTAATGCTCTTCTTCTTCCTGCTCCTCCTGCCATTGGTGGAATTGCCACGGTTGAGAGAAGCCAAGGGTTGAAGTTTTCCAGTTTTGCGCCTTCACTTAACAGGTATTCATTGTATTTTTGGTTGATGAAGTCATACATTGCTTCAGCTGTCGGAAATTTTACTGACTGTGCGATTAGCCGCAGTCTTTCCTTAGGTACACCTGCTTTAGCCATTGCCATCTGTGCTTTTTCATGGCTTTCTTGGAGACTTCGGATTTCAGAGTCTGCAATGTCGATTGCTAAGAGGCTGAGCCTTGTTATATCGTTCTCAAGCAGTTGGCTTGTTTTCTTGCTGTTCAGGAATGCTTCCACTATGTTTGTTCCAGCTGAACCTAGCCCAATCAGATGCACGCTGTTCTGGTAGATTTTCGTGGTTTATCACATCCCAACTAACCGCTTAAGTCTGTCTTTAACTGAATCCAAGTTTGCGGACATGGTTCGGTCAATTTTTGATGCTCTTAGCGTAAGCCCTTCCAAGTCCTTTATCTGGTCTTCCACAACTAATCGGAAGTAGCTGACTTTTCCTCTGGCGCGTAGGAACATGAAGGCAAATACCACTGCGGCAGCCGCGGCGACTCCGATGGCAGGTAGCATAATCATTTCTAGAGCTGACCCCGCGGGTTCTCCAGAAGATGGAATTGCATTCAACAAAGCTATAGCTTCATTCACGTATCCTTTGGCTACCAAGGCTTTGGATTGGTTAAGCATATTCGAAAACAGGTTAGTATATCCAGCGGCGACACCAGAGTCGATTAAACTTTGCAGTTTTGCTTCTTTTTGGTCGTAAAGGTTTTGGAAATCGGACGCTCCAGCCGTGAGGACAGTCACTTGGATGGCGTCCAGGATATCGCTAGTTGCGCCTGCGGCCGACAGTTGAACTAGGGTAGCATTGGTTGCTCTTGTGACTTTTGTTGCTTGGCCATAAGCAATCATGTCGAAGGTTCCTTTTACCCAATTAAACTGCATAGATGCCTGATTAGGCGTGTAGCCAGCACCTAAATCATAGTCTCCTGGGATGAGTTCCCAGTAAGTACCTGAAGTTGGCTTCTGCATGTAAGTTGAAAGTTTTAGGTTCCCAGCTCCTGAAGTGAACACGTTGACAGTGAATGTTACTTTGAGCTGTTGTCCCGATATTATTGGACTGAGGATGGTGGGTTCGTCACTTATCGCGAAATCTGCTTCGATTAGTTTTTGTCCTGTATCCGCATCTTCCACTGTGTATTTCGTAATCCAGTCTCCTTCGCCAATGGCAAACGCGGGTGCAATGTTTATCACGGACATCGTTGCCAGAAGAACGAGTAGGCATATTCCTAATCTTTTAGTATTCATTTTTTTCTCCCCTTAGGGCGAGATTTCTATTGCATGATGCATATAACATTTGTGCATTGAACTCGTGTTTCAAAGGTTTTTTAAAGAAAGATACATTGGCAATAATCGCAAAGAGAATTATGCTTAGAACGATTTTTGTGTTCATTTTACTGCAACTCACTATGATAAATTGCCCTTTTCTTATGATTAAAGCTTTTTTGTCAAGGTTTCTGGACTAAACCCGCCAGAGAAGCCCGATTCTTAGTCAACATTTCTTAACAAGCTCCAAATGACAAGCCAAAGTAAGTTCCAATCCAGCAGTGCTTAAAATAGAAAAAGGAGAAATGAGGCCCTTTTCTTTTTTTGAAAAAATAATCAGGCATCAATACCTACTAAGCAAATGCGAGTGGCACTGGGAGAAATTTTGCCATACATAGCGGTCAAGCATAATCATCAATCTCGACCGCCACTTTTGGATTCCAACAGGAAAGGAGGGCCTCAAATATTCCATAACTTTTCTTAAATCTGTTTCAATATGCGTTCGCATTCTGGTTTTCAGTTCAATGCCGACGTTTCTTGACATAAACTGCCGAGGCAATTCCCACCGCGACAAATACGGTCACTGCCGCCAAGACCAGTGTTGATGTTGAGAAGTGCGCTGTTTCATCGGTTTCATGCGAAGGAAGAACCATTGTGTTGTTTTCGATGTCGAAAGGAAACATGAGCGGAAAGTTATCTCTTCGGCTGCCATCTATGATGTAGGGTATGTCACCGATGCCGTCGTTGTTGGTATCGTTGCCCGTGAGCGTGACGGCTCTGCTTATTACAAGAGTGCTTTCAGCGTAGGTCCCTTTCTTCACGTATACCGTGTCGCCGCTTGAAGCATACCGCAACGCAGCAGATATCGTTGAGTAATTATCTGGGACAGTAATCGTTCTGGACGCAGCTCTGGTGGGCAGAACAGCAGTCATGGATAAGGCTATGAGGCTGACGAGAATAAGACTGGAATGATTCTTTTGCCCATACTTACTCAAAACACTAGCGGCTGATTGCCGTAATAAAAGGTTTTTTGTAAAGGTTCCTTGACTAAACACGTACTAAGAACTCGATTCTTAGTCAAGATTTCTTGACATTCCATCATATTTGGAGCTATTAGTCGGTCATTGCTGAAATCTATATGATGTAGGTCTCGTATTGGTGCTTTTCTCAGTCAATGGCATGTCAAAAAACTGGGACGAATCTATTTGGAGCGTATTAGAAATGGAATGCAGAAATCAGTAGAGGGTCTACTCACGCTTGAACCTGAAGGGCTTCATATAGAGAGGGTGGGGGTAGTCACACCAAAGCAATAGGGCCCATCATTGTCATGCGACAGTGACTACGCCATTATTGTTAATTAGTTTCCTTTCCCGAACCATCTTTTCGTGCACATCACGAATTCTTGCCTTTGTTTTTTCGCTCGCGTGTGTGAAACCGAAAACTCTGGCTGTTTCAGCGATATGCGATTCGGCACTTAGGCTTAAGGCGTATTGAGCGATTAGTCGCATGGCGTTCTCGATTTCTTCAGGCGGAATGTGCTCAGGCAGCCTAGTTGATTCTGGGATGCCGGGAACTGGGACGCGCACGGGCACTTCTACGAGGTCGTTTGGCCAGAGGAAGTCGCCTTTGACTGTTAGCCTGTGGTCTTTAATTAGGAGATCAAGGGCTTCTCTGACGGCATGAATGACTTTAGGTCCTATGCGTCGGACTCCCCAAGAAGCCGCTAATCTTTGGACAGCATATTCGAAATGAATCGGTCCTTCTTCTCGCACAAGCTCTTCTAGCAGGCGACTCTGCAACACGCGGTTTTCTGGAAAATGAAACTCGTTCCTTTGAACCGCGCTGTAGGGATATTTTGAAAGCGGGACTCTCACGTACGGATTGAAGACAGCTCTGAGAACATGAACCCTGTATGGAACGCCGATTCTTTCAGCACCTCCAAACTGGACTTGCATGACCTCAAGTTGCTGTGGAATATCATCTTGCTTATCCTGAGGCTGAACGGTTTGTAGGAGAATGTTTTCTGTTTGTAGCTGGCAAGCCTGATCTAAGGCATCTTTTAATCGTCTCATTTCGGATTCTCGCCTTGCAACCCAATCGGGCGACCATATGCGATGAATCCTCCAGCCAAGTTGCCTCAGCACCTGTTCTCTGAGTCTATCTCTATCTCTTGCGCTGTTGCTTGCGCGGTAAGTCGCGCCGTCACATTCAATCGCCAAGAGGTAACAGCCAGGATCGACAGGGTCAATGACGGCCATGTCAATCGGATAAACGCTGCAACCTACTTTGGGGACAACGCGGTAGTCCATACGACTGATTTCCGAAGCCACAGCATCCTCCAGAGCCGAATCAAACTTGCCCAATTGTTGCTCCTTCTTCGAGCAATCGCGGGTTTTTTCAGCGTACTCTAAGTAACCATGCAAAGCCAGCACTCCCGCAGCGCTCGAAGCGTTACCTTCAATATCAGACGATTTTATTGAAGTGACGAGAACCACCTTCTCCCGTGCACGAGTCACGGCAACGTTCAAACGCCGTTCTCCACCAGCCTTGTTCAAGGGTCCAAAATTCAACGTCATCTGACCCTTTTGATCACGACCATAGCCCACGCTAAAAATCATTACGTCCCGTTCGTCGCCTTGAACATTCTCAAGGTTCTTCACGAAGAAACCTTCCAGCCGGTCTTCCTTGAAGAAATGCTCGTATTCAGGCTGTTCTCTAAGGCGGCTTTCGATTGCTTCCTCCACAGTCTCCATCTGAGCTAGGCTGAACGTGACGACTCCAAGAGTTTTTTCTGGATAATTCTTGAAATGGTCAAAAACTAAGTCCGCGATGCCTTCTGCTTCCTTCGGATTATTTCGCAGACCCCCTCGGTCGTAAACAGCGCCCTTAACGTAGAGCAATTTCACACCTAAGGCTTTGTTTTCTGCCATTGCCGCTGGAAATGTAACAAGAGCTCCATTGTAGAAGCGGTCGTTGGAAAACGCTATCAGGGTTTCGTGTCTGCTTCTGTAGTGCCATCGAAGAGTTTTGACGGGCAACCCGATTCCTAAACATTCGTCGAGGATGCTGTCGAAGACTTCGACGTCTCCTTCGCTCATTTCGTCCCAGTCAATGTCCTCTATCAATGATTTTTGGAAGAACGAGGTGGGCGGCAACTGCTTGTTGTCGCCAGCTACAACTATTGTTTTTCCCCTGTAAATTGAGCACACTGCATCTTCGGGGACAATTTGGGAGGCTTCATCGTAGAGAACCAAATCAAACTTCATAAGTTCCGCAGGGAGAAACTGGCTCACCGATATTGGGCTCATGAGCAAACAAGGTTTGAGGCGAGGAAGCAAATTGGGTATTCTCTGCAATAGACTTCGAATAGGCATTAGGTGCCTCTTTTTTGCTGACTCTTTCAGTAACACGCCTATTTCGGAATCATCTGCTTGAATCAGAATATCCTGCGGCTTCCTGCTATTAGCTGCGTCTATTACCCTGTTTGCAGAAAGGCGGATGAGCTCTTGATCCAGTTTCCAGAACTCTGCAATCAGTTGTTCATGATTTTCTCTTCTGAATCGTCCCAAGCAATCGTCTACGATATACAAGTTATTAATCCATTCTTGGTAGGTTGCCTTGCGGAACACATCAACGAGTTGCGCTGCAGAGGGCGGCTTTTCTGTGAGATGGGCGAAAAAGGCAGCCAGTCCAACTAAGGAAAAACGGTCTTTAACGTCTTTGAAGTCAACCCAGAACCGCAGATCATCCACGCGGTCTCGGAGAGTGATTACTTTGTGAAGAATTGAGCTTAGGGCGGCTTGGTTTAGTTTTTGGCCGTTATATGTTAATTCGGTTTCGAAACGAGATCCGAGAACGGACAAAGAGTCCAGAGTTCCATTTAGATACTTGATTAAGTTTTCATTGGAGGGAGCGTTTTCAGGTCCTTTCGAAGCGATGTTTGCGAAGAGTTCAGGGATCTTGTTTGAGCCGAATGAGACTTGAAGTTTTTTGGTCCAGTCAAGAACTGAAAGGACATCTTTCCAGTCGGTATCAAAGTCGGAGAATCGCCGTCCGAATTTGTTTTTAAGAAGAGTTTTTTCTCCGAGAAATTCGGCTTCTTTTTTTCTTACGCTTTCAGAGCTTCTTAAGTCATCAAGCAGTTGCCTATAGTTTTTTGGTTCTCGTAGGATTGTCGCTGAAACGTCTTTCATCACCGTGAAAAGAATTGAGAGTAGTCTTTCGGTTTCTTTAGCCCATTCCCGAAGCTCCGTTAGAGGCGTTTTGTAGATGG
>Ga0209641_10001867_pt1 | contig 18374 bp, 11 predicted proteins | sample RifCSP16_1_FD_184022 | JGI IMG/M metagenome (GOLD analysis project Ga0209641, IMG submission 184022) | Soil microbial communities from Rifle, Colorado - Rifle CSP2_sed 16_1 (SPAdes) (version 2) | ecosystem: Environmental > Terrestrial > Deep subsurface > Rock core/Sediment | place: Rifle... | reverse complement strand
GATATTTCCTAGCACTGTGGAATAATAGAAGACTGAAAACCTGGAAAAAATATCAGATTGGTTCTTGTTGATTAACCAGATTGCTGATGCTGAAAGTAAAATCAAGATCAAAATTGAAATGATGATTTTGTGAGAGAATTTAATTGAATTCGACTTATCTTTCCTTGTTTCCTTCCAATATTGAATGAAAATAAAAATAAAAATTGGAATTGATAATAAAATTGTATTTTTTGAAAGGATTCCCAATACCAGGTTTATCCCAAAAAGAAACCATAATAAGTATTGATTTTTTCTTAATGATTTAATTAGAGGCCTTTGAGAAATTAATAGCAAAGCTGATCCCCAGGTTAAGGTTACGAATAACATGGCTGCAGGGTCGCGAAAATATGTCTTGGTGTATGGCCAGGCTATGGTACAAAGACCAAAAATGAATCCTGAGAATAAGGCTGTGCGTGATTTATAACCCAGCAGTACCAAAATCCAAAAAATGGCTACAGCTGTTAAGGCAGTAAGAAAAATATTAAGGAAAAAAATGGTTTGTATAATACCCAGATGAAATGTGTTCGCTAGCTTGGCAAGCTGACTTCCTAAAAAGGCTTGCATCGGTTCAATATTCAAACTTTGTTGTCCATATTTAGGATCTAGATTGAAATAAGAGAAGATCCTTGAATTTCCAAGCACTCGGTAATCATTTATATTGTCGTCGAAAGCCATGCTTATTGTTCTTGACGCTAGTATGTGTTCATCATCGGTTGTGAAGGTTCCAGAATAGGAAAAAGAATATACTGTTATAAGCACACTGAATAAGAAAATCGAATGGATTAGTGATTGTTTCAACTTATAATTCTTCAACATTAGAGTATCTCAATTATACGGATTAATGAGGTTGTTAATAGGTTGAATGGACTTACAACAAGGTATATTTGGTAAGAATATAATGCAGCCTGTCAATAATTATGGATGATACGTTGAAAATTGCATATAAGGCAATAATAATTGCTGGTTATTATGGATTTGGAAATACTGGCGATGAAGCGATCCTATCAGCGATCATTCAGAAATTGAGAGCTGATCTAGAAAACCCACAGATCTGTGTCCTTTCGGGAAATCCGGAAGTTGTAAAACAGATCCATGGAACCGATTCCATCCATTGGGAAGACATCAAGGGGATACTGGAAAAAATGACCATTTGTGATGTTGTCATAATTGGTGGCGGTGGAATTTTCCATGATTACTGGGGCGTTGATGCTTCATCGGTGTTTACCTCCAGACATAGCGGAATTAGCTTCTATATGACAATCTGTTTGATGGCAGAATTATTAAATAAACCAATTGTATTATATTCGGTAGGCATTGGTCCTTTATTTACGGATGCTGGAAAAGAATTCACGAAAAACATACTGAAAAAATCTTCGTTGGTATTTGTCCGTGATCAAAGATCCAGGCAGGAAGCGATTAATTTAGGACTTCATAAGGCAAATATCCATTTATCGGTGGATCCTGTTTTTGGACTTGAGGATTTTGGGGAGAGTGGTAATAATGACCTTCAACAAAACCAACAAAGAATTATCACCAATATGGATGATTTACCAAGACCTCTCCTTGGCATTTCTGTCAGAAATTGGGATATTAATTTTGAACAGGAATATTGGGAAATAGAAATAGCAAATGCAATTGACCTATTCCACGACTTGTATGGGGGAACGACAATATTCTTACCTTTTCAAAATTCTCAAGAAATATTACTTGACGATGGCAAAGTATCTGCATGCATTCAAGCGAAATTACGATCGAAAAAGGCGTCAATAATAAGTGACATCGTAAGCATTAAAGATACCTACTCGATAATATCTTGTTGTGATCTTGTACTTGGCATGCGTCTTCATTCCATCATATTTGCTTTAAAAAAATCCATTCCATTTGTTGGGATAATGTACGACCCTAAGTTATTATCTATCTTTGAGCACCAAAATTTAAGAAAATTCGGAATAGACCTAAAATCATTGAACGCTGAAAAATTATTTGCATTACTTGTAAACGCTTATAAAAATAAACCAACAATTGAAAAAAGCCTAAAACAAATTTCAGAGAAGAAGAAATCAGTCGCAGATAAAGACAGTGACTTTATTGCAGGTTGGATCAACAAACAACATACTGATCCAGATACTTTCACAGATAATGGAGAAGATATATTAAAAGCTACAACTCTTTCATTAATTTCATCTATTTCAGATAAGGAAAATAAAATCTTGTTTCTGGAAGCCAGGATTCAAGAAGAAGAAAGAAAGTATAGGCTGGTTGAAAATTCGCTCACCGAACAAAACAAGAATATTTCGGAAAACCTCAGTAAGGTAATGGAAAAACTTGGCATCACAAATATTAAAATAAGAGAATTATCTAAAAAGGTTTTTGTTTTGGAAAAAGATCTGATCAATGCGGAGAAAATCAAGCGCTCACTTGAACAGGACCTAAAATCATTGAATAGTTCTTTAGGGAATAAAGATCAGCAATTGAAAAAATCTGCAAAAAGTCTATCTTCATCTTACAAAGAAATCGATGATTTGAAGAAGGCATCAAAATTTATGGAGCGTGAGCTTTTTTCTATCAAAGAGAGTCACGGATGGAAGATCCTTTGGTTGTTTTGGAAAATACGCTTGGTGTTCATTCCTCGTGATTCACAGCTTGATCGGATTCTTAAAAATAATCATAACAAGGATGTTCCAGGCCAAAAATTAACAATCACTCAGCTTATTAATAAGAAATTATATCTTCTCCTCTCTAAATATGAATATGCTTTTTTTCTTTATAAGAGAGAAAGGAAAAAAGCTTATCAAATAGATCTAAATAAAATTAAGACGCAATTTATACCAGGACTTGTATCCATTATTCTTCCAGTCTATAACGGCGAGAAATATCTTGCTGAATCACTGGATAGCATTCTTAACCAAACATATAACAATTTTGAGTTAATCGTGATAAATGATGGTTCGACTGATTCGACCAGTCAAATTCTAAATATATATGAGAATAAAGATGCCCGAGTAAAGATTTTCCACCAGTCAAACAAGAAGTTACCACTAGCATTAAATACGGGTTTTCAGAAAGCAAATGGTGAATACTGGACCTGGACCAGCCATGATAACCGATTTCATGCTGATTTTCTCGAAAAAATGGTTCATTATCTGAAAAAGAACCCGAAAATTGATCTGTGCTATGCAAATATGGATATTTTCGATTCTGATGGTGAACCATTGTTAGGGAGCACATGGTACGCAGGTTACCAAAGACCGTATGGTAGCCAGCATATTGCACTTCCCCGTAAGACATTGGAACTTAACACCTGGCCGAATAATTATTTAGGAGGAGCCTTCTTGTATCGGGGGACTGCCGGATGGTTGATTGGAGAGTATTCCAAGTACCAATTTACTCGTGAAGATTACGATTATTGGATGCTGGTAAATTCACTTCTCAATATTCAACATGTGAACTTTGATAAATCCGTATATGATTATCGCTTTCATAAGGATTCACTAACAGAGAAGGATGACTCTCTAAATATTACTGGCGATCGAAAATACTTGATGATGTTCGATGATTTCAGACGGGATTTTTTCTTATCTCCTGTAATTTGGTACATCGAACATGGAAGACTTTCGAATAGTGATATGGAGATTATTTATGCCCTGAAAAAATATATTTCTGGAAAAGGTCACATTGTAATGAACGACCAGGGAAACCAACATGAGAATATTCCTGCCTATTGGGTTCCCCGGATATACCTTAAAGTGATTTCAGATCATGATAAAAGGGTCGATATACCTCTCCACCAGCCAGCAAGTGCCTTAAAAGTTGTATTATCACTAAGCAAATCCGATAAAATGGATAACCTTGGATCTGGTTGGGACCATAAAATCCGGTTTCTTCCAACCAGGGGTAGTTTTTATAATGATTTATATAATAAGTGCGTCTGCATCAATGATTACAACACCATCTTCACTGTGTTGGATATTAGATCTAAGGTTAAACATACTCATTACCTTGAGGAATTAATTGATAAGGATCAAAATAAAAAATTACCCGTTTCAGTTATTGTTTGCACAATTAATCGAAGTCAATCACTTATATGTTGCATAAAAACATTGGCTTGCCAAAGTCTTGACGGAAAAGAATTTGAGATCATTATTGTCAATAATGGTCCAATGATTGAAGATTCGAGGTCAATCAATCAATTTCTAGATGAAAATGATATTCATTTTTCAGGTATTGTTAAGAGTGTAAATTGCCCATTACCAGGTTTATCCCATGCCAGAAATGCTGGATTATCAGAAGCAAGAGGGGAGATACTGGTATTTCTGGATGATGATAGCTTGGCTGCTTCCGATCTCCTGGAATCCTATTTAAATGCTTATTCTTTGCATAAAAATGTTGGGGTCATTGGAGGTCATATCTATGTCAATAAACCGGGAGATCTTGATTTCAAATATTGGAATCCTGGTTGGGAGAGGTTCTGGAGTCAATTCGTGACTGGGTATCAGGACTACACAGAAGTCCATAATTGGTGGGAGTATCCATGGGGAGCGAACTGGAGCGCTAGGAAGGAGGCATTACTTAAGATCGGAGGTTTTCGAATCCATTATGGCAGGAAAGGTAATGATTTCAGCGGAGGAGAAGAATTGGTCGCTGCAAATTTGGTCAAGCAATTGGGTTACACCATTGCTGTCCTTCCCCAAGCTAAAGTCATCCACAATGTAATTTTAGATAGGTTTAATCTTACCCATGTAAGAAGAACGATACGATCAGGTATCTTAACGCATTATGAAGCACAGCTTCGGCTTCATGCAGAGCAGGACACAACTGTAAGAAACAGTTTCATCGGTATAAAGAATAACTTAGTAGGATTATTGAAATCTTTACTGGATCATAAAACAAACAAAAAAGGTTTGATTCTTGAAAAGAGGTATTATTTAGAGGCCTATTGGGAATTATTCATCCGACAAGTTTTAGTTTATTTTGATCGGTTATTTTCAAGAAATACCAGGTTCTAAATAAATGCAATAATTCTTAATTCAAAAGTTTTTTATAATTTCCAAACTTCAAAATTTCGAATTAGATTTCCACAATCTTCACAGTGATAACCATCGAATAGTTGATACATCCTCCCCGCACATTCAGGGCATTCTGATATTTGACTTGATTTTATATTAGCTGGATCTAAGAATAAACTCCAATGAGATGTATAGGTCATTGCAATTGTCTGCCAGTCATTAACTGATTGCTTTCCGTTATTAGATAGATAATCCAAAAAACTCTGATTTGCTGATAATTCGAGTATAGCTTCCGCTGCGGATTGCTGAACTTTGTGGTCTAAGTGATTTCCTTGAACAATTAAACCGTTGAATCCGTGGATGATTGTTTCGTTCAATGCACCAACCGGGCTGGCTATAGGAATGCATCCTGCCTGCATGGATTCAATTACAGATAAACCGAATGCCTCTGGAATATCCTGCAGAAATAAGCTGTACCTGCATCTTTGTGCCATCCTCGCTAGAGCTTTCTGACCTATGGTTCCCAAATATTTTATTCCTTCACCATCATCCAAATTAAGTTCATTTTCTCCCCATAACATTGGACTTCCAAACACCCACAAAGAGAAACGTGGATCTATCTTTCTCAATATCCCAAGAACATCAATAGCGGAATCCAATCCCTTCATTGGATGTCCTGAATACATGATTCGATATTTATTTCTTTTTAAATTTCTTTTTTGGTAAAGCCCCCGATTTATCCCAAGGTGGCAGGTAAATATTTTCTTTTTGATTATAGGCCAATGATCTGATACCCATCTCCGAATAAAATTGCTTGGGACATACAAGAAATCAAATGACTCCAGGGGAGTATTCTTAGGAGGATTGATTCCGTGTACCATTAATATCTTTATCCTCGCTTTTACCTCGTTAATTCGAAGGTCTCCGAGATCAAGGTTTCCTCCACTCGTGCTGGCGATAAAAATATCACAATTTTGATTGTAAGAGAATCGACTAAAATGCGTGTAATTAACCCCCCCACTTATTTTATCTTCTGGACAATTCACAAATAATTGTACTTCTGAGCCGTTTTTAACCAAACCATGTGCAATTCTTACTCTGTTGGTAATACCACCACCAACTCCTATATTATTCAACGTCTCCAAATCATATGTTATGTGGTGATCAGGTGAATAAATGACAACTCGATAACTCACAAAGACCTCTGCAGGGTTTGCTAATCATAATTAATAAGATTATGGATTGTTTGAATTGCATTTATTGGGTCAAAGATTCTTAATTATGATATCGCTCTAATAATGATTTGGTACGAGGATCACGAGGATTCGTGAATAAAACTTCAGGAGGACCTTCTTCAACAATTTCGCCTTCACCCAACACAAAAATTCGGTCAGCAACCTCTCTGGCAAAGCCCATTTCGTGAGTAACCACCATCATCGTCGTTCCTTCCTCCGCAAGTTTCTTCATCACGGATAATACTTCCCCAATTAACTCCGGATCAAGTGCTGAAGTCGGCTCATCAAACAACATGACTTTTGGTTCCATGGCTAACGCGCGTGCAATCGCCACACGTTGTTTTTGCCCGCCTGATAATTTGTTTGGAAATTCATTGCTTTTTTCCAACAAACCAACTCGTTCCAGATTCATCTTGGCAATTTCTATGGCTTTATTCTTTTCCATGTTGTTTACTGTAACAGGACCTTCGTAAACATTTTCGATCACGGTCAGGTGTGGAAATAAGTTGAACTCTTGGAAGACCATTCCTGTTCTTAACCTTAATGAATGGATTAATTCTCTTCGTTCTTTCCCTTTAACATCCACATGAACAGTTAATCCATCGACTTCAATAGTGCCAGCAGAAGGTTCTTCCAGGAAATTGATGCAGCGGAGTAATGTACTTTTCCCAGAACCACTTCGTCCTATCAGGCAGCAGACTTCTTTCTGTTCAATTTCGAGATTGATATCTTTGAGCACATGCAACCGCCCAAAATACTTGTCCAGGTGGCTGATCTTTACAATTGGATCCATGGTTACCTATCTCCTCTGGACATATGTGTTTCTAGCCGGCTCTGCAGGGAAGTGAATGCAAGTGTCATGATCCAGTAAAAGACCGCCGCGATGATTAATGCTTCCAGGTTATGAAATTGTGCACGACCGACCTTGGTTGCTCGCCACATTAATTCGTGAACAAACCCGGTAGCTGATACAAGGGCTGAATCCTTGAGCATTGCAATGAATTCGTTCCCGGTTGGGGGTAATGCGAATCGCAATGCTTGTGGCAGTACAATCCTTTGCATCATTTTCCCAGGGGTCATGCCTAACGCGATGGCTGCTTCTCGTTGACCTTTACCGACAGAACTGAGTCCAGCTCTGAATATCTCACTCATGTATGCCCCGTAATTCAAACCTAACGCCAGGACTCCCGCATAAAGTCCAGGTAAGATGATTCCTAATTGTGGAAGAGCAAGGAAAAAGAAGAATATTTGCAGGTAGAGAGGTGTCCCTCGAATTAAGGATACATAAAAAGTGCTTAGTGCATAAATGGGCGGAAATTTTGATAACCTGCCTAATGCCGCCAGAAGTGCAAGAATTGTGGCTAATACTATTGATAGAAGAGAAATGCCTATCGTTACACCAACTCCACTTGCAATGAAACCAATATTTGCCTTAATGAAATCCATGTCGAGGTGGATTGTTTTAAAATGGGCATCTCCAATTGAAATGTCAATTCCACTAAAGAGGAACACAAGGAAAAGTAAAAGGAGGATCCAGCTGATAGTTACATTTAGTTTGAAGATCCTAAGATTCCGGGCTTGTGCATTAAAAAGTTGTTCACCTCGAGCCTCGGAATTCATTTCCTTTGTTTTCTTAAATTCATCCATAGTAGTTCCTTTGGCGGATCTAGGTGTGGATGGTAACCATCCACACCTAGAATAATAAAAATGAATTTACTTGGTAGGATCTTGAGTTAAATCTGCACCAAACCATTTTATTGAGAGATTAGATAGAGTTCCATCAGCGTGCATGGCTATGATGATGTCATCAACGGATTTGAGCAGAGTGGCAGTCGGCAATGTATGGGCTTTGTCTATGGCAACAGCTAAAAATTCAGAGAAAACAGGTGAACCAACTTTTGATACAGGTATACCAGCCGCGATATTTGCATCAATAACTGTATCGGATGTAACATAGGCAATAAAATCTTTACGACCTGCTGCCATGGCTTGAGCACATTCTTGATCGGTTGGCAATGTTACGATTGTTACATTGCTTGGGGGTTGAATATAGATCTGTGAAGCGGGCAATTGTAATGTTCCACTCAGCCACGCTTCATATGTGGTTGATGTAGCTGCACAAACAGCTTGTCCTGAAAGGTCGTCAACAGAAGTTAAACCAGATTCAGTTAATGCAGCAATCATGGCAGGTGTATAGTAATAGGGAGTTGTAAAATCGAGGACTTCTAGCCTGATGAAATCAATTGTCATGGATCCGACACTGATATCCCATTTGTCCGCCCAATTTCCTGCCGTTATCATGTCCCATTCTGGTGTGGCAAAACAAGTATCAACACCGAGTCTTTTACCAATCTCAACTGCAACATCCACATCAAATCCCTGCATTTCATCTGGAGTGAGGGCATCGCTCGGACATATGCTATCAGCAGGTCGTTTGCCAGTCGTATTTAAAAATGATTGGGGTTCGTAATTAGGATCGGTGGAAACCATGATATATCCACGGTTTTGGATATCTTCAAGAAGATCAGCCGCTGTCGGTGCTCCCCCGCCACAAGCAGTTAATATTGTGCTCATAATGATGATGAAACTTGTGATTACTGGTTTTTTTTTCATTTCTCCTCCGTGTATATGATTTAATGATTATTAAAGTGTATTGGATTATATTAAATTATTTTTTAACAGTAACACCTCCTGATAAAGAAAACTTATTCCTCCTTTGAAATGGCTAATAAAATTATATAACAAAAATAAATATTCCATATTTTATATTTTTCAAGTAATTAAGAATATCTTGTGGTTATAATAAGATTAATTATTTCCAGGAGGTCAAAGTGAATCCGAAATTTCCAAGTGAAGAGTGGTTAAATAATTTCCACAATAAATTGAATTCTGATGAACAATATGCAAAAATTGCGAAGAATTGGGAAGGAGATATTTGTGTAGTCCTGGAACCAAATCACCGCTTAAAGGAACGCCTGGTCTATTATTGGGATTTATGGCACGGAAAGTGTAAGCGGGTTGCCGTTCTTGAATCAGAAGAAGAAATCGACTCTGCTTTTGTTATAACCTCAACTTATGATAATTTCTCCCTCCTTTTGGAAGAAAAACTGGATCCAATTCAAGCCATGTTAACAAGGAAATTAAAAGTAAAGGGGAACCTGGCTATTTTGATGAGAAATGTTCCCGTTGTTCTCGATTTTGTCAGGTGTGCGCGGGAAGTCACGGATGAGATCCTTTAAATGATGCAGCCAATTTTAAAAATAAATTTAACAAATAGAAATATTGAAGAATATAATCCTCCACAAGAATGGATAAATGATTATTTGGGAGGAGCTTCTCTGGGAGCAAGAATTCTTTATGATGATTTAAACAAGGAATTGAAACCTCTCTCGGCAGAAGCGCCATTATTATTTATTGTCGGTCCACTTACAGGTACACTAGGTCCGGCAGTTGGAAGATTTGTAGTTTGTGGAAAATCACCTGCGACAGGATTGTGGGCTGAATCTAATTGCGGTGGTTTTTGGGGTCCCGAGTTGAGATTTTGCGGATATGACGGTCTCTGGTTGGTTGGGAGATCTGATAAAAGATCCTTTATTTCAATTCTAGATAATGAAATTCGAATTAATGATGCTGAACAGTTCTGGGGATTGGATACCTATGAAATTCAGAAAAGCATTCGGGCTGAGATTGGAGTATCCAATGCAAAAGTGCTTTCCATCGGTATGGCAGGTGAAAATCTTGTATCTTATGCAGGTTTGTTCTGCGACCATGGTAGAACAGCTGGTCGAACAGGATTAGGAGCAGTACTGGGGTCTAAGAATATAAAAGCGATTGCAGTAAAAGGATCAGGAAAGGTTCCAATTTTCGACCCTGATTCATTTAAAGAGTTGAGATCCTCATCAAATCGGTTTTTGAAGAATGATCTAGTGACTCAGGTTGCACATGATTTGGGGACTGCCAGTGTGGCTGATTATAGCGATTATTTAGGGATCATGCCTAAGAAGTACTATTCAAAAGGGTTGATGAAAGGCTCAGAAAATTTATCCGGTTCAGCGATAAGTGAAACGATTCTTGTTGGAACCAGTGCATGCCATGGATGTGTTATTGCTTGTGGAAGGGTGGTGGACACGGGCGATGGGATTCGCCGTAAAGGTCCGGAATATGAAACCTTGGTAAGTTTCGGTGCAATTCTATTGATTCAAAATGTAAACGATATCGTTGAGCTTAATGAATTATGTGATCGAATGGGTTTGGACACGATTAGTACAGGTAATGTGATTGGCTTGGCTTATAAACTTTATGATAATAAGATAATCAATAGAAATGATTTGGATGGTTTGGAACTCAAGTGGGGTAATGCTGATGGTGCAATGAAGTTGATTTCAATGATTTCAAAACGATCTGGTATCGGGGATTTAATGGCAAATGGTTCAAAATCTTTTGCTTCCCACTTTGGGGTTGAAGAAGAGGCTGTACAGGTTAATGGATTGGAAGCAGCAGGACATGATCCAAGAGGTGCATCAGGCATGGCAATTGTTTACGCAACATCTCCTAGGGGAGCCTGCCATAATAAATCAGATTATTTCATGGTAGATTGGGGGCAAACCCATGAATCGATCGGCATAGAATTATTTCCTCGTCAGGCAGGTGCTGAAAAATCAGCAAATGTGGCTAGGCATCAGGATTATCGAGCGATCTTCGATTCTCTTGTTGTTTGTTTTTTTTCAAATATACATTTCCAAACACTTGCGGATCTTACGAATCAGGCAATGGGAACTAGTTATTCCACTCAGGATCTGATGCTCATCGGAGAAAGAGCGTGGAATTTAAAACGTTGCATAAACATCAGGCTTGGTTTGACATCCGAAAACGATACAATTCCGAAAGCATTCTTGAAACCTTTTAAGGAAGGTGGATCCGCAGATTATGTTCCAGATTTCAAGAATATGATGCGAGCATATTACCTGGCAAGGGATTGGGATCCTATAACGGGTATCCCTTCATTTCAAAAACTAAATTCGCTTGGATTAAATATTCAGGCTACCGAATTCTATCCATAAGATCGCAATTTGTATCAGGAGTGGAAATGGCAAAACTGTAACAGTAGAACAAATGCAATCACTGGAAAAATTAGCAGATAAGAATGGATTGAGCTACAGGAAAATGATGCAGAATGCGGGAACTGCTCTCGCTAAAGAAATTCAAACAATTGCGCATAGATATTATGCTGATGAAGTTTCAATTAACGGTCTGGTTGGTCCGGGAAATAATGGGGGTGACACATTGATTGCATTGGCTAAATTAGCTGGATTCAATCACAATGTAACCGGGTATTTATTATTCAAGAAAATTGATCAGCAAGAATTGATTGATGAAGTGATTTCTAATGGAGGCAGCATTGTCTTTGCTCAAAGCGATAATGACTTTAAATTAATTGAAGAATTAATGTATTCCTGTGATATTCTTCTTGACGGTATCCTGGGAACAGGATTCAAACTCCCACTACATACTGATCTCAAAGCTTTTTTGGTAAAGATCAAAAAATACCTTGAAGAAATGGAAATACCTCCAATCATTGTTGCAGTCGATTGTCCTTCAGGTGTAGATAACAGCACCGGTGAAACATCAGAAGAAACGATAACGGCAGACTTTACAGTTTGCATGGCAGCTGTAAAGGAAGGATTATTAAAATTACCTGCCTATACACATATAGGTGAATTGATCGTTGTGGATATAGGTCTTACGAGGAAGAATTCAGAAATTAATGAAATTAAAAAAGAAGTTGTCAATTCGTATAAAATCACCAGACCCCTGGATAGCCACAAAGGAACATTTGGTACTTGTTTAATAGTCGCAGGATCCTCAAGCTATTCTGGCGCAGCTTTGTTGGCTGGAAAAGCTGCTTATCGAGTTGGAGCAGGCTTGGTTACTATGGCTGTTCCGTCGATATTACATGCCATACTTGCTGGTCACCTTCCGGAAGCTACCTGGATTTTGCTCCCGCATCAATTGGGCTCGATAAACGAATCAGCATCAAATGTCTTGTTAAAATATGTTAATAATGCTGACTCTATGTTAATTGGGTGCGGATTGGGTCGTGAGGATACAACACTTGAATTTATGAAATCATTTTTGACCGAAAAGGCGAATATTCGTACTGAATTACCAAGAATTGGTTTCTTGCACACATCTGATCAAGTTAGTGATGGAAAGAATATCAAGTTACCTCCTCTTGTTATTGATGCTGATGGATTAAACTTATTATCCCAGATAACCAATTGGCACAAGTTGTTACCTGAATATACTATCTTAACTCCACATCCGGGTGAGATGCAATTATTAACAGGAGTAAGCAAAGAAAAAATACAAAATGACAGGTTGAACATCGCCAGGAAATATGCCGATGAGTGGCACACAATCGTAGTATTAAAAGGTGCATTCACGGTTATCGCTTCTCCTGGAGGCGATACTACAACCATTCCTGTAGCTACTTCTGCCTTAGCCCGTGCAGGTTCTGGTGATGTATTGGCAGGAATGATTGCAGGTTTTCTTGCTCAGGGGATGCAACCTTATAAAGCTGCTATTACTGGTGCCTGGTATCATTCCCAGGCTGGTTTGATTGCAGCTGAAAAATTGGGTTGCACAGATTCAGTAATGGCAGGGGATGTAATAAACGCTATAAGTGAATCTATTTCAATTGACCTAAATTAAATTTATTTTTCTCAAAATTAAAAAAAAACAGGCCACCTATGTGACCTGTTTATTATTATATAATGATTAATTAACCTTTGAGGAATTCTTCCAGGGATGATTTGCTGATCCGATAAGCATTCCCTAACTTTTTCGCTTTTAGATCTCCTGCGTTTATGGCAGCAAGAACATCCTCTTCTGAAACGCGCAGAACTTCGGCTGCTTCAGATGGTGTCATTACATCCGGCATCCCGTTACTCTTGGATTGAGTGGATGAAGTATTTTGACTGGCCATTGCACCTGAAGTTGCCTGTTGCATTAAGTTTCCAATTCCCATACCAGCCCCGATTCCCGCAGTTAAACCAGCTCCGCCGGAAGGATTTTGGGCTGCATCTCGCATGGAGTCAGCGGCTTGAAGTTGTGTATAAGTAGCCATATCCAGCATTCCCATATCTCGTAATTCTTGTGCAGATTTTTCTGAAGGCTTCAAGTTTCCAATATAGAAAGAAACCAGAGTTAAACCCAAGGCAGCAAAATCATCCTGTCCCTTGGCTCGTATACCTGCTCCGATCTCCTCCGTCAACCCGATTAATTCAACAACACTTTTTGCAGAAGTTGTCTCTCCAAGAATATCAGACAGCTTGGAAAGAAGGACATTTCTTAACCGATCTTCGATTTCATTCATTCTGTAAGTTCCCTGGTTGCCGACAACTTGAGTGACAAACTGTTGGGGGTCACTTACTTTGAAAGAATAAGTACCGAATCCCTGAAGGAGTGCTACTCCTAATCCCATGCCTGGGTTGCGAACAATGATTGGTTGAGGAGTTCCCCATTTTCGATTGACAAATTCCTTCATGGAGACAAAGTAGACTTCAACAGGGAAAGGTGTTCGATCATTGAAAGCTTTACCTATAAAATCGATAAGTTTAGGGATATTCGCAGTGGCAATAGTATGCCTTCCGGGGCCAAATGTATCGAGGGCATTGCCATCTCGGAAGAAGACTACATTTTGTGCTTCTCGTACAATTACTTGGGAACCTATACGATAATCTCCAATTCCGCTTTCTGGAAATCGATGAACTAATTCATCAGTCATTTCATCGCGGTATTCAATTACATCAAAGATCCGTGCCATTTGTTACTCCTCTCTAGATTAATGTTGAAGTTAATTAATTATATGATAACGATTGTTCTGATACAAGTATAGTTTATTTAATTACGACTGAATTGAAAATTGGTTTCAAATTGATATTGGGTTATTCATTAATCATTTTGTTTTCTTGAACAATAACTTTATTCAATATTCAAGGTTAAATTATCCTTTTTTGAAGTTTTTGATCCTTTTCTTGTAACCATGAGGATCTCAGCCATAATACTCATGGCTATTTCCTCCGGAGTTTCAGCATGTATGCTCAGACCAATGGGAGAGAATACTCTATTAAGGTCTGATTTCAATATCCCTTGTTTCTCTAAATGCCTGGTTGTCTCAGCCCATCTTCGTTTTGAACCGATGATACCGATGTAACCTGGTTGAGATTTCAGCAAATATGGCAATCCTTCGATATCTGTCGATGAACCTCGTGTGGTAAGGATGAAATAAGTTTGATCAGTTATTAGAACTTGATCAACTAATTGCTTCATCTCGCAAGGAAAATACATATCCGCACCTGGAACTGATTCAGGTGTGCAGAACTCAACCCTGTCATCAGAAACCGCAACCCTGAAACCCAACCATTTAGATAAATGAACGACTGCTTTTCCAACATGCCCGGCACCAACTACAACGATCAGTGGTGCTGGAGAAATTGGTTCAATAAAGACCATTACCTGTCCTCCACAAACACCAACATCTCCCCGTTCAGGATCAACCAAACTGTATTCCACGAGCTTTGGGGTTAAATTATTAATTGCTACAATTGCCTCTTTAATTATCCTATTTTCTAATTCGCCGCCTCCAACGGTACCCAGAATAGAGCCATCCGGGTAAACTAGCATCTTGCTGGTTGAATGTCTTGGAGTTGATCCGCTTGTTTTTACAACAGTACAAAGTGCACCAAATTTCGACTTAACTTCAAGTTCTAATAAGGCTTGATACAAGGAGTTCATTAATTAGATCTTTTTTCACGAGAAATGGATTGGGTTCTTAAACAAACCCATACTTTTTCCGGAGTCATCGGCAGTGATGTTAAATTCACTCCAACCGCATCTAGAATTGCATTTCCAATTGCAGGAGCGACGCCATCCATGGGTATTTCAGCTGCAGCTTTTACACCAAATGGGTGGGTTGGTTCATTGGTTTCAACAAATATTACTTTCAATTCGGGAATTTCATTCGAGCGGAGGATATGATAATCGTTAAAACTGGTTTGTAAAGGTTTTCCATTTGAATCGTATGTCATTTCTTCGCATATAGCATATCCCATAGCCTGGATCATACCGCCCTCTATTTGACCGAACGCAGCAGCTGGGTTTACGATCCGGCCTGAATCAACAACCATAAGTAGTTTGTCAACAATAACAACACCGGTTTCGGTATCTACAGATACTTCAGCGAATTGAGCTCCAAATGGAGGAGGTGAACTTTCAGCTACGAAGGATGAGACGCTCATGATCTGTTCTTGATCAAAATGGTGCAATGTACTGAGTGCGATCTCTCCGATACTGATAGACTTTCCATCTTTCGTGAGTGCTAATCCATCCTGCAATTTAATTAATGTTGCATCAGGTTCATTCAATAAAGCCGCAGCTCGCAATTTGATCCTTTCCGCAGCTTGCTTGGCAGCTTTTACAACCGCCCCTCCCGAAACATATGTTGTACTGGAAGCGTATGCACCTTTATCAAAAGGAGTGAAGTCTGTATCTGAAGAGTAAACAATGATGTCTTCAACCCTGACTCCGAGGATCTCTGCTGCCATTTGCGCTAGAACAGTATCCGAACCGGTTCCAAGGTCCGTAGCTCCTACCAACAAATTGAAAGAACCATCATCATTTAATTTAATGGATGCGCCACCCATGTCGAGGTATGGAATCGCAGTTCCTTGCATAACAAGAGCAGCACCTAACCCCTTGCGTATAAGTATTTTATTAACCGTGGTTTCGTGCCATTCACGGTTGTTATATTTCTGATCCCAACCGATTGTACTTTTTCCTATTTCGACACATTGAGGTAATCCAACAGTATGGATGATTTCTGGACGAGGTTCCCGACCTTCATTCCATGCAGTACTGAATGGGTGATACTCTCCTTCATGTAATGTGTTCTTTAATCTGAATTCCAGAGGATCCATTTTCAATTTGTGAGCTATTTGTTCCATGTGGCGATCCAATGGCCAAAATCCTTGTGGGACTCCATATCCGCGGAACGCACCAGCTGGCGGTGTATTAGTGTATACAACATCTGCATAGAAACGTATATTTGGTGATTCCCGGTATTTTCCATCACCAACATACAATGCCATGGCTTTATGGCCTGTATTACCCGTAACTGTTAGACCATGGCATCCATAAGCACCGGTATCCGAGAGTGCTCTCATTACATTGGCAGTAATGGTTCCATCCTTCTTATAACCAGTTTTCATATGGATCTTCATTGGATGCCTGGATCGGGATGAAGTAAATTCATCTTCTCTTGAATATTCATAAAGAACTGGTCTCTTGGTGGCAATTGTCAGGTGAGCAGCAACATCTTCGATCAATATCTCTTGTTTACCACCAAAACCACCACCAATTCTAGGTTTTACAACTCGGATCCTTTTTACTGGTAGGTCTAGAATAGGTGCCAAAATCCTTCTCGCATGAAATGGAACTTGCGTACTCGTTCGTATGACCAATCGATCATCTTCATCCCAATATGAGATGACTACGTGCGGTTCAATATGGGCTTGCTGAACTTTTGAAACTGTGTAGTCCTCTTCGAAAATCTCATCTGCTTCTAAAAATCCCTTTTCTACATCACCAATATCAATACGTATTTTGGCTGCAAGATTATTTTCAGGGTTAGAATCAGCAAAATTTACATACTCAGCTTCATCGTGTATGATGGGAGCAGATGCCGCTTGAGATTTAGAGGAATCCAAAACTGGTTCTAAAATTTCATAATCAACATTAATCAGTTTCAGAGCTTCACTCGCAATTTCAGGAGTCTCAGCTGCAATAAATGCAACTCTATCTCCCACAAAACGGACTTTGTTATCCAATGAAAAAGCATCTAATGGTCCAGGAATTGGATCAGATTGTCCAGCTGTTGAATAAATGACCCTGGGAATGTCTTTGTATGTTAATACAATAGCTACACCTGGTAATTTAACCGCTTCGCTGGTATCGATGTTTCGAATTCTGGCGTGAGCATAAGGACTGAACAAGACTTTTGCGTGCAGTATGTTCTTCAAATCCATATCAGCTGTGAAAGATGGCTTTCCCTGAGCTAGTTTATAAGCATCAGTTTTTATGGAACTTTTACCAACAATGTTAAATTTATTATGGGATGAGTTGGTTACTAATCTATTAGTATCACTGGATTGGATTTTCTCGTCCCTTAACATGGCTGCCGCGAGCAAAACAGCCTCAACTGGTCTCTGGTATCCCGTACATCTGCAAAGCACACCTGACAATGCTTCTCGAACTTCGGATTCACTGGGGTTGGAGTTCTGATCCAAAAGTGATTTCGCTGCCAGGATCTGAGCCGGTGTGCAATATCCGCATTGAATTGCACCGGTTGCAATAAAAGCTTCTTGAAGGGGGTGCAAACCATTGGTTTTATTCCATCCCTGGTCTTTTATTTCGCCAAGGCCTTCAATTGTGACAATCAAATGTCCTTCAGCCTGTTTGGTAAGAAGAACACCGGCATTAACTGGACGACCATCCATTAAAACGGTGTCCGCACCTGATAAACCATGCTCGTCTCCAAATTTGATGGAGAAGTAGCCTGCTTTCCGTAATGTTGTTAATAATTTTTCACTTGGAGGGGATTTGAATGATTTCTGTTCTCCATTAATGGTTAATTTTGTTTCCATATTATTCATCCAATTGAGTATTTTTCTGTAAGTTGGATCTCATTTCCACGATACATCTTTTCGTCAGTATGGCTGCCATTTCAGAGCGGTAATCGGATGACGCCCATTCGTCTCCGGCTTGCTGGTAAGCACTCTTAGCAGCAGAAACAATATCATCATCCATTGAGCCATCGAACACCAGGAGGGAATTATTACCAAAACCTCCAAGGGCTAATCTTGTTCTTCCACTTTTTCTAGTGGAAAGTGATGCACATACGATTGACCGACTCGTCGGGGTTGATGATATGGATTTGAAAACAGTATCAACTAATGGAATTTTAATTGCCGTAATTAATGTTCGACCATCCTTTAATAATAATTCAGTAATAAATTCAGTATAAATAAGATCATTT
>Ga0209641_10001862_pt1 | contig 18431 bp, 12 predicted proteins | sample RifCSP16_1_FD_184022 | JGI IMG/M metagenome (GOLD analysis project Ga0209641, IMG submission 184022) | Soil microbial communities from Rifle, Colorado - Rifle CSP2_sed 16_1 (SPAdes) (version 2) | ecosystem: Environmental > Terrestrial > Deep subsurface > Rock core/Sediment | place: Rifle... | reverse complement strand
TGGTCTTAGCTTGTCTGAATCCGTCCTGCGATTATAGCCCATCCGCGCGCTCAAGTTTCTGCCCTCATGCATCACGCTTGAGGTGATGGCTATCTCGCAATGACGGCCGAGTAGTTACGCGGTTTTCGTGTATAATATCGGCGGCGGCGAAATACGGCCGTTGATGATGGGGCGGAGATTAAGTGATCATGATGCCCAAACGCACCTTTAGCCTACTGGCTGCCGGCCTCAGCGCCGTCATCGCCATCTTCACATTTCCCCGGCCTGGTGAGATTGCTCCGCTCGTGCCGCTCGCGGGCACGCAGATATATCTGCCCCTCGTTGTGAGGCCGGATGTCCCCCCACAAGTGCCAGAACCTATTCCCTGCCTCCCTGGAGATGCTTCCCCTGTATGTGACCCAGTCCTTGAATTGAAATTGGATGAAAATACGGGCACCATTGCAAACGACACGAGCGAAAATGGCAATACTGGACTGCTCACCAATGGACCAACCTGGACGTTAGGCAAGTTTGCAACAGGCGTGAATTTTGATGGGGTTGACGATACCATAAATGCCGGCAGTGGATCATCACTTGACAACTTACCGAATAATGAGTTTTCCGGAGAAGCGTGGATTAACTTACCCGATGCCCCTTCGGGAAATAGAGATCTTTATTTCGGAATCATGAATAAACCGGTCGGTGAAGAAACGGGTTGGATGTTCAATTTGTCATGGTCGCCGACGAATAGGTATCAATTGTGGTTCTACGCACAGATGTCCACGAGAAATGTGGATTACGTCGGTCCAGTGTCACTTATCCCTGGTACTTGGCATCATGTCGCTTTTACCTATTCGAATGCGGAGAAAAGACCCCATCTCTATTTCGACGGTGAGGAAGTGATCTATACTCGCGAGACAACTGGAGCTGGGACTTATGTTGATGATTCTTCTAATGATTTCCTCATCGGACAAAGGGTGCAAGCATCCTTCCCACTAACAATTGACGATATTCATGTATTCGACTATTCTCGCACACCTGATCGGATTGCCCTGGACTTCAATGTTGTCAACGTGAAGGATTTCGGCGCCAGGGGTGATGGTAGCACAGAAGATCAAACTGCCTTTAGAAACGCCATCAACGCCTTAGCGAGCAGTGGCGGTGGTAAGCTCTATATCCCGCGAGGAATCTATATACTTGTCAGGAGTGACCTCTCCCTACCGGCGACGGTCGAGGTCCATAATGTCTCAAACGTCGAATTCATGGGAGATGGGGTGGAGAACACGATCCTCAAGCTCAAGCCGGGCGTCCCTTACGGAACAGCAAGCGACACACACGTGATCAGATTCGTAAACTCCTCGCATATCACAATGCGCGATCTCACCCTCGATGGATCACGCCTGAGCTATTTGGAGCATGACGAACAAATGCACGGATTGTATCTCCTCAACACTCACCATTTTCTTGTGGAGCGAGTGAAATTCCACCAAATGCGGGGGGATGGGGTGTTCGTCATCGGCGCTCAAGAGCAGCAATACTGTCCCAGCCCACCCTGCTTCACTGAATACGTCACTATCCGGCAGTGTTGGTTCTACGACAATGGCCGCTCCGGCATTGCCAATCAGGGGGGGATACGCTACATGAATTACTTGGATAGCCTTTTTGAGCTGACGTCCGATCAAGACATTGATCTGGAACCGACGGGCGACAGACCGTCACCCACGGACATGGTGATTCAGGGAAACATCCTTAATCATTCGACATCCCCGCACGCACTCACCCTAAGTGGCCGAAGTTCTCTAGACCCAGCCAAAAGAATTACCGTGACACACAACACCATAGCCGGAGGCGCGGTTTTTATTCTGGAAGTCGAAGATGTGGAATTCTCAAACAACGTTGTCACGAACCCCTTGTCTTCCCAACGTAGTCCTTTACAGGTCCAGGGCTATGCCCAAAACATTGCGATCACAAACAATTACTTTGAGAGCACAGACGCGGCAGAAGTTCTCGAGCTGCTCCAGCCATCTCTCTCCCATATCCGGATAGAAAACAATACAATTGTCCAGAATTTGGCCGGAGCTATTGGTATCCTGGTGAATGGAGCCGGTAACGATATTACGATTGCCAACAATCACATAACTGGAACAATGAGCGTCGACACAAATGGGTACGGAATCAAAGTTCGCATTCCATCGAATGATGGGATTACCCGGTACGACTATACCGTCAGCGGCAACCGGTTAAGACGCGTCGCGAGGCCTATCAAATTTTCGACATACGATGCTCAAACGAAATTCTCCGATGTGACCATCACCGACAATATACAGTATGACGACCAGGTCACCGAACCCAGGCCGATGAGCATTATTTTTGAGGCCGGGATCGGCGATCCTGACGATTTTATCATCAACCTATTTATGGAGAATAACATAACCCAAGGCACAAATCCGTAAGAGCCCTTATACGAGAATCCCCTCGTGTCAGCCACTGGCGGCCACTAAGGACTGCGGTGAAGTCTGGTTCACGAGGTCGTAGTTCCAACCGCTCTGTCGGGGCGCCAGAAGATAAGCGCCACCTTCACTCAGGAATCTAGCGTTGTTATATTTCGCATCTTTGTAATCTTTGATCTGTCCACTCTGGATGGCCTCCACGATTTGATGTACCCCCTGCTCAATCGTCCGCTGGGGGATAAAATCCAAGCTGCCTCGGATTTTGCTAAAGTTGACCCGGTAGTTACGTTTGTCGGTGTCCATCCCCCTGCTGATCAGTTCCGCTGTCGGCACGATGCGATGGATAATTTCACCCACCTGTTGAATGGTAAGGTTTTGCTCGTCGGAACCAACGTTAAAGATCTGGTTGTTGACGGCGGACGGCGGGGCTTTAAGTGCTTTGAGCACTGCCAGGGCGGCATCATCTACGTGTAAGAAGGGACGCCATTGTTCACCACCCTGAATTGTAATTTGACCCTCGACCAGCGCCTTGGCGGTGAGCAAGTTAACCACCAGGTCGAACCGCGGGCGCTCCGACAGACCATAAATCGTCGCGAAACGCAGTATCGTGGGCGCAAAGTTAGCATCGGTCAGTTGTCTCAACACCTTTTCTGAAGCAATTTTGCTACGCGCATAGAGGGACAGAGGCTCGAGGGCTGAGAACTCATCCAGGAGCTGATCACTGGCGCCGTAGACAGAGCAGGTGCTGGCGAAGATGAAGCGGCCGACACCGCTGCCTTTCGCCACTTCTGCGATCATGCGAGTGGCCATCGAATTCACCTCGGTGGTCAGTGCCTCGTCCAAGGCGCAGGCTGGATCGCCGACGATGGCACCCAGATGGACGACCGCATCGATATCACGCATCGCCCCTACCACTTTGTCAATCTGACGAAAGTCGGCGTGCATCAGCTCCAAACGAGGATGATGCAAGGTGTTTTGAATGGGTTCGATACCGTAAATCAGCGAGTCCAGCAGGCGCACGCGGTAGCCCTCGCGGAGCAATTTAGGCAGCAGGGCTGAACCAATATAGCCGGCGCCACCGATGACGAGCACATTTCCGGCTCTGTCATGATGGATCGCAGGAGAGGCCCGGAGACGGCGTTCTGCGTTTTGCAGTGTTATCCAAAGCTTGGACCACAAGCGAGCGCCAATCAATAACGCCAAGGTCAAGAACCAGGTCAGGAACACAACACTGCGAGGCAGTGAAATTGCATCCGGGAAAAGGAAAGATAAAAAGCCATAAATCAAAATGCTCAAACTGACGGCTTGCGCAATCACGAGGGCTTTATAACGTCCTCGATAGGCGCGCCCGTGGGTGTAGAAGCCACTCAAATAGAAAATCGTCAGGCTAAGCGGGGTCAGCAACCAAAAACTATTGAGGTAGGCGATCACAGATTGACGGAAAACAGCCTGGGCCAGAACCACGCCACCTTCCACCCCCACTGCCCACATGTAGCGCAGCGCCAGAGCCGTGAGCAAGGCCGTATTTACCATCACCGTATCGGCGACCATTCGCACAGCCATCTCAAACGTGAGCCGTTTCTGTCGGAAGCGGATCATTGCACGCCCCCCTTGGCAGTCTTTGCTTTACTGGAGTCTCAGTAGATCCGGAAACGCTCTGAGGGGATTGCCAAATCCCCGGCTTTGGCCTGGATTTGGCATCCAGGCCGAGCAAAATCGGATCTGCTGAGTCCAGCGAATTCCCGGAGTGCAGCCCTTCGGCTTCGCTCAGGATGCAGCTCAGGGCAGGCTCTTCAGGCTGCCATATCTGGACGCCGCGCAGGCTGAAGCCTGCACTCCAATCGCCAGCTATGGCTGGCGCCAAACTCCAGTCCTTTATATACCTGAGCCTTGGTTCCCTATGGCAGTTGGTAGGCTGATTGCGTTGTAGACAGGGCTTCCCGCACAGCTTTGCTATGCTCTTGAATGCGGCGCATAGCACGGCAGATACCCAGCGCCACCTCGTCGGGCATGTTGGACCATAACGGCAAGGTGAGGCTGTGGCTTGACAACCATTCAGTGCAAGGCAGCGGCCGCCCAGCATCAAAGCGGCGATAGGCGGTCTGGCGATGAACGGGCGGGTCGTAGTATTTGCGTGTATCCACGTTTTCGGCCGCGAGAGCTAGAGCCAGCTCATCTCTGGTCAACCCAAAGGCATTTGGTTCCATCCTGATGGAGAAGTCCTTGTAGGAACTGCGATTGCCAAGCCGGACTTTTTGGAAGGCAATTCCCGGTAGCCGGCCGAGCTGCTCATGATAGAGGTCAACCACCTGATTGCGGCGGCGGGCCGCATCTTCTAGCAGCCGTAAGCTCTGTAGACCCAATAAGGCGTTAAACTCCGGCATACGGGCGTTAAAGCCAGGGAAGGCGCTGTCATAGTTGCCACTGTTCCCATACTCTCGCCCGATCCGCACGCGCTCTGCTAAGTCGTCATTATCGGTGGCAACGATCCCCCCCTCACCCGTGATCAGTAACTTCGTGGGACTGAGACTAAAAATCTGGGCATCTCCTTGCGGGCCAACAGGCACACCCTGGTAGAGAGCGCCAAAGCCATGCGCTGCGTCAAAAATCAGCTTGAGGCCATGGCGATGCGCTAAGGCTTGCAAGGCCTCGATATCGCCAGGATTGCCAAAATTGTGCACGGCGACAATGGCGCTTGTGGCTGGCGTGATCGCGGCCTCGGCCGCCACGGGGTCAAGATTTGTCGTACCGGCCTGCACATCGGCGAATACGGGGCGTAGTCCAGCCCACGCCAAAGCGCTCACCGTGGCCATAAAGGTGAAGCTGGGAACCACGACCTCGCCGGTCAGCCCCAAGCCCCGGTAAGTCAGCATGAGGCCCGTCGTGCAACTCGAAACGGCAATGGCATGTCTGACACGCAGGTGCGCAGCGACCGCCTCCTCAAAAGCATTCAGGTATTGGCCTTTGGTGACGATCCGGTTTTTGAAAATGCTTTGTAAACCCGGCGTCAGATTAGCGAGATCAGGTAACCAGGGCTGCACGATTTGCACGATATCTTCGAAAACAGGTCTGTTTCCCATTATTGCTGGTTTATTGCTCATACCGCCCTCCGCCTCCTTAACTCTACGAATAAATGGGATTTCGCAAAATCGGGTCAGTGCCAACGAATTCTTCCAATTCTGTCAGGGAAGTGAGAGTCAGATGCGGGACGTGCTGCATCGTTGGCGGACTCAGATTTGAATACTGCCCGCCCGGACGACACACCTGTACAGTCCACATACCCACCTGACGAGCACCGACGAAATCTTTGATCGGATTGTCACCCACGTAAATCGAATCTAGAGGGACTACGGCCAGCCGCTGCAAGATTGTCCTAAAGGGATTAACACTCGGCTTCCAGCCTCGACGCCCCCATTCATCGCAGAATACGATGGCATCGAAGTAATGAGCTAATTCCAGCGCAGCCAGTTTGCGCTTTTGCACGGCCAGATAGCCGTCGCTGACGATGCCCAGACGGTAGCGATGACGAAGTGAATCTAGCAGAGGTCGTACCTCGGGAAAAGGCGTCAATTTCGGTTCATGGTCCCGGTAGACCTGAACGAGTCGTGGTACCAGACTGCCGGGCGCCAGATTATGCGCGGCGAGCCAGCGGTCGAAGGTGTCCCCTCGCACCCCCTTTTCAAAGAGGTCTTTTAACTCAGCGTATCCTTGAGTCGCTGGAATCCCCAGGCGCGTTTCAGTATAAGCAGCAACCGCCTGAAAGCCGCTGAGCACAAACTCTCTCTCTGGATAAAGAGTGTCGTCCAGATCAAAGATGACGGCTTGCCATTTGCGCACGTTCATCCTCAGAAAGGAAATAGGAGTCATCAAAACGAGTCAGATAGAGGCCCGTCCGGTAACTGGCCTGGGGCGGATTCTCTATCCGCAGCCCAGCCGACCTGGCAAGCAGCCAGCGGGGTGAATCCACGCCGGCAGCAATGCCCAGTGGCACCCCCCCTCCCAGCCGGGCGTTGATCTCGGTGAAGTGTGGCGCACCGTCTTTCAGCATGCACTGAACCGTGATGGGGCCGACGGCAGGCAGCGCGCGGGCAATCTTTACGCAAGCTTCGGTAATGACGGGATCATGGATGGTTAGCCCCTTGGCCACTTCCCCCCAACGCACCTCGATCCGTTGACGGGAGACCACGGCCAAGACCTCGCCCTCCAGGTCGCAGATCACGTCGTTGGTGATCTCCGGGCCGGGGAGGTATTCTTGAACGATAGGTTCCGAGACATATTCGAGGAAAAATGCCAATTCCCTTCCATTGCGCACCGTGAACGTATGTTTTGCGGCGCTGCCACGGCGTGGCTTGATGAACAGCGGGTACTCAACCTGCGCCGATTCCAAGTGATTGGGCAACCAGGAAGACGGTGTGGGCAGGTTTAGGCGTTGGAAGAACTGGGTGGTTAACCACTTGTCGGAAGTAATCCGCACGGCCTCCACGGAGATGACCGCCAGCCGGGCGCCCGTCGCTTCAATGGCTTCCCGATGATCGGCCAGCACAGGGATATCAGGATCGATCAGCGGGAAGACCAGACTGACCTGTTCACGCCGGCAGATATCAGCCAGCACAGCGATGTAATCTGCCGAACTAAGGCGTGGGACGATATAGGGCCGATCAGCCACTTGTAGGGCTGGCGCTAGGGCATCGGCGTCTACGGCAACAATATGACCGCTTAGCCACAACCCCTGGTAGGCCCGACGAAAGGCCCGTAGCAGTTCGACTCGGCGACCCACACTGGTGAACAGAACGTTAACGGGTCTCATTCGATGATCTCGCGTACCAACATGAAAGACTCCGCAGCCGGTAGACTCACCGTAGAGCCGCGCAGCCGAGCCAGTGCTTCGGCCGCTCTCAACGATCGGGGGTGAGGCGGCTCTTTCAACTGGCTGCGGTAGCAGCTCATGGCCTGTAATTTGCGCTCCAGATAATCTGTGATATCCACGAACACGGTCGGTATGAACGCGTCATCCCCCAAGGGCGGCGCCCACTCCGTCTCCGATAAGGTCTCATAGCTCAAGAGCTTGCGCGCCGGACAGCCGTTGATCGGGCGCCCCGCAACCATGGTAGCCTGGTACACCGCCCGGTGGTCGGCGTGGAGGTCGCCTCGATGAGGTAGATAGATCACTTCTGGCTGGAAAGAGCGGATGATTTGGCCGATGGCATCCGCCAGCTCATGGCCTGAAACCACGTCTAACCTGGGAGCAGGGAAATCAAGGAAGTGGACGCTCGACACGCCTAAAATCTCGTGGGCGGCGCGTAACTCCCGGCGAATTTCCTCGACTTGCTCGGGAGGGAAAATCTCCGGAGCACCGCGCGTGACGACGAGAACCGTCACGTGATGACCCTGGGCCGCGTGGCGAGCCATGACGCCCCCACAGCCCAAGACTTCATCATCAGGATGCGTTGCGACAACGAGGATGTGGTTCTTCATAGCCTATCGCAATAACTTGATCGTTTCCGGCCCGCAACTGAACAAGGCATCCACGACCGCCAGATCGGGCACAAAGCCTGTACCCGGAAAAACCTGCTGGTAGGCCGGCGAGGTGAACTCTTGCCAGGTGACGGTAATGCCCGCGGCTGCAAATGCCTCCAGGTCCATATATCTTCTTCCGCCTGGCCCAGACAAGTAGCAGTCAGCTCCAGTGGCTCGGCAGATATTAATCAGCCGTTCTGTCTGGCTCCCCTCCACCCCCAAGGCAGACGAGTAAAGGACCGGGGTCTTGATCCCCAACACCTCCATGGCCCAGCGAATGAGCGCCATGTCGAGGTCGCGCAGACCACTATACTCTTGATCTAATAGCTGCTTCAATCCGTCGCCATAGACGTCAAAAAAGGGCGCAGGCGAGTAACTGAGCACGAGCGCTTTCCAGTGCTTGCGCTGCCAGGGAATTTCTGAATCGAGGCGCACGCCATTGATCAATTCCTCAGAGCGAGGCTGATGCACCACGGGCACGGTGAGCCACTGCCATCCCTGTTTGGTCTTGATCTTGTTGCGGTTTTGAAAACCCCGCCGCAGGAACTGCACATTGTCAAGTGCGACAAAAACATCGCAATGGAGCAGCTTGTGAAAGAAACCCAGGTAGGGTAGATACTGCGGCTGATGGATTGCGACGGTGGTCATCGCAATCCATCTCGCAGTTCCGGCTGACCGGCCGCGTGTTCTGCCGTCCCTCTCCACTCGTCTCGCAAAACCCCCATCAGCACCACGTCTTCTGCCAGGCCTTGTACCAGGGCCGACCGCCTCAGTTTTCCTTCCGCCTGAAAACCCAGCCGTTCGTACATGCGTATCGCCCGCCGGTTGGACGCAAACACCCGCAGCCAGATGCGCTCGAGATTAAGGTCCATAAAGCCATATCGCATCAATAGCCGCGACGCTTCGGTTCCCAGCCCTTGCCCCCAGGCGCCCCGCTCGCCAATTCGAATCCGAAACTCTGCGAGCCTGCCAATCCAATCAATCCCCACCAGACAACAGGCGCCGATCAGTTTTGCGTCCTGCTGGCGGATATCGTCTATGGCAAACCATATGCCGTCGGTCGCCTGACTGACCTCTTGAAACCACCGTTCCTGTTGGAAATCGTTGATGGGCCGGTAACCGTTCGAGAATCGCATGACTTCGGGATCGTTGACAAAGCTCCTCAAAAGGTCAAGATCGTCTCGACACAGCGCCCGCAGGCGCACGCTCTCGCCCACAATGCCTTTCGTAGCAAGCTGGCTCATATTGCTATTCACGGCCTTCTGCCACGCCTGGGCTGAGCGCACGAGAACGCGGGACGGCATTACTTTCAGGAACGGTGTTCTTTTGGGCGAGCAGCACGACCAGCGTTCCCACAAGAATCTTGACGTCAAGCCACAGCGACCATCGTCGCACATAGTCCACATTAATGTCTTGGCGAGTGCTCCAGTCATTCTGAAACACGCCGCGCGTAAAGGTCCAGGCGGTGCAGCCCGGGGGCATGGCAAATCTCAGCATCTGTTCAGGAGTATAGAAGTCAAGATTGATAGGAATATCCGGCCTCGGGCCGACCAGGCTCATCTTCCCCGATAAGACGTGAACCAGCTGCGGCAACTCGTCAAGCCGCCAGGCCCGGAGCCATCCCCCGATCGGGGTAAGACGTTCGTCAGAGCCGGTCACTTCTCCGCTGCCTTCTGCGAACCCGTCGGGCGAGTCGGCCACCATGCTCCGGAATTTGTACATTCGATATGGAACTCCGTCGAGGCCGATGCGCGTCTGGGCCAGCAGGACGAGGCCTTTACTGGTGACTCTGACCAACACCCCCACCATCATCATGACCGGCGAGAGCAGTAGGAGTAAGGGAGCCGCGGCGATGACGTCGAAGACCCGCTTGACGAAGCGTTGGACGTGCTTTCGACGCCAGGGGATCTGGTTCTTACGGTCGGCAATGGCTTTGGCAATGCGCTCGTCTTGAGCTAACTCGATATTGGCGTTCATTCTCGTTCTGCTCCGGCCGCCGTCCCTTCGGCTTTGCTCAGGGCAAGCCCCGGCGGCGTATCGTGGGTCCCGCGCCGAGGCCTGCCCTGCGAAGTCCCCGACAGACCTTTTTCCAGCAGCAATCGAGCGTACTCCGCCTTCACTTTCTCAAACACCTGTCGCTCGTCAAAGCGCTCCAGGGCCATCCGACGCCCCTCCACGCCCATCTGCCGGGCCTGCTCCCGATCGGTGAGTAGACATAGGATCGCCTCGGCTAAGGCCTTCACGTCGCCCAATGGCACCAGCCGGCCGTTCCGGCCCTGTTCAACCGCCGTTCGGCAGCCCCTGATATCCGTGACGACGCAGGGCACGCCCATCGCCGAGGCCTCCATGGACGCACGGGGAAATCCCTCGCGATGGGACGGGAGGACAAAAACATCCATCAGCGCGTAGAGCTCCGGCATGTCCTGGCGCATGCCGGCGAAGATGCTGGCCTCTGCGATGCCGTAGTCGGCAGCCACCTCCGGCGTTATAAAGTCGCGCTTAGCGCGATCTACCGGTCCGACGAACAGAAACCGGGCCTCGGGCGCCTGCTCCCGGATCAGGCGAGCCGCCTGCAAGAGTTCCAGGATACCCTTGTTGGCGACCAGCCGCCCGACAAAGCCGACCACCGGCTTATCGGCTGGCAACCCAAGGTCACGGCGTTTTTGCGCCAATACCTGGGCATCGAGCCGGGCACGGTCAAACCGCTCCAGGTCAATCCCGTTGCCCAAGAATTTGATCTTCTCTGGAGGGCAGATTCTTTCATCGCTCGCCGTCTGGATGTCCTCCGGGTTCTGTGACAAGATCACATCCGAACAACGCGCCCCGATCTTCGCCAGGGTAATATAGAAACGACGCCAGAGCGGAGTCATGTGCTCGTGGAAGTAGAAGCCGTGCAGGGTGCTGATCACAATCGGAACGCCCGCCAGGCGAGCCGCCATGGCCCCATACAAGTCGGGTTTGGCGGTGTGGGTGTGGACGATGGTGAAGCGCTCTCGGCGCATGACCCGGTATAGGCGCCAGAAGGAAAGCAAATCGGCGGCGGGCGTCAAATTGGACGAACGCCTCATAGGCACCGGGATATGCCTGATGCCGGCGGCCTCAATCGTCGGCACCTCTGAACCCGGTGACGAAATTCCGCTGACACGATAGCCGGCCTGCTGAATACTGCACAGTTGATTCAGAAGCAGGTATCGCAGGGAGCCGTCAATCGTCGTGATGTGGGCTACTTTGGTCATGCTCAATTATTGTCCGCAGTTTCCGCCGCAGTTGAGTGTGCACGCAAAACATGTCAGGTGGCTCACCGCCCGCGTCCCCGCGGGCGGTCAACCGCGAGGACGCGGCTTGGCGAGCACTGTAACGACTGACAACCTTGAGTGATACATACGTCCAACCGAATTCAAATTGCCCGGCACACGCCCGGAGCAAAGATTGATCAGTGGCCGGTCGTCAACGGCCGGTAGTCGTTAGCGTCAAATCGGAAGGGTGACGGGTTGCCGGCGGCTGTGACGTGACGGGCATTGATTCGGGCTGGTTGAGCAAGAATGCCTCGAAGCCCAAGAACGCGACCAGCACTAACCAATAGCCTCTGTCTGTGAACATCCGGTTATAGTATTGACTGACCGACAAACTGCACAATGCTACCCAGAGAACCCAGGCGGGAAACTGAAACGGTGTCTTTCTGGCCCGTAAGAAGAGTCTCAACGCTCCGATCAGCAGATAACCCATCAAGCCCACATAGAGCGCTACGCCAATCAGCCCAAGTTCCGCGAGGAAGCGCAGCGGCGTGCTGTGCATCTCGTGTCCGGTGGGCGAGTACTCTGATCTATAAAATCCGCCCCAGCCGATTCCCAGGAGAGGGTGGTCGTAAAAGGCCCGCAAGGCTGCGGCGCGTTGGTTTGCGGCGAAATTCTCTGCATCTTCAGGATTGTCACCGGCGGCTGTGACCCGGTCTAATTTTTCGCCGAGCGTCGCCGCCTCGGCTCTAAAGAAGTCAAGCTGCCTCAAATATGGGCTGGCGCTAAGATAAAAGAGGACGACCAGGCACGAGGCGAGGATCAGTGCCCGGCTGATTTTGAAGCGCTCCCGGCCGTGCGTGACGACAAAGCTCAGGGTCAGACCTGCTAGGCCCACGATGAACCCGGTATAGACGGATTGCCGGCCAGATACCGCGACTGCATAGAGGGTCAAAGCCAGTATCGCAGAAAGCCCCCAGCGCTCCCTCCGGGAAATGCCCGGCCACACGAGATAAAACATCACCATCCAAAAAGCACTGAACATGTATATGCCCATATGTGTCCGGTTGCGAAAGGGGCCTACGGCATTAATGTCGCCGTTGGATGTCATCTGGTCCACCAATACCCAGAGGCCAATGACCGCAACCGAACAAGCAACGCATCTCAAAAGATAGATCAGATGCGTCTGGCGCAACGACAGCAAGTTGTGCAAGACAACCGTAAAGACCAACTGGAACGCCAGGATCATCGTGGCCGTCAGGCCAACCTCAAGCATGTCGGGCGGCAGCTGGAACTGCGACAGCGAGGCCGCCAAGAGCCACACACCCATGATCGCAACGATCGGGTGTAATCTCACCGGCAGGCGATGTTTAGTGTAGTAGACCAGGGCGGCGCCAAAGAGGACGACCGCGTTGACCTCAAAGACGCCTACGTTGTTCTTGATGGAAGGAAGGAACTTTGTCTCGGACAAGAAAGCCGCGAACGCCTGCGTGGCAAGCAGCACAAGCAGTATGATCGGCGCACGTCGCGGCTGACTTATCTTACTTGATCTGATCATGACACTTCTCCGCCAGGCGAGTGATGAGCTTAACCACCCGCTCAGTCGCCCCCTCGCAGGTGGCCAGGTTGCGGGCCACGTAGACTGCGGCCGATGGCCTCTCCTGTGATCGGGACTGCAGCAGTAAACGAACCTGATCGGCCATTGAAGCGTTCCAGGTCAAGCCGTGGGCCGCGCCCCCGCTGACGTAATCGTGCACAAACCCCGTTCCAGGGATTTCAAGCACCCCCAAGGGAAGACCAAAGAACAAGGCTTCCAGGCCGACCGTCGAAGCCAGCACAATGGCTGCCTGTGAGAGCATAAAGAGAGGATAGAGCGGGGCAGCGCTCAGAACGGTAACCCGGTTGGCAACGGGCAGGCCGTTGACCAGGGCTTCGAAGTCCCTGACCGATTCGCGGCCGTGCAACTTTATAATTAAATGAAAACCGGGGTCGTCGAAAAGAGGCGCTATCTCCGTCACGAAGCGTCGGATCAGGTCCAGTTTCTCCTGGGTAGTGCAGAAGCCCTGGTCATCAATGGGATTGGACAGCAAGAGTAAGTTTTTAGGCCCCCAATTCCAACGGGCCGTGAGGCGATTGGCCTCCGCCTGCCAGTCGGTTGTCGAGATGGCATCGAATCGCGGGTTCCCGGTCAGGTGAATCTTGTCTTCGGGGACCCCCTGCTGGCGAAAGTAGGCAGCGCTCGTCTCGCCCCAAGCCGCAATCGCGGCCGCCCCGCCCCGGCCGTAGATTTCCTGACCGTCTGCCGCGGGTAGTGGGAAGCGAATCCCTTCTTGAACCAGCAGGAATGGTATGCTCCTGGCATGCAGCACTCGAGCGATGCGGTTGTATGGAAAGGCAGCATCGTTCGGCAGCACAACCAGGTCCGGCTTGGTTGCAAAGCGGGCCTGGAGCGGTTGCTTGAGGAGCAAGTGCCAGCTCAGCCACCGGACGAATTCCCTCGTCCTTCGCGATTCGGCGCGACCAGTCTGGCGGCCGGCCGATGATGAGCGAAATCTAAAGGGCAGGACTCTGACAAACGCCATCCGCTGCATCTGGAATCTTTCAGCAGGGGACCTTATGCCCCTGAACTCACATAGGGAAATGATCCGGCATTGATAATCTGGTCGGGTCGCCAGGGCGTGCACCACTGGCTGGAGCATCGCCGCGTGGTGGCCGTCGTTTGAGATTAAAAAGTCAACTTGTGGCATCGTATCTCGTTCACTCATCCCGGTCAGGGCAGGTTAATGCCGTCCACGCTGTCGCCTGACAACCCCCACGTGCTCCCGACGAAGTACAGCGCCGGCGAGAAGGTACAGGCGGTGACGTTCCCGAGCGAGGTGGGTGTGCAGACGAAGACATCCTCATTCTTGCCGAGGACGACCGTCACGTCGAAGTTGCCCTCCGTCGTCAGGTAGATGTCGCCGTTAGGCGCGACGGCCACCCCGACTACGTCCTCCTTGCTGGCGTTCAGCCCGACGTCGGAGCCGTCGAAATACATCTCCCAGGTGCCGCTGGTGTTCTCGCCGGGCGCGCCGGTCCATGTGAAGGCCAGCAGGTCTTCATCACTGCCGCTGACGCCGGGGACCACGGGGCTGCCGGTGGTCGAGATCAACAGCCGACCATCGGCGAGAAGCTCAATCGCGTCTATGTTCTCGTAGCTGGCATCCAACCCGACGTCAGAGCCGTCGAAGTACATGCTGAAGCTCCCGGCCGTGTCGGGGCCAAGCGAGATGGCGTCGAATTGCACGATGTCGGAAGGCTGCAGCGCGACCAGGCTGCCGACGGTGGCCGGGATATCGAAGGACATCAGGATGGTGTCGGCATCCACGATGTAGAACGCATCCAGATCCAGCCCGGCCAAGCCCACGTCCGAGCCGTCGAAGAGCATGGCCCAGTTCGCGCCGTCGAAGCTGAGGATGTCTTCGTCAAACACGTCCGTCAGGTTGCCGACGGTCGTGGGACCGCTGTTCGCCAAAGACAGGTAGAGCGGATTGGTCGGCGTCGGCGTTTCGGTCGGCGTCGGCGTTTCGGTAGGTGCAGGTGTATCCGTTGGCGTCGCCGTCGGTGTGTGAGTTGACGTTGGCGTCGGTGTGTCGGTCGGCGTCAGCGATGGCGTCAACGTGTCGGTCGGCGTGTTGGTCGGCGTCGGCGTATGTGTCGGTGTTGCCGTGTCGGTCGGCGTATTCGTCGGCGTGTTGGTTGGCGTGGGTGTATCCGTCGGCATCGGCGTGGGTGTGTTGCTTGGCGTCGGCGTCGGTGTTGCCGTGTCGCTCGGCGTCGGCGTATTCGTCGGCGTGTTGGTTGGCGTGGGCATATCCGTCGGCGTCGGCGTGGGTGTATCACTCGGCGTGGGCGTGTTGCTTGGCGTCGGTGTATCCGTCGGCGTGTTGGTTGGCGTCAGTGTATCCGTCGGCGTCGGCGTATTCGTCGGCGTGTTGGTTGGCGTGGGCGTATCACTCGGCGTCGGCGTATGTGTCGGTGTTGCCGTGTCAGTCGGCGTCGGTGTTGCCGTGTCGCTCGGCGTTGGCGTATTCGCCGGCGTGTTGGTTGGCGTGGGCATATCCGTGGGCGTCGGCGTAGGTGTCGGTGTTGCCGTGTCGGTCGGCGTCGGTGTGGGCGTATCACTCGGCGTCGGCGTATCCGTTGGGGTCGGTGTATCGGTCGGTGTTGGCGTTGGTGTGTCGGTCGGCGTCGGCGTAGGTGTGCTGGACACTACACAGGATGCGCTACCCGAATCGGCGAACGTCCCCCCCGCTTCGGGGATAAACTCCCAGTCGTAACCGGTTGGATGCAGTATCAGCTTGAGCACACCGAAGGTATCGGCATTCCGCACCTCACTGTTGGCGATGGGCGCGCCAATTGGATAGTGGCTAAAGCCGCCCGTGCCGACGACGAACTCGCGGATGCCACGCACGGGGTCCGCCACGCCGTCTGGGTCTTGTGGCGCGAACCGCTCATAGTTGTGCTCGTGCCCTGCCAGCACGATATCCGCGCCGTAATCGTAGAGTGCCTGCCAGAGCGGCTGCATCGCAGTGGAACTGCCATTACTGGTGCCTGAACTAAAGCGCGGATGGTGCCAGTAGGCAGCGGTACAGGCGACCGGGTGCGCCGCCAGATCTGCCCGTAGCCATTGCTCTTGCGGCGAGCCGGCATCGACCGAGATGTTGCTGTTCAGCACAATGACGTGCCAGGCACCCAGGTCATAACTGTAGTAGCCCGTCGCCGGATCCCCTGCGGCTGCGCCGAAGTAGCCGAAATAGCCCGCCGCGCCCGCAGTGCCGTAGTCGTGATTGCCGGCAGACGGCCGTGTGCGTGCCTTGTGGCGGCCCCAGGTGGGGTCGTAACAGTCAGCAAAATCAGTTGATCTGCCTTGTGGGTAAGCATTGTCACCCGTGGTAAACACTGTCCCGGCGATGCCGTCGAGCAAGTTGGCCGTGGCCTCGTCACCGGTGCTGGAGCAGCCCGCAATGTCTCCTGCGCCGACCAGCACTGGGTCACCGCCAGGTGTGGGGGTCTCCGTCGGTGTGGGTGTGCTCGTCGACGTGCCTGTCTCGGTCGGCGTTGGCGTGGCAGACGGCGCCGGCGTAGCAGAGGGCGTCGGTGTATCACTCGGCGTAGGGGTAATCGTTGCTGTGCCCGTCGGCGTGTTGGTTGGCGTGGGTGTATCCGTCGGCGTATTGAATGGCGTCGGCGTCGGCGTCGTAAAGTTGGACTCATGCGCGCCCAGATCGGGCGCGGCGCCCGAATAGGCGCTCGGCGGCAGGTCCAGCACGGTTTCGCCGTTCCATTCAAACTGGGCGACGCCGGCGTCGATAGCCGGGCTGCCGGGCAGCAGATGATACGTGGCGTCCAGCAGCGGATCGCTGAACAGCGTGGTGTTGAGGTCGATGTTGCTGCCCTGATAGTTTGTGCCGTTGTTCCAGAACAGGTTGTAGGCGGCGATCGATCCGGCGTCGACGTTTTTCAGGCCGAGCACGGTCGAGTTCACGAACAGGTTGTTGAGCGCGATCAGGTTGTCGCCGCCGGTCACGGCGTAGAGATTGCCGGAGATGGTGTTATTGAACAGGTGAATCCGTTCCGCGATGCTGGCCGCGCGGTAATCCTCGTTCGTAACTCCGCCGTCCATCATTCCCAGCCCGACGTCGACATTGCCGGTGATGACGTTGCGCTCGATGGTGAAAACGCGGTTGGTGACCTCCGGATAGTCGATCAACTGGATGCCGTCCTGGCCGTTGCCGGAGATGGTGTTGCTGCGGATAACGATGGCGAGCGTTGGCCCACTGAACCATTGCAGCCGAATCTCGATGCCGTCTTCGCCGTTGTTGCGAATCGTGTTGTTTTCGATGGTGACGTCCGTGATTCCGTCGCTATCGATGCCATCGTCCAAGTTGGCTTCAAGGATGTTGCCACTGACCAGGCCGCCGCTGTCCTTGAACTGAATCCCGTCGCCATTGCCGGTGAACCTATTGTTCAGCACGCGCACTTTCGAGTTGGCCCAGATGCCGTCAGCCCCGTTGCGAATCGTGAAGCCGATAATCTGCGTATCCGGCCCGGCCGACGCGTTGACGGTGATGGGCGTGCCCGGCTGACCGTCGATGATCGTGCTGTCGATGTACTGGGCGTCGCCGGTCGTGTAGAACTGCGAGGCGAGCGTGATCGATTTGCCCGAGATGACGAGCTGCTCGCCGTAGACGCCGGGCGCGACGAGGACGACGTCGCCGTTTTGCGCGGCGTTGATCGCGGCCTGAATGGTCGAATAGTCCTGGGGCACGCGCAAGGTGGGGGCCAGCGCCGTCGGCGATGGCGTCCACGTGTCGGTCGGCGTGGGCGTATTGCTGGGCGTGGGCGAGGGGCCGGGCGTCGGTGTATCACTCGGCGTCGGCGTCGGCGTGGGGGTGCCCGCCGAGAAGGTCAGCACCAACTCAGGCGGCGACGCGCCTTCGCGCGAGGAAAAGTCCGCCCCGTCGGTGTTATCGGTCGCCAGCAGAAAACTATAGGTGCCATCGCCCGGAACCAGGGATGTGACGGTATACTCGACCCAGGTATTCGTGCCCATCGCGCCCTTGTCGTCCACCGCGCCACTGGTCGGCGCCGGCCGGGTGCTCCAGGTGATCCCCGTTTCGGCCCAAGTGTTGCTCGTGGCGTACACCGCCGGGCCGTTGGCCGTGCCCGAGGTGACAAACACCCGCAGCCTGGCGCTCTGCACGGCGCCCGACACGCCGCTCACCGTAAAGCGCAGATAGCTCTCGACGTTGGCGTTGGGACCGACGTCCGTCCGCAGCCAGGTGGAGGTACCGTAATTGTTGGTTGGGTTGGCCTCTTGAACCCTTGCATCGGCTTCAGGCCCAAAGGTGAGCGAAGTGACGACGGGCGTGGGCGTGGATGTATTCGTGGGCGCGGGTGTATTCGTGGCCGTGGGTGTGTTGCTGGCCGTCGGCGTATTGCTGGGCGTGGGCGAGGGGCCGGGCGTCGGCGTAGCAGAGGGCGTCGGTGTATCACTCGGCGTTGGCGTCGGCGTGGGGGTGCCCGCCGAGAAGGTCAGCACCAACTGAGGCGGCGACGCGCCTTCGCGCGAGGAAAAGTCCGCCCCGTCGGTGTCATCGGTCGCCAGCAGAAAACTATAGGTGCCATCGCCCGGAACCAGGGATGTGACGGTATACTCGACCCAGGTATTCGTGCCCATCGCGCCCTTGTCGTCCACCGCGCCACTGGT
>Ga0209641_10001860_pt1 | contig 18439 bp, 30 predicted proteins | sample RifCSP16_1_FD_184022 | JGI IMG/M metagenome (GOLD analysis project Ga0209641, IMG submission 184022) | Soil microbial communities from Rifle, Colorado - Rifle CSP2_sed 16_1 (SPAdes) (version 2) | ecosystem: Environmental > Terrestrial > Deep subsurface > Rock core/Sediment | place: Rifle... | reverse complement strand
ACCTCACGTTCACGCGCTTGGATCTCGTGGACCGCATGAACCTGATCCTCGCCAAGCACCACCCCAACGCCCTACCGCCAGCGAGAGAGGCCGCATGAGCAAGCAACCGCCCATCGCCAAGCCAGCGCCGACAGGGAAGCAGCGCCCGCTCTGCCTCAACTGCAAGAAGCCGCTGCGCCCCGAGTACAACGTCGTGCTCGGAGACGACGGCCCCGTGTCCGCGGACTTGCGCTACGACCACCACGGCCGCACCGACGCCGCCGACATGCGGCGCGTGTGGACCGGCGAGTGGCATGGCTACCCGTACCGCGGAGCTGGCGAGAAGGCCCCCACGCATTGCACGAGCACGTGCGCGATCCAACATGCCGCAAGCCTGTGCCGCAAGCTCCTCACCGGAGATGCGATCAAGCTCAACCCCGCCGGCCTCGAGTGGTTCCAACAGGGAAGGCAGGAGCCATGACGAAAGCCACCAAGGCCACCGCAGTCCTGACCGAGCTGCTCCGAGCGGCCGGCGTGAGTGTGGAGAGACACGCCGGAGAGATCCAACAGCTCGTGGATCTGCTCATCGACGCCGCAGTCGAGGAAGCCCGCAACGAGCGCAAGGGCATCGCCAACCAGAGGAAGCAGCCGAAGCGGAAGGGCGCGCAGCCGTGACGCACCTTGCCTGCTCATGCCCACGCTCACGGACCATCGACCCCGCCTGCCCCATCCACGGCGCCGGCGCCCAACAGGAGACACGCATGTCAGAGATCCAACCGCCCGCGCTCCGCGTGTACGACGACGACGCGCTCGACGAGGCCCGGCAGAGCATGACCGTCATCGTCTCGAACGCAGGCGTCATCGCCTCGACGCTCAAGGGCGACGCGCGCACCGACATCGCCACGCTCGACGCCGCGCACAACATCGAAAAGGCCGTGCTCAAGCTCAATGAGATCCTCACGAGATCCAACAAGGCCGTCGAGATTGCGGTAGCGACACAAGAGCGATCCAAGAGCGACGAAAAGGCGCCGAGCGACCATCGACGTCATTACGGCGAGAACGCGCTCATGCACGCCGCGTTGCAGACCATCCGCGAGCACATGAAGCGCATGCCGTTCGCCCGACGCGAGGAAGCGCCGGAGGACTACGAACGGCGCATGCGCGAGTGGGCATGCACCATCGAACAGCTCACGGGCGCCAAGGTGCCGGACGAGCGCCCCGAGATCATCGGCGGCTCGCACTTCGTCGCCGAAGCCATCGTCGGCGCGCTCCTGCGCTACCCCGAGGACGGGCTCGACGAGCTGGACAAGTCGATGCGCCTCGGACGCGCGGCGATCGAGAGCACGCTGCGCTGCATGCTCGAGGAAGCGGCCGCCTACAACGACGGCCCCGATTGGCTCCCGCGCTTGCGCGCTGCGCTCGGCAAGGGCGTCATGGAAGGCACCGCTCGCCAGCTCTGCGACGAAGTGGCGAAGCTCGCCGGCATCGTGCGGCGGCTTCACGAAGTGCAGGGGCACTAGCCGACGCTTGACAGTCTCGCGCGTTGGACGACAATCGAAGCAACAACGTCGGAGGCCGCGGCGCCCGGCTCCCGACGTTCGATCCACAAGGCGCAGCGAAAGCAGGATGCGACGATGGCAACGAAGAAGAAGGCCAAGAAGAAGGCCACCAAGACCACGAAGGCGAAGGCCGCCCCGAAGCTCACCGACAAGCAGCTCGAGACGCTCAAGCGCGTCGCCGGCGCCCCCGCGGCCGCGGCCGCCTACGACCGGCGCACGCTCAACAGCCTCATCGGCAAGAAGCTCGTGCAGGGCTCCAAGACCGTGAGCGTCACCAAGGCGGGCTCCGCCTTCCTCGGCGCCTGAACGGCCGCCATCGGCAACGGAGGGGCGCCCCACGAGGGCGCCGCTTCGTTTCCCCGCCCGCATTCGCTCCAAACGGCCGATCATCGGTCACAACGCAAGAGGCACCGATGACCGACCACCCGAGGCGCATCCCGCCCATCGTCCTCACCGATGTAGAGATCCAAGCGTTGCTCGTCGCGCTCGGAGACGGCAACGCCTGCCTCCCGCCCGACCGGCCCGATCTCATGTCCGCGTTCGTCCGAGCCAAGCGCGCCCTACGCCGGGCGCCGCCGGCGAAGCCGTGAACCTCCGGCAAGCCCTCGTCGCGCACGCCAAGACGGCGCTCCGGTACTGCTCCGACAGCGTGCGATCCAAGCGGTGCGCGAAGCGGCTCCGGCGCAAGGTCTCCCGCCAGCTCGGGCGCGCCATGATCCAAGAGGCCCGGAACGACATCGAAGCGGCGCAGCGATAGCTATTCACGAGCGCATACCGCGCTGTGAGGTGACGCGATGGCAGACGGAAACGCAAAGACGGCAACGACACATCCCGACATCGTGCGCGTGCGCGTGGTGTGCGAGGGGATCTCCCCGCTGCTCTTGAACAAGATGGATCCCAACGTCTTGCTCGAGAGCAAAAAGGCGTTCAAGCCTGCGAGGCAGGGCACGCCGCGCGATCGGGCAACGCCGAAGGTTCACACGAACGCCAAGGGCGACCCCGCGATCCCCGCGAACATGATCCTGTCGTGCCTCATCGCGGCCGGCGTGTTCATCAAGCTCGACAAGAAGCGGCAGGTGTCGACGGCGAAGAGCACGCTGCTCACGGCGTTCATGTCCGTCGACAACATCGAACCCATGCCGATCATCGTGCCCGACTCCAAGAAGGCGGCGCCGTGGGAGGTCGACACGCAAGTCGGACGCAACCCCAACGGCGGTGAGGCCGTGCTCCTCGAGCGCCCTCGCTTCGATGCGTGGTCGTTCTCGATCGACATCTCGATCGACACGTCCGGGCTCGGGCAAGAGACCATCCGCCAGCTCTTCGACTTCGCGGGCTCGCGCATCGGGCTCGGCGACTTCCGACCGGCGCGCAAAGGCCCGTATGGGCGCTTCGTCGTGAAGTGTTGGGATCGACTTTGATACGTGGTGACGGCCGGTACGGCGTTCTTTCCTCTCGTGATGCACGGCAGCGTGACCTCTCGTGAGTTTCGGTTTGTTGTGGTTTGGATCTATGTCGCCTTCGTCGGAGAACGGGGAAGGTGTCGACGAGTGAACCGGGGCGGCGCGGTGTCGCCATGTTGGGTCGCGTTTGGTGACGTGTTGTGGGGCAAGGCCGCGCGCGCTGTGGTCAGGTGACGTTTCGTGCGGTGGGGTTATGTTTGTTGTGGTTTGGATCTTATGTCGCCTTCACCGGAAAACGGTGAAGGCGGCTAGCCTTCGGTGCGCAAAGGCACGCTAGGGCATGGCAGCGTTTTCACGGTAGGGCTAGGAGCGTCACGGTTAGGCTAGGCAAGGTCAGGCGTCGTGTCTCCTCGTTTGTTGTTGTGTGGTTTGGATCTATGCCGTCAACGTCGCAAAACGACGAAGGCGGCGACAATCCGGTGTGGCGCACCTATCGCGGGGCGAGGCAGGGTTCGGTGTCCTGCGCTTGGGTCGGCTTTGTTGCTGTATGGTTTGGATCTTTTTTAGAGGTGAATGTGAGACCGACGTGGGACGCCTACTTCCTCGACATCGCCGCCGTGGTCGCCTCGCGCTCCCCGTGCGTGAAGCGACAGGTGGGCGCCGTGCTCGTGTCCGAGGACCGCGCCATCCTCGCCACCGGCTACAACGGCCCGCCCCGCGGCGCGCCGCACCGGGACGAGACGACGTGCGTGCGCATCGGCATCCCGAGCGGCGAGCGCGCCGACGTGGTGTGCTGCGCGCACGCCGAGATGAACGCGCTCGTTCAAGCCGCGCGCATCGGCGTGCCCGTCAAGGGCGCCACGCTCTACTGCACCACGAGCCCGTGCGCGTGGTGCGCGAGATCCATCGTCAACGCCGGCGTCGTCCGCGTCGTGAGGGAAGGCGCCTACGCCGACCCCGTGGCCGCGAGCGTGTTCGCGGAGAGCAACGTGCCCGTGATCGAGATGAAGCGCAGCGAGCCCGCCGCCGCTGGACGGTGGGGGATCTCATCCGTCCGCGACTACATGACCAACCGCCAGCGCCCGCCATGGTGCGAAGGCCAGTGCGTGAACGCGCCCGAGGGCGAGCCGCCGTATCAGCGCACGTTCGGCATGATCTGCGCCGGGTGCGTGCGCGAGAACGCCCGGCAGCATGCCGCGGCCGAGCGGCTCGTCGTGATCGACCACGGCCCGACGCCGAAGACGCCCGCCGAGCACGACGCGCTCGAGGCATCGGCCGCCATGCGCGCCGCCGACCGGGCCACGTTCGAGCCCGCGCTCGTGCAGCTCCACAAGCTCGCGCGATGCATGTCGCTCCCCGCCGGTGCCGGCATGGCAGAGATCAGCACCGAGATCCAACGCCTGCAAGAGCAAGAGCGCGTGCTGCGCGCCGTCATGGTTCACGGTGTGTCGTGGGGCGAGATCACCGACGCCGCCCATGCGTGCGCCGCGGCGCTCAAGCTCACCGTGCCCGTGCGCTCGTGGGCCGACTTGTTCGCCGAGATCCCGAAGCACGTCGAGATGGTGATCGGGGCGTCGCTCGACTACTCGGCCGCCTACCGCACGGGCGAGGACAACGGCGTCAAGGCCGCGTGTCGCGCGCTCGTCGGCGTGCTCGACGGCCCGCTCGAGGGCAGCGGCGGCACGTTCGGCGGCGCCGAGCTGCAAGCCCTCGCCGAGCGCCTGCTCGCCGTGCGCGCCGAGCTGTGGGCCGCTCATGCCGACCTCGGCGAGAAGGTCGACGAGCTTGCCCACGCCGAAACGCGCGCCCAAAGCCTGCAAGAGAGCTTCGACGCGATGCGCGCGCTCATGGACGAACGAACGAAGGAGCGCGATGGCTCCGCCAACCACGCGAGCAAGCTCTCCGACGAGATCCAAGCGAAGGAGAACGAGCGGAGCCAATGGGCCGCCAACGCGCACGCGAGCGAGGCCGACCTTGCGATCCAAGTCGGACGGGCGGAGCGCGCCGAAGAGGCGGAGAACGCGGCGACAAAGGATCTCGTGAAGACCGCCGGCAAGCTGTTGGCGCTCAACGACGAAGTGAAAGCCCTTGAGGCGTGGACCCGTCACGAGGGATCGCTGGCCGATGGGCGCGTCGCGGATGCGGTGCTCAAGTACGCCAACGACCACGAGAGGCGCGTGATCACGGACGCCGAAGCGCGCTTCACGAAGGTGCTCGAGGCCATCGACGCCACCATCGTCGAGGCGCTCGCCACCGGCTCCCCGAGCACCAAGCTCGCCGAGATCCTCGCCGACGCTCGCGCGCTGATCGCGAAGGTCAAGCCGTGACCGACGCGCGTTGGATCTACGAAGGCCGATGCCCGGAGTCACACGCAACGGTGCCATGGCGACCGCTCGCATCCTGCGCCGTCTGCCTCGGCACCGGCCGCGTGTCGTTCGAGACGGCAGCGGACGTGTACGGCACCACCGCGTTGTTCCAGACGCGGGGCGGCCGCGTGACGGCAAAGCGCGTCGAGAGCACCACGGCGCCGCGCTACGACGACTGCGAACGACAAGCTCACTCGCCAGCGATAGGACAGAGCATGCCCAACAAGAAGCAACGCCCGCTCCCGTCCGAGAACCCCATCGGAGACGCCTTCGCCAAGGTCAACGAGGCGATGGACGACCTCGTTCGATCCGCCATCGCCGCCGCAGCGAAGGAGCTGCGCGCCAACGGCCACGAAGCCGCCGCCACGTTCATCGTCAACGAGCATTCGCGCTTGCCGTGGAACCGTCGATGAGCCGCGCAGACGACGAGCTGTGCCCGCAATGCGGTGGTGTGCTCGAGGGCGACGAGGCCGACGTGGGCGTGGGCATCATCCGCGGGCCGCTCGGCTGTCCCGCCTGCCATTGGATCGCGCCGGCGGTGACGTTCCCGCCGTCGACCGTGAAGGCCGACGTGGTGGCCGTCGGAGCGCCGTCCGACTTGCTCGACTCCTTCACCAAGGCCGGGCTCACCGTGAGGGTGCTGCGCACCGACGCAGAGCACCTCGCCGACTTCATCGCGCACGAAGATCGCTCGACGAGCAACCCGCACTTGCAGGCCGTCGCGCGTGAGATCCAACGCTTGCAGAAGTACACGCGCACGACGCAAGCGGCGTTCGATGACCTCGCCGTCGCCGAAGAGCGCAACGTGTGGCTCACGAGCCGCGTCGACGGGCTGCTCGCGTCGAACAACGACTACCTCGAGCAAGCCCGCGCCGCGCGCCGTGAGCTTGCCGACGCGCGCGGGGTCAACGCCGTCATCGTTCGCCAGCTCGTGACGATGCGCGAGGCCCTCGAGTTCTACGCGGAGGAGGCCAACAACCACTACGAGCCGGCGAGCGATGACGACGCGAAGATCAGCCGCGTGCAGGACGACATGGGCACCACGGCCGAGCAGGCGTTGCAGGACGTGATCGGCTACAACCGCCCGGCGATGGAGCCGAAGCCGGAGCCCGCCAAGCCGGCGACGGAGGAGCCGATGCACCACGCGACGGCCGCTTGCCGCTCGGTCGGCATGTGCGGCGCCATCGACGCGCCCGGCAAGCAGGCGTGCATCCTGCCGACCGACCACGACGGCGCGCACGGGTGGGATCTGTGAGCGCCCCCGCGCCCGGTACGTTCTGGCGGCACGCCAAGAGCGGCAACCCCTACGTCGTCGTCGCCATCGCCAAGATCGAGGCCGCCGGCGACGACGGCCCCGACTTCGTGGTCTACCGCCGCGTTGACGAGGACAAGAGCGACGACGCCCGCAACGAGGCGCCGTGGAAGCAGACTTGGATCCGGCCGCTGCACGAGTGGGAAGCGGTCGTCGAGCCTCCCCGCACAGAAGCGGAGATCGAAGCGGACCGCCTCAAGCACGCTCGCGCGCTGCGAGCTGTGCCGCGCTTCACGCCGCTCGTCTGCCATCGCTGCGGCGACGCGCGCTGCCCGCCGCAGAGCGAGAGCGCGTTCAAGGCCGGCGACGCCGAGTGCATCGGGTGGCGCAAGTGAAGCGTCGCCCTGACACCTTCTGGCTCCTCTTCGTTCTGTGCGTGATGCTCGCGCTCGTCGTCGGCGTGCCGCTCGCGCACCGCGACTTCCAAGCCGTCATGGCGTGGTGGTCACGATGAGGCACACCGACCCGCCATGCGCCGCCTGCGAGCATGCCGCGCGACGAGCCCGCACGCTGCGCGGCCGTCTCGGCTCGCTGCTCATCGACGTCGGGATGTGGCTCGGCGGCACCTACAAGAACGATCCGAGGCGCCCGTGAAGGTGCTCGTGTGCGGCGGCCGCGCCTTCGACGACTACGCCATGATCATCCGCGTGTTGGATCGCGTCCACGCAATCGTGTGGAACGGCGTGCCCGGCATCTCGCTCGTGATCCATGGCGACGCCAACGGCGCCGACAAGCTCGCAGGCGCGTGGGCCGTGCTGCGTCGCGTGCCCGCGCAGGCGTACCCGGCGCGCTGGCAGGCAGAGGGCAAAGCCGCCGGCCACATCCGCAACCAACGCATGCTCGACGAAGGCAAGCCATCGCTCGTCGTCGGCTTCCCCGGCGGACCCGGCACGCGCGACATGCTCAACCGCGCCGAGCGCGCGGGCGTCCTGCGCTACGAGCTGCCCACGCGGTTCATCCTCGACCCCGGCCCCGTCACATCCCGCACCGACGGCCAGCGCCACCACGTGCCAGCGCAACAGCTCGCCTACCTCTACAGCGTGCCGCTCAATCGCACCGTGAACGCCGCAGACACGCAAGGGCGCGGCAACTGGCCCATCAACTGGCCCGTCTTGGCACCGCGGTTCGACGGTGCATACTCGCCCGCAAAGGGGATCGAAGATCCATGAACACCGCATTCGCACGTCCCGTCCCGCACGAGATTCCTGCCCGCATGGTCGGCCATCCCGACAACCCGTACCCGATCGCCGACCTCGCCGGCTACGCGAAGCGGCTCTACGTCGTGCGCCGCAAGCTCACCGTGGGCGAGCGCATGCGTCACACGCTCGCGCGTTGGATCGACGCTGTGGCGAACGTGGTGCGGCCGCAGGGCGCGCTCTACATCCCCGCCGACGTGGTGGCAGGCGCGATCGAGGCGCTCATCGCCGAGGAGCGTGCGCCGTCGCCTGACGTGGAGAAGCGCGAGGTGGGGCTCGTGCTGCTCGAGACGCGCGCGGCACCGCCGACGCAGGACAGCCCGGAGCTGATCGCCGCGCTCGGGCTCGCCGAGATGGGGATCGAGGTGCCCGCGCCCGTCATGGCGCGCGTGGTGCGGTACCTGCTCGACCATCCCGACTTCGTTGCGGCGCAGCGATAGATCAGGGCATGACCAACGAACAACGACCGATCCTCGATCACGGCTACGTGCAGCTCGTCGAGACGTGGGGCTCCGACGAGCGCATCGTCGAGGCCGCGCGCATGAGCACCGGCAAGGGCTTCCTCGGGTGGGGGCCGCAACACGATCCGTCCTGCCCGGCGACGCAGCAGCAACCCGGCAGCGCCTTCGGCGGCAAGTGCGCCTGCGAACCCAAGCCCGGCGACGAGAAGCTCCTGCGCTTCCTGTGGGAGAACAAGCACGCGACGCCGTTCGAGATGGGCGGGCTCATCGTTGAGGTGCAGGCGCCGATCTTCGTGTTCCGCGAGTGGCACCGGCACCGCACGCAGTCGTACAACGAGATGAGCGCGCGCTACACGCCGCTCCCCGACCTCAACTACCTGCCCACCGTCGAGCGGCTCATGGTGAATGCGGCGGGATCCAACAAGCAGGCCGGCACCGTGAAGGGCTCCGACACGCTGACCGAAGAGCGCGCACGCTCCTATCAGCGGAAGCTCGAGAGAACCTACGCGGAGGCCGAAGCCTTCTACCAAGAGGCGCTCGACGCTGGCGTGCCGAAGGAGCTGGCGAGGATCCATCTCCCCGTCGGCCGCTACAGCCGCATGCGCGCGAGCATGAACCTGCGCAACGCGCTGGCGTTCATCACGCTCCGGTCGGCGCCGGCCGCACAGTGGGAGATCAGACAGTTCAGCGACGCCGTGGGCGCGCTCATCGCCGAAGCGTTCCCGCGGACGTGGGCGCTGTTCGTTCAAGGGAAGGGGTGACGCCGTGGCACGAGGCATCCGAGACGACGACCACGACGAGGACGAGAAGCACGAGATCAACGACTGCAAGGCCGTGGGCGGCACCGAGAAGGCGCTGCGCGTGCTCGGCGTCCACGCGAAAGACCCGCACAAGCATGAATGGATCCCACGCAGCGTCATTCACGACGACTCCGAAGTTTTCGATGAGGGCCACGAGGGCACGCTTGTGGTGAAGCTGTGGTTTGCCGAAAAACAAGGTTGGGTATGAAAGATCCATTTTGGCTTCGCATCAACAAAAGCCCGTCGTGCTGGCTGTGGTTCGGCGCAGTCGGGAAGCACGGCTATGGCAATGTGAATCGCGGCGGGAAGACGTGGCGGGCGCATAGGCTGGCGTGGTCGCTCGTTCACGGGCAGATCCCCTCTGGCAAGTTCGTGCTCCATCGTTGCGACAATCCGTTGTGCTGCAACCCGGCGCACTTGTTTGTTGGATCGCACGCCGACAACATGCGCGACATGCGGGAGAAGGGGCGATCTCTCACGGGCGATCGGAGCGTTTCTCGCCGTCCCGGTCACACCCACAAAGGTGAGCGCCATTGGTCGCGCCGGCTGGTCGGAGAGGCGAACCCCAACACGCGCATCTCCGACAAGATCAAGCGCGCCATCTTCGTCGCCTACGAGGGCGGCTCTTCGCAATATGACGTGGCTGCCGTCTTTGGCGTGTCGCAGTCGCACGTCAGTCGGATTGTCGCGCTGGCTCGGAAGCAGGGGTGGGCCTAGGTCGCTGCCCGACATGCAGGGGCGCCGGGTTCGTCTGGCTCATCGCCAGCGAGCGCGTGTCGTGGCGAAGCGATCGACGGCAGATGGTGCGCTTCCGAGCGCCGTGCGACTGCGAGCGCGGCAAGGAATGGATCGAAGCACGCCGCCGCGGCGAAGAGCTTGAACCGGAGCGCGACTAGGGCCGCCGACGGCGATAGATTCAGCCGGAGGTTCCCCACATGCCCGCAGCTCTCCCCGCCCTTCCCCCAATGCCTCACAACGTGGTCCCCATGACCAAAGCCAAGCCCGCCAAGGGCACCGTCACGATCACCGGCCCCGACGGCAAGACGTCCGGCCCGGTGGACATCGACGCGCTCGAGAAGCTCGCCACCAAGCTCGAGGCGAACCACGGGCTCAAGCGCCCCGGCAAGCGGCCGCAGATCACCGTCGATCCCGAGGAGGTCGCCAAGCTCGAGAAGGCGCTCGGCGATGAGGCCGTCGCCGCCCTCCGCGAATGCGATCACGCCGAGCTGCGCTCGCGCATCGTCGCGCTCTCCGAGCACGAGGTGGAGACCGAGCAGGGCATGAAGCGCGACGACCGCCTGCAAGAGCTGAAAGACGAGATCCGCGAAGTGCAGGCGCCCTACAAGGAGACGATCAAGTCCCTCAAGCTCCGCCGGCGCCTCGCCGTGCTGCTCATGCAAGAGCGCGGGCGCCCCCTCGGATGACCGCTGCGCCGTTCAACCCCGACTCGCTCACGCTGCACGTTGTCGGCAACGTCGTGCATTGGCAGGGCGAGTCGTTGGATCTTGAAGGGCGCGTCTTCTCCGACGACGAAGCCGGGACCGTTGCGCGGCTTCGCCTGCTCGCCAACTGGATGAACGAGGTGAACGACCGCCGGCGACAAGAGCGCAAGGCGCGAGAGACCCGCGCGCTCGCATCGTGGGAGAGGTACTGATGCCAGACGACGAGAAGGGCATCCGCGAGAACATGACCACGCTCGCCGACGTGCTCACGGCGTGGGCCGCCTACGCCGCCCGCGCCGCGGCTGCGCTCACCGACAACGTTCCCGGCGGCCGCACGCTGCGCATGGGCGTGAGGGTGATCGCGGGCTCGCTCAACTACAGCGCCAACGAAGCGCGCCGCGTGGCAACGTGGAAGGAACCCGCATGAGCGAAGATCGCCACGACGAGATCCAAGCCCTCCGCGTCGCGCTCAAGGAAGCCGTGCAGGAGCGCGAGCGTCTGCGCGAAGAGCGCGACGCCCTCGCCGCTCGCGCCGTGACCGACGCCGAGTGGGCCGACGTCGTGCGCGAGCGCGCCACGGCGGAGAAGCGCCGGCTGTGCCCGCACATGAGCATCGAAGCCGGATCCAACCGCTGCCTCAACTGCGGCGGCCGATGGAACGGCAGCGAATCCTACAAGCCCCCGGAGAAGTAGCCACATGACCACGATCCTTATCGCCTGCGACATCCACAACCCCGCGCGCCCGCCGCGGCACGTCACCAAGAGCTTCGAGATCGACCGCGACCTCGAGACGGACCCGATCGAGGTGAACGAGGTGCTGCACCTCGGCTCCGACTTTCTCTCGGCGGACGTGCTCGTCATCGGCGTCGAGGGCGGCGACCCGCCCTGCTTCCGACGCGAGCTGTACGCCATCGACCCGTCGGCCAGCGAGGACGCCAAGGTGAACGAGGCCGCGACGCTCGGCTGGACCGTGGTCCGATGATCCACGCAGACGACCACGAGCGCGTCACCCGCCCAAGCGGCACGTACATCGTCGATGGCATGAAGCTCGGCGACACGGCCGTCAAGCTCACGTTCCCGCACCCGTTCGACGCGCCCGAGCTGGCCGGTGTCACCGTCGAGGCCACCGCGTTCGCCACGCGACCCGGCAGCACGCATCCGCTGTGGTGCGACTTCAAGCACCCCGCCGACGGCCGCTGGCGCAGCGTGCTCGCCAAGCGTGAGTGGACCGACCAACCTGCAACCGAGGCCAAGCGCGGCTCGTTCAAGAGGCCCCGATGACCGTCGATCCAACACCGAGCCGCTACCACTACGACGCCATCGTCAAGCGCGTCATCGACGGCGACAGCATCGTCATCGACATAGACCTCGGCCTTTCGATCTGGCGCAGGGGCGAGGCCGTGCGCTTGTTCGGGATCAACGCGCCCGAGGTCGTGGGCGCGCAGAAGCCCGCCGGCATCGCCGCGCGCGACTTCCTCAAGGCGCTGCTCGCCGGCCCGACGCTCATCGGCTCGGATGACCCGCGCGTCGTGGTCGAGACCATCAAGGATGGCGGCGACAAGTACGGCCGCCTGCTCGCCAAGGTGTTCATGCGCCGCGGCGACGGTTGGATCAGCGTCAACGACGAGATGATCGTCGCCGGACACGCGAAGCCGTGGGACGGACACGGGGCTCGCCCATGATGCGCCTCTGTTACCGACCCGCCGACGACTCGTTCGTCATCCTCGACGAAGCCGGACGCGAGATGGCCGCCACCAACGCGAGCGACATGCTAGCGCGCAAGACAAAGGACGAGGCCGCCGCGCGCGTCGGGCTCTTGCGCTTCCTCGACTTCAAGGATTGGCAGGCCAAGGTGTGCGGCAAGGTGCTGTGGCCCGGCTCCGCCGAAAGCGCGATGACGGGCGCGCCCCGCCCGTGAGCTTCGCCGCCTTCTCCCGCCGTGAGTGGTGGACCGAGTGCGCTGCGCCCGACCCCGAAGGGGGACAGGCCGCGCGCGCGCTCAACGAGCTGTACCGCGCCACCATCATCCGCCAGCGTATCGACCCGCTCACCCTCGCCGACGCCAACCCCGAGTACCACCCGCCTCCCGTGGTGCCGCTCGTGCGCGTGAAGCGATAGGCGTCTGTGAGACCGTGAAAGGCCGGGCTATGCTGGCCCCATGACGTTCCCCACCAAGCTCGAGGCCGAGGACTTCTTCGGCCAGCTCCGCCGCTTCTCCAAGCGTCTCGTGAACAAGGCGCTCCCCGGCTGCGCCGACGCCAGCTCGAACATCAAGAGCTACGCCAAGGGGAAGGCGAAGGGCTCGATCCTGCACTACACCGCGTCGGGCAACTGGCAGAGCCCCGTCAAGTGGTTCAACGACTTCAAGGTCTCGAGCGCGCACGTCGTCGTGGCGCACCTCGCCGACCCGCTCGCCGCCAAGCTCGCCGATGATCTCCCGCTCGTGAAGGCGCTCCCCGTCACCGTGATCCAATGTGTCGATCCGCGGCAAGCCGCGTGGCACGCGACGTGGGTCAACGGGCTCTGCTACGGGATCGAGAACCGCAACGCCGGGCTCGTGAAGCGCGACGGCCCGACGGCGCCGTGGCGGCACTGGCCCGTCGCCAAGGGCGCGACCGACGAGTGGACCTCGCCGGCGCCCAAGACCGGGCAAGCCTACGTCGCCACCTCCGACACGCTCGGCTACGAGCCCTACAGCAAGGCGCAGCTCGTCGCGAACGTCATGCTGCTCCGCTACGTCGGCGCGCTCGGCGGCGGCCCCCTCGAGCCCCATTGGGTTCTCCCGCACAGCGCCGTGCAGACCAACAAGCTCGACACCGGCCCGCTCTTTCCGATCCACGAGATCCGCAGGCTCGCGTGCATCGACGTGGACGAAGATCCCGCCACGGCGCTCGCCAACCTCGCCGACCCCGAGGACGCCACCTCCGCCGATGACCTCGAGCACCTCCGGTTCGACGAGGCGCGCGGCGACGCCAAGATCCTCCCCGAGCGCGAAGCCGTCGACGCCGCCATCGCCGCGCTCCCGCTCATGGAAGCGAACATCCCCAACAAGGCGCACCCGTTCGCCGCCGTCGCGCGGCCGCAGCTCGACAAGCTCGGGTTCTTCGTGCCGACGCCGCCGGACCCGCGCATGGTCGATGTGTGGCTCCGTCGCGCGCTTTGGATCTTTCAGACCGCGGCGAAGATCGAGACGACGTGCCTCCCCGACGACGCGACGCGCATGTCGCTCGCTGCTCGGCTCGTGACGCTCGGTCTCCCTGCGTGAGCGTTGCTGTGCTCACGCGCGCCGAGCGCGAGGCCACCTCGCAGCCCGGCCAATGGTGGGCGGGCCTCTCCGGCGTGGACCGTCCGCGATGGGTGAGCGTGCGTTGTCCGCTGTGCGGCAAGAGCGCGAGCATCTCGCGGCCGGGCGGCGAGGGGCACCAGATCGCGGCCGACGGCACGGTCACGCCGTCGCTCGTGTGCCCGCATGAGCCCTGCACGTGGCACGTCATGGCGAAGCTCGCAGGTTGGATCCCATGAGCGAAGCGCCGGCCATCGACTTCGAGAACCTCACGCCGGTCGACGCGCACGCCGTCGAGATGGCGATGCAGCGATCGAGCGTGGCCTACTTCGCGTCGCGCAACCTCACCGGCCCGCCGGAGGCGCCGTACAACGGCCGCTTCATCGTCGGCGACCACCACCTCGAGTGGGACGAGATCGCGCATTCGGATCGCGTGTGCGTGCTCGCGCCTCGAGACCACGGCAAGTCGTTCTTCTGGAACAAGGCGTTCCCGATCTGGAAGGCCGCCTTCGGCCGCGCCGGCGAGATCGGCTACATCTTCTCGGTCAATCAGGACAAAGCGAACGAGATGTTGCAGATCCTCGTCGAAGAGCTGACGAGCAACCCCAAGCTCGCGTGGCTCACGCCCGTGGATTGGGAGCGACGGTGGAGCAAGCGCCGCATCCGCCTCACCACCGGCGTAGAGATCCGAGCAAGAGGCTTTGGCGTCAAGGTCCGCGGCGGACACCCGCATTGGATCGTGAACGACGACATCCTCTCCGACGACAACATCTACAGCGAGACGATCCGCAACAAGGCGATCGACTACTACCTCTCGGCGATCACGAACATGGTCGTGCCCGGCGGGCAGATCGCGACCATCGGCACGCCGATGCACCAAGCCGACCTCTACGCGCACCTCCGCGACAGCGGCCGCTACGCGATGTGGGAGAAGCCGGCGCTCGACCGCGTGACGGGCAAGGCGCTGTGGCCGGCGCGCTACAACGAGGCGCTGCTCGCCGACCGCAAGCAAGAGATTGGATCGGTGCGGTTCACGCGCGAGTTCCTCGTGCGCCCGATGTCCGACGACATGAGCTTGTTCCCGTCGTACCTCTTCGACGGCGAGCCTTTTCGCCAGCGCAACGTCAAGATGGGCATGCCGCTCGCGTTCTGGCAGGCGCTCGGGATCCGCTGCTACATCGGCGTCGACATCGCGCTCTCCGCGGAGACCGGCGCCGACTACCTCGTCATCTTCGTCATCGGCAGGGACGGCGACGGCAACCGATGGGTGGTCGACATCCATCGCGAGAAGGGCGTGCCCTACGCTCGCCAGCTCGATCTCATCGTCGAGTACAGCCGGCGCTACGACGCGCAGCTCGTGTTCGTCGAGGCGAACCAAGCGCAGCGCGTGTGGGGCGACGAGCTGATCCGCACCACCGACATCCCGATCAAGAAGTTCACCACCATCGGCAAGGGCAAGGGCAAGGGCTTGTCGATGTCGCAGACGGCGAACAAGAACGACCTCGAGAAAGGCGTGCCGTCGTTGCGGCCGCTCCTCGAGAACAAGAAGTGGCGATGCCCGCAAGGCGACACGAACAGCGTCGAGAAGGCTCGAATCTGGATCGGCGAGATGAACGCCTTTTCTTGGATCAACGGCAAGGTGCAGGGCGTCGGTTCGCATGACGATACCGTCATGGCGGCTTGGATCGCAGAGCAGGCCGTGAGGCGCGGCGGGTTCTCGGCGAGCTTCGGCAACGGCGAGGACGAAGAAGATCCTCGTGCGCTGGCGAAGGCCGCGGCTCGCATCGTGGCTCTTGCCGAGGGGCGCTCGGGCGACGAAGATGCGCGCGCTGTGGCCGCTTCAACGAACCCGCTCGGGTCTGCCGGGAACCTCGGCGCTGCGTCTGATATGACATCGGATCAGCTTTGGAGCGCGGTGCCGTTCTACTCACGATGACGAACGCAGGGAGCAACATGGTCACGCAAAACCGACTCGTCCTCGACCTCAAGAAGAGCGCCGGCATGCTGCGCGCAGGCGGCGAGGGGCAGGAGAAGCGGTGGACGCGCTTCCCCGGCGCGGCGAGCATGTTCAACGCGCGCGACGCCGAGGCGAAGGAGACGCAGCGGCTCATGTCCGAGATGCCGACGCCGAAGCTCGCGATCAGCGACGGCAACTTCACGAGCCCCGACGACGTGGTGAAGGGGCTCGGCTTCGCGCCCGTCGACGAGACGTTGTGGGCGCACCGCGTCGCACGCATGGTGCAACGCGCGCCGTCCGAGCTGGCGCTGCGCAAGGCCGTCGTCGGCGACCTCCGGGGCGAGACCCTCGAGCCCACGCTGCGCGCGGAGATGCAGCGCCGCATCCTCTCGCTCTACCGCCAGCGCGGCGGCGGCAAGCCGCTCGAGAAGGGCTTTCCGCCGAAGAAGGGCGGCATCGGCAAGCCGTCGCTCCCCTTGGCGAAGCCCGCCAAGCCCGACCCCGACGAAGAGCAGCCGGGAGCCCAAGACCAGCCGGACGGGATGGCGACCGCCGACAAGCTCGGAGCCCCCGGCCGCGGCCCCACGATGGCCCCGCAAGGCGGCGCAGGGCAAGCGGCCGCCGGCCGGAACCCCGCCGTGGACGCCGCCGAGCTGACGGAGCTGCCCGACGACACGCAGCTCTTGCAGAACAAGATCCACGCGATGCACGAAGAGCTGAAAGCCTGCCAAGGCCCGATCACCGGCAACGCCGCGCTGATCCACATGCACAACGACCTCAAGGCGCAGATGCGCTCCGCCTACAAAGATCCAAACCCAGAGGTGGTGGCGGAGATCGACCACAAGATCCATCACTTCAAGAAGCTGCTCGAGGGACCGCCCGAGCCCGAGCCCGATCCCAACGACCCCAACGCCATGCAGGGCGCCGGCGGCCCGCAGCAGCCCGGACAGCCCGGCGCCGGCGGCTTCGGCGGCCGTGGAGCCCCGCAGAAGCCCGGAGCGATGGCCGGCAAGCCGTCCGGGCGGCAGCCCGGCAAGCGCCCGCCACCGTTCGGCAAGAGCGAGCGGCCGACGGCCGAGCCCGCCAAGACCAAGGGCGCTCGCAAGCGCAGCCGCGCGTAGGAGCGCATCATGGATCTGCTCTCCGCCAACTTCGACCTCTTGCTCAAGGCGGGGGCGATCGACGAGGTGCTCGACGCGCTTGAGAAGGGCGCGGGGCACAAGTACATCCGGCGGATCCCGACGGGGAACGCCAAACGCAAGTACCGCTACATCTACAGCGCGGCGCACGCCGTCGCCGAAGGCGCAGACCCCACCGTCGGCGAGAAGGTCCGCGTCAAGGACAGCGGCAAGGAAGGCCACTACGAAGTCACGGCGCTCCACGACGACGGCCACGTCACGATCAAGCACGACGAGAGCGGCGCGACCATGCGCGTCCACGCCGGCCAGCTCCGCGACATGCTCGCCAGCGAGCACGCGCCCGCCATCGCCGAGAAGCACGAGGCCGCCCTCAAGATCCACGCGCAGGCGCTCAAGACGGGAACGCCGAAGCAACAGAAGCGCGCCGCCGATCACCTCAAGCGCCTCGGGCTCGAGGGCGAGGCGAAGAAGGCGACGGCGCTGGCGAAGAAGCGAGAGAAGGCGCGCGACGCCATGCGCGAGCGCCGGAAGACGTTGAAGATCGCCGCCCGCCCGGCCAAGAACCTCGACGAGCTGGACATCAAGCACCGGCACGTGGACATGCTCCCGCGCTCGCGCAAGAGCGTGCTCGATGCGATCAAGGAAGCGAGCGGCATCGACGACCACGATCTCGCGCAAGCCGACGTGGCCTACGCCTCATGGAAGGGCCGCGGCAGCAAGGGACCGAAGCCGATGCGCGGCACCACCGGCGGCAAGGTGGGCGGCGAGCTTGACTCGTTCGAGGGCGACCTCAAGCGCGGCGAGCACTTCTCCTCGCTGCTCGAGGCGTTCGAGCACGCGACGCGCGGCGCGAAGACGTGGCGCGACATCGCGCCCGTCATGGCGCAGCTACGCGACGTGCCCGGCTTCGAGAACGCGCACCTCCCCGAAGACGCGCTCTTGCGGCACGGACTGCAAGAGCAAGAGCGCCGAGAGTGGGACGAGAGCGGCGCGCCCGCCGTCGCCGACGATGATGGCTTCGCGGCATTCGACGCTGCGACGCGCGTGGAGCCAGAAGGCGAAGGCGAAGGCGATGGCGGCGGCGCATCGCCCGACACGACGTTCGACTTCGGCGCCAACGAACAGCCTGACGAGCCTGACGAATGGGGGACCGATATGTGGCGCAGCGGAGCAAAGCTCGTGATCGATCTGCGCAAGGCACAACGGCGCGCGCTCGTGACGGATATGCGCAAGGCGGATGGCACCGTGTCGATGAAGGCGCCCAAGGCGCCGAGCGCGCCCGCGGCGCCGAAGCCGCCATCCGCAGCGGCCGAGCCAACCGTGCGCATCCACGCGCCCGTCGCACACGGCCCGTCACGTCCACCACCATCGTCGTCGGCGCCGGCCACGAGCGTCGGGCCGAAGCCGGCCGCCCCCAAGCCGGCCGCGGCGCCGTCGAGCCCGGAGAAGACTGCGGCCGCCCGCCCGGCCGCCGCAGCCCCCGCAGCCCCCGCGGCGCGCCCCGAGAACACCGTGAGCCGCGTGTTTGCGTCGAGCCCGCCCGGC
>Ga0209641_10001844_pt1 | contig 18563 bp, 13 predicted proteins | sample RifCSP16_1_FD_184022 | JGI IMG/M metagenome (GOLD analysis project Ga0209641, IMG submission 184022) | Soil microbial communities from Rifle, Colorado - Rifle CSP2_sed 16_1 (SPAdes) (version 2) | ecosystem: Environmental > Terrestrial > Deep subsurface > Rock core/Sediment | place: Rifle... | reverse complement strand
GGGATATGCTATAATGACTGGGGCAAGATTTGCGTATTCATATTGGAATTGCAGATTCAAAAAGTTAAACATAACTTAGATCATCGTGAGTAAAGGAATACCAGGCGCGGTCAGGTTACTATTTATACTGTTAGTCTTCTTATTCTCCTACTCTGCCGCTCAAGTAATAGTTGACCTGGATAAAGTTTCCCAAAAGCCCGGTTTTTACGTAGATTTGGCCAGCTACTACGACCCGGCTACTAAAGAGACCCGGCTGGAAGTGTACTATAAGATTCACAACCATCAGTTGAGCTTTCTTAAAACCGAAGATGATTACCTGGCCTCCTACGAGGTGCGCGTTCTGTTAATGAAGAAGGGGCGTCAGATAGCTGGAACTTCACGGGAAGAGAAATACCCGGTCTCCAGTTATGCCCGAACTATATCCCCTGACGATTACATCATCAATCAACTCTCTCTGGAAGTAGATCCAGGCAAATATGAGGCCCAGGTAACCCTGATTGACAAGAACGCTCAAAAGGGATACACCCTGAAGCTTGCCATCACGGTTCGAGAGTACGAATCTGAAGAACTGGCTCTATCTGATATTGAATTTGCAGAAGAAACATCCGACACCTTGGCCGGGTCCCATTTCAATAAGAAAAAAGTTAGAGTAGTGCCTAAAGTGAAGCAGACTATGTCAACCACTTTGGACAGCTTAAAATTCTATTTTGAGATCTATTCTCAAAAGTTCCAACCCCTTCAAGTTGACTATGTCACCAAGACTTTTCTAGGCCGGATAATACAGAGTAAATCCGAAAAGATGACTCTGGAATCCAACCCTCAGCCACTGGTGCGGGCCATCGACATATCCAATCTCCCCCCTGGTCGGTACACCTTATCGGTTTTGATTCCCGGCCAGGGCAGAAAGCCCCGGGCCGAGGTCAAGCAGGATTTCGAGGTGGATTGGTCCATAGAATACTATGTTCGGCACGATTTCCAGGAGGCAGTTGATTTTCTGCGCTATATAACCAATAGTGAAGAAACCAAGACTTTGAAGAAGGCTACTCCTGAAAAACAGCTCCAGGCCTGGAGAGATTTCTGGAAATCCAAAGATCCCACCCCCGACACTCCTGAGAACGAAGTCGAGGAAGAGTACTACCGCCGGGCGCGTTACGCCAATGACAATTACGGCAGTTGGTCTAAACAGGGCTGGAAGACTGATTTTGGCATGGTTTACATAAAGTATGGGCCGCCGGATGAAATCGACCGGCATCCCTATGACCGGGGGAGCAGCTCCTATGAAGTTTGGTACTACTATAGTCTCCGCAAGGTTTTCACCTTTCTGGAGGTGGGGCAGGAGTACCGCCTGCAGTATCCCTATGATGGCAATGTTTACCGTTTTCGTTGAGCCGGGAGGTTTTTATGGTTAGGAATAGGCTGGTTGGATTACTTCTGACTCTCATTTTTTCCGGCACCAGCTGGTCCCAGGAAAACCAGGACTCACTGGTTCTATGGCTGGACTGCGCTTGCTTTAAGACGATGGATGCTGCCAGCCCAGAGACCTTGACCAGCATAGAGATCTATTATGCCCTAAACCAGAAGGAACTGGCTATGGATTCTCTCCAAAGTCCTCAGCAGATAGCTTTCACTTTAGAGGTACATTCTCCGTCTGACAGTCTGATTACAAGAGATGAGTGGCGCGTGGCTTACCGGCCCCCCCAGAAGAGTTCGGAGCTGGCCAGTCAGATTCTGTCTGACCTCTATCAGACCAGATTGGCACCTGGTGAGTATAAGCTTGTTCTGGCAGGCCAGGATATAAGAAGCGCCAAGAAGGGCTGGCAACAAATGTTCATAAAAGTCCCCAGCTTTTCCTCGTTAAGCGTGGCACTTTCTGACATCCAGCTGGCCCTGCAGATATCAGAAACTGCTGAAGAGACTAGATTCACAAAGAACTCCCGCCTGGTGGTGCCTAATCCTACGACCGTTTATGGCTCGCTTTATCCTCTGCTTTATTTCTACGCTGAGGCTTACAATTTGGGATTTGGAGGAACCGATTCACTCTATACCTTGGCCTACCATATTCTGGATTCAGGCGGGGCAATCTTCAAGGAGTATGGCCAATACACCAAAGTGAAACCAGGCAACTCTGCCGTAATTGCCACTGGCCTAAATTTGGCCACGCTTCCCATGGGCAAGTATCAACTGCAGGTTACCGTTTCCGAACCCTCTACCGGTCAGTCCGCCCAGGCCAGAAAGGTTTTCTTCGTCTACCGGGAAGAGGAAGTGGCTGGTTCCGCGGAACGTATAGTAACAGAGCCAAAAGATGAAGAAGAGGCCCACAAGATTCGAAATATCATCACTTATATTGCCACCCCAGGTGATTTGAGACTCTATGATGGCTCAACTCTGGAGGGGAAGCAGAACTTTCTGAAGGATTTCTGGAAATCCAAAGATCCTGACCTGACTACTCCAACTAATGAATACAAAATGGAGATATATAGTCGCTTCGCCTTTGCTTCGCAGAAGTTCGCCACCGGAACAGTGCGCGCCTCAGAGGGGTGGAAGAGTGACCGAGGTCGGATTTACATCGTTTACGGTCCGCCGGATGACATTGTCGAACACACTTACAGGCCGGATCGCAAACCCTGGGACAAGTGGACCTACTACAACGTTCAGGGAGGAGTAGTGTTCCTCTTTGAAGACCAGAATGGCTATGGTGATTATCTGTTAGTTCATTCCACTGCCCGGGGAGAGAAACGGGATCCAAAGTGGCAGAAATACCTGGACGAAGAACTCTTTACTCCTAACGAATAATAGTTTTTCCTTAGGTTTAATCTCTGTAAGCTGGTTGAAGATTAAAACCATTCAACATGATTATCAGAAGTATCTAGACTTGTTGCGTTGCTTACCAGATTGATTTGTTCAACAAGTTGACAGTCCCACCGGCTCAATCTATATTCCGCCTGGATGATTCAGGCGGAATCTCTTACCAAGCATTTTCAGGACAAAAAGAGGGGGTTAATTAAAGCGGTTGACCAGGCCAGTTTTACCTGTAACCCGGGGGAGATCTTCGGTCTTCTAGGTTTAAACGGGGCTGGGAAAACTACCGCTTTAAGACTACTTTCCACCACCCTTAAGCCCACTTCTGGCACCGCCAAAGTAGCTGGATTCGATATCGTCCGACAATCTTTGGAAGTCAAATCCAGAATAGGATTTTTAACCGGTAACACGGCCTTATATCCCAGACTTACCGCGGACGAGGTAATCACCTATTTCTGCCGCCTGTATGGACTGAATTCTGGGGAACTGGAAAAAAGGAAGAAGCAGATTTTTGATACTCTGGGAATAACCGAGTTCAAAGACACCAAAGTCGATAAGCTCTCTACTGGAATGAAGCAGAAGGTCTCCATTGCCAGAACCATAATCCACGACCCTATGGTCTTAATCTTAGATGAACCGACCGTAGGGTTGGACGTCATTACTTCCCGGGGGATAGTTGAGATGATTCGAGACGCCAAGAGACAGGGCAAAACCGTGATATTTTCGACTCATATGATGGAGGAGGCTTCCAAGCTGTGCGACCGCATCGCTATTATCCATAAGGGAAAGATACTCATCATTGGGAGCTTGAAGGAACTGCAGGAGAAAACCGGGGAAAAAGATCTGGAAAACATATTCGTTAAATTGGTGGGAGAATAGATGCGGCTGAAACAAATAAAACATATTTATTTCAAAGAAATGCTGGACACCCTCAAGGATCGGCGCACCCTGATTTCTATGATTGTTATTCCCATTTTGGTGATACCGGTTCTTATGTTTGGTATCGGCGCCCTGATCTCCAGCCAGGTCCAAAAGGCTGAAGAAAAGACCAAGCGTCTGGCAATCTTCGGTCAGGAGAACGCCCCTCGGTTAACTGAACGAATATTGGCCCAGGGAAAGTTTACCGAGCTTACGCTCGCCAGGGATAGTCTGGAACAGGCTCTGCAGGATAAGAGATTGGAAGTGGCTCTGGAGATTCCAGCCAACTTTGAATTAGACTTACAGAAAGGTGACCCTGCCGGGGTGGTGATCAGCTATGATCAAGCGGAGGTAAAATCCGAGCTAGCCCAGGATCAGCTCAAAAAGATTATCCGTCAATTCGAGGAAGATATCGTGGAAGCCAAGCTAAAAGCGGTAAACCTGAATAAGGAATCTATTTCTCCGATCAAAATTACCTCCAGGAATCTGGCTCCCCAGGAAAAAATGAGTGGATTTTTTCTCTCTATGTTTCTTCCCTATATGTTAATGATTCTCTGCCTGACCGGGGCTATGTACCCGGCCATGGATTTGACTGCCGGTGAAAAGGAGCGTGGCACTTTGGAGACCCTGTTGGTGACTCCTGCTTCTCGATTGGACATTGCCGCCGGGAAGTTTCTGGCAGTGTTAACCGCCTCCTTTGTCACAGGTATCCTAGCCACTACCAGCATGACCTTGACCAGCTTTTTGGGGATGTTAAGATTTGACGATTCTCCTCAGGCCGCCTCCCTGAGCTTAAGCATTAACCCTGTCTCCATTCTCTTAGTAGTATTGTTGATCATACCCATGGCCTGTCTCTTTTCGGCCTTACTTCTTTCTTTATCCCTGGTGGCCAGAAGCTATAAGGAAGCCCAAAGTTATGTCTCTCCCCTGATGATTGTGGTGATTTTTCCGGCCATGGTTTCCTTTATTCCGGGTTTTGAGTTTCAGGCCATCCACACCTTGATCCCAGTACTGAATACCAGTCTGGTTTTGAAGGACGTTCTCTTGGGAACATTTGAGTGGGGAAAGATTGGGCTGGTCTTCTTGGTGAATACTGGGTATGCGGCCTTTGGAGTTTTCTTGGCCAAGCAGATGTTTGAGAAAGAGTCAGTCCTGTTTCGCGTGTAGTTTCGGTAATTCCGGCACTCGGAAAAGATACTCAAGTCATCACAGGTATCTTCTCTTGCTTCAGCACAAACTCCCGGTAAATCCCGTCTAAAAACCTCCACAAAGACTGGCTGAGTTTTCGGGCTGCCTGAAGTGCTTTCTTGGTGTCTGAATCATTGGTAATGCGGTCCAGCATCTGGCGGCTGATTCGAGAATGCTCTATGTCCGCCTCTTGGTGAACCGAGAAGAATTCAATGTCGGCTGGGTTGGAGATATTGTAAAACCTCTTTAGGGAAGCTATTTTTTCCTCAGACACTTCCGGAATCTGGGATTCATAAGCGTATAAGGCGGCCACCCCTTCTGCAAAAGATTTCTTCTGGCAGATTGTCCTAAAAGTATCAATTAAATCTTTGGTCTCAGGCAGAGCTATAGCAGACTTCACTTCTTCCCGTGGAATTCCCAAGCCATCGCAGAATTTGAGCCACAGCTGGGGATGATTTTTTTCACCTGCCTCTTCGTCCATCAGGTTGCTTAAAAGGAGTTGTCTGTCTTCTAAAGTCGGAGCATTGCTGTGAATAGCTGAGATAAATGTCGGAAATTGATAGACGAACAAATAATACTGCTTGGCATATTCCCTCAGCGCTTCTGAGCTTAGTCTCCCCTCTGACCAGACCCGGTAAAAAGGATGCTTAAGCATTTTCTTTTTCTCTACAACCCGATCTATCTGCTGGCTGAGCCTTTCTGAGTTGGTTGTCTCTTTCATATTCTCCTCCTTAAATCGTTTTAAGTATTGAACTCTTAGAATTTTCAGGCAAAAATAGCGAACAATAACTCTATTTTAAGGGCCACAGAATAAATGTCAAGCAGAAACCACCCCAGGTTCAGTCAGTTTGTTCTGGTAGACTTGGAATCGACTGTTATGATTCTAACCCAAGATACGCTTTACATCTAATCAGCCAGCTTTTCCTCCAGATCTTTCAGCTTAGCTTTCAAATCAGAGATTTCCTGCTTCAGGTTTTCAACTTCTTCCTTGCTGGGCCCCCTGAGTTTGGCCATCGCCTTCTTGACTTGCTCCTCCACCTCCCGGGTGAATTCCTTGGCCCTTTCTCCTCCTTTCTCCATCAATTCTTTTATGGCTTTGGCCTTCTCTCCCTCAGCCAGCTCCCCTTCTTTGATGAGTCCCTCCACGATTTCAGTGGCTCTCTTCTTGGAGAGATTGAAAGCCCCGATTCCAGCTAGAACTGTCTTTTTGAGGACTCCCATGGATGCTATTCCTCCTTTCAAGGCAATTTGCCTGATGATTTCGTCATACTCTTTGATACTTTTTCCGGATTTAATTTGTTCATAAAGTATCTGAGAATAAGTCTGTAGAGTCAGGTCTTTTTCAGTCTCATTTTCAACGATTAGATAACTCTCTCCGGACTCTATTCCTTTGGCCAGCTCACCAAAGGTTATCGGATTCTTGCTTTCGGCGTCATAGAGCTGTCGGTTTTTGTACTTCTTGATCAACTTGGGCATATTAAGATCGATTAATAAATATTGTGCAATGCACAATGGAATGTCAAGTGTTATTTTGCGGGTTGTAACTAAATATTATTCTTGTGGTTAAAGGAGACTGAAAAAACTTCTTGACAAACTCTGTTGTCCGAATATTTTTAATTCCTAGTAAAGTTCTTTGCCAAGCTTATTGGGAAGTCCGGTGCAAGTCCGGCACAGCCCCGCTACTGTAAGGGGATACGAAAGCCAGATTCTCAGGCAGCAGGCCAAAGCTGGCCAAGGGATGAAGATGCCAAAAGCATCGTAAACCTTCTGCCTGAGATTAAACCACCCCGATAATTATCGGGGGAAGGTTGGCAACTAGGTTTAGGCCCCGAGTCAGGAGACCCGAAATCCTTCGCGGGTAAGGTGATTTATGAACATTTAGCCCAACCGCGAGGTTGGGTTTTAATTTTAAAACAGGAGGATTAAATGTCATTCCTATTGGCAGTTGTCTTTGTAACCATAGGGCTGCTTTTTAGATTAATTCCCCATCCGGCTAACTTCAGCCCCATTTTTGCAATTGCCCTGTTCGGCGGAACCTATTTTTCCGACCGACGCGTAGCCCTGATTCTCCCCTTGGCGGGGCTTTTTATCAGCGACCTGTTCATCGGCTTCTATTCGCCGGTGGTAATGGTCTCGGTCTATGCCGGCATGATTCTAACTTCCCTGTTAGGTCTCTGGCTGAGAAAACACAAGTCCGCTCTCAACATTTCAGGGACAGCCACTGCCAGCGCCCTGTTATTCTTTCTGATTTCCAACTGGGGGGTCTGGCTAAATCCGGTTTCAGGCTACGCTAAAGATTTGGCTGGTTTAGTCCAGTGTTATGTTATGGCTTTGCCATTTCTGAAAAATACATTAGCCAGTAATTTGCTTTACACTGCTATACTTTTTGGTGGGTATGAGCTGACAACCTTAGCCCTCAAGCGCAGACCAGTGGAAAGCTTAGGTTAGCCACTGGATATTATGTGAGGATATTTATCTTCTGTCTGACTAGGTACATTTAAGAGTTCTTTTATAGGCAGATGAATCGGGAAGTCCGGTGCAAGTCCGGCACAGCCCCGCTACTGTAAGGGGATACGAAAGCCAGATTCTCAGGCAGCGGTAAAGTTTACGTGTAGTAACTACCGCTTGAGGAAAGACCACTTTCAAAAGGAAGGTCTGGCCAGTAGGTGTAAGCCCCGAGTCAGGAAACCGAAAATCCTTCGCGGGTAAGGTAATTTATAAACATTTAGCCCAACCGCGAAGTTGGGTTTTTGTTTTTATGCGAATACTCGAACTTATCATAGTTTATCTAAGCTTAAACCTGGCGCTGGCTTTTGGCCAGACCAATACTAAGATTTCTGGTCTGCTACTAGATCAAGTGAGCCTCTCCCCTGTTTCTGGGGCTACTGTCATTGTACAGGGTACCAGTTACGCTGCCACCACGGATGACAAGGGCTCTTTTCAATTCGAGAACCTGCCGGCTGGCCAGTATCGTTTACAAGCCAGGTCCCTGGGTTACCACTCCCAGCTCGGTGATTTGATAACAGTCTCTGAAGACCTTGAAGTTAGACTTACTTTGAAACTAATGCGTCAGCCGATCCCTCTGCCTGAACTAGTGGTGCCTGTGGAAAAGGAAAGACCGGGTTTCGAGAATCTGCCTTCTCAGAAAGTGGTTCTCACCCAGGAACAGATTCAAAGGTCATCTGCTGCCAGTTTGTCTGAAATCTTGAATTCGATTTCCGGTGTCTATGTCCAGCAGGCCGGTCCGACTGGCAGCGCTCGCATCTCTATCCGAGGCTCTGCCACTGACCAGGTCTTGATTCTCTTGAATGGAGTCAGAATAAATTCTGCCCAGACCGGTGAGGCTGACTTAAGCGCTGTCCCTACTTCACAAGTTAAGAGGATAGAGATCACAAAAGGGGCAAACACTGCCCAATACGGAGCAGATGCCCTAGCCGGGGTGATAGACATAATCACAACTGCCGCCAGTGCACCAAAATTAACCCAGATACACGTCAAGAATATGGTTGGCTCCTTTGGAACCAGGTTGTGGGAATTGGGGATTGAGAATAATCTGCTTTCCGGTTTGGGAGTCTCTGCTTCATTTACCAAACCTTCCTCTAATGGAGACTTCACTTATCCGGACTCTGGAAAAATCTTCACAAGAACTAATTCTGGTAAAACCTCTGAAAATGTCTACTTGAATCTAAATTTGCAGACATCCCTGAAACACCAGGCCGACTTGACTTTTTTCAAATACTTTGCTCGAAAGCAGCTGCCTGGCCCACTTTTGCAGACCAACGACAGCGCCTATATGAAAGACGCCCGGCAGAATCTCACCTTCAATTCAACCTATCAGCTTACATCTAAGCTATTTGCCTCAGGAAAGTCTGGCTATCAGAGCTGGGGACAGACCTATCGCATACAAGAGGAATACTATATCCCCGTCAATGTGAATTACTCGAACCGACAGTGGGAAACAGAAACTAGATTAAATTTAGAAACGGAAAACAGTAGGCTCAGCTGGGGAGTCTCTTACTCGAGAGCTTCCCTCCGAGGAACTGACCGCCAGAGGCCAGCCTTAAGTATCGGGAATGTTCAGAGGAGTACATTTTCTACATTTGTTTCCGGTCAAAAGGAGATTAAGGAAAAACTCTTCGACAGAATAGTCTTTTCGTCTGCATTCAGGTATGATCGAACTTCAAGGTTTCAGGCAAACTGGTCTCCACAACTGGGGCTGCTTCTCTCAGAAGGTAAGGACACAAATCTGAAGCTGAGAGCCAACTGGGGAAAGTCGTATCACAATCCCAGCCTGAACGCCCTGTTCTGGAAGGAGGACGCCTACGCCTCAGGCAACCCCAGTCTTAAGCCGGAGAGAGCAACCAACTTTGAGGCGGGAATCGAGTTCCGCCTACCCGTTTTTCGTGAACTAGTGCTAGGACAAATCTATTTCCACGATAGAATCAGAGACTTAATCGTCTGGCAGAGGAGTTTTGATGGAAAATATTCTCCCTCTAATGTTAACCATGCCAGCCTGGATGGATACGAGCAGTATCTGCTCTGGCAAGTTCAGGATGGTATGTTCGAATTAGAATTCAATCACACTCGCTCGGATGCTATAAATCAGACCGAAACACACACTAAATCGGGCAATCTGATCCCCTTCCGGCCCCGACACCAGTACAACTTCAAGTGTTACTTTAAGTCAGAGAAGTTTGACTTCTTTTTGCAATCCCGCTACTCTTCCAGCAGATACACCCGGGAGCAGAACACCCCAGAGAAGATATTGCCGGACTATACGATTTGGGATTTGGGTTTGAAATTCAAACATCGCCTTCATGCCGTACACTTCAGCCTGGCAGTAAATGTCCACAACCTGACAGACCAATACCTTGAGCTAATCGAGCGCTACCCTATGCCTGGACGAGAATTCAGGCTAACTACCCAAATAGAACTCTCAAAGAAAGACTAAACCAACTAAACCGGCTGAAGTAACAGGAGGAAAAATGAAGAGATTATTGATAACCGCGCTGATACTTGGGATAACTCATTCTGGCCAAGCCCAGATACCTAAGACACTCTACGTTGTCAATGGGCTGGCAGAAACCCTGACTAAGATAAATCTGGAGATCAATACAGTAACCAACCATATAGTAGCCTTAGGAATAGTCCCCAACCAGGTCGTGGTCAAAGGCCGGAAAGCCTTTGTAGTCAACTCCATTTCCTCTAACATTCAAAAGATTGATCTTACTGCTGATACAACCTTAGGCTATATCTCCCTGGGTGAAGGTAAGAATCCCTGGAACATCGCCTTGACCGATTCTCAGATTGCCTATGTCTCCAATTTCTCGGCCAATTCTCTTTCTAAGATTGATCTAATTAACGATTCGGTCCTGGGAGAGTTTCCTGTTGGCCAGTCTCCGGAAGGGCTAGTTTACTATAATGGCAAACTCTATGTCTGCAACACCGGCTTTAACCCCAGCGACTTTTCTTACGGCCTTGGGAGCGTGGCAGTCTTTGATCCAGAAAGTGACAGCTTGTTGACCAGCATCAAGGTGGGGAAGAATCCCCAGTATATTAAGCCGGATTTTAAGGGAAGATTGCACGTCATTTGCACCGGTGATTATTTTTCGGTTTTCGGGCAGGCTTACCTAATCAATCCCCAGACCAACTCTGTGATTGATTCACTTCCTTTGGGCGGAACTCCGGGCCAGTTCAGAATTGCCTGGAATGGAACTGCCTTGGTGGCCGCTGGCGGGTACGCCAATAGTGGCTATGTGTATTCTTATCAGACCAAAACTGATTCTATCCTGCACGACTCCGATAACCCCATCGCAGTTAACTTAGGTGCCAGCGACGTAGCGGTAGACAGGCTCAATCAGGGTTACGTGGCCTGCTTCTCAGCTTCGACTGTAGATAGGATCGATACACAGGGGAATCTGCTTGACACTTATTTAGTCGGGGATGGCCCGCTTTCTTTAGCCCTTTACGACCCGCGCCCCAACGGGGACGCAAGCGGGGATTTCAATATCAGCCTGGCTGATGCAGTACTCCTTGTGAATTACATCTTTAAGGGGATGAACATCCCAGGTTCTCTAGCATACGGAGACTGCAACTGTTCGGGCAGCATAAGCTTGGCAGACGCTATCTGGCTGGTAAACTATATATTTAAATCAGGGCCGTTACCCTGTGAATTCTAATAAGTTAGCTGGCCTTCAATGCGACTAGTTGCAGATAATATGAAAGCTATTGCATATGTTAGGTTTCCTCTGCTGACTCTCCCCCAGTTGTGTGAGGCTGTTCCGCCGAGAAGAAGACTCTTGGCTTATTCACCTTACGATGTAGGTCCGTCCACAACCTTCTCAATGAATTTGGCTTCCGCTCCGCTACCTTGGGCGCTCTTCTAAGTTGGTCAGACCGCAAAAATAATGCTTGCGCACAGGCACAAAGATTGCTATTTTAGTATTAGAAGCTTCCTTTTTGGGAGTGGTGTCGTCTCTGCAAAGAGACCACCCCGTTAAGCGCGGGGCATCCCCCCTCCACCACTCCCATTTAATTTATCCGCATCGCTGACTCAATTTCCGAAGAACTATTCTCGTTTTCCTGTCTAAGAGACAGTTGTGCGAGGAAAAGAAGGCCCGAGAGATGTAATTGTGAATATCTCCCGGGCTCAAAAGTCTTATTGAATCAATTGTCTTAAGGGGCGCAGCAAACCCCTGAATCCAGCGGATACCAGATTCCCCCCTTAAATATGAAGTTTACGCCGCGAATGGCATCCCCCAAAGTCACCGTGCCAGTGCCGTCCCAATCCCCTCGGCAGAGCAGACCAGAAAGCCAGCACAAGGGTGTGGGAGAGCAGCCCGGCTTGTTGAAAATGTAATTTACAATCGCAATGGCGTCAGCTAAGGTCCAAGTGCCGCTGGCATTGGCATCTCCTGGCATTTGCAGTCCACTGCACAGGACTTGCACTTGTACTGGTATGAGAGCAGTGTCGCTCAATGGAGGAGTAGAATCATTGTGAGTTGCCAAAAGAATCTCAGTATAATAAGTGTTACCTATGGCTAATCCCTGCGGACTAAATTTTAGACTTACTACGTCTGAATCAGAAGGACTAATGGCAGTGGTGACATTTTCTGGATTCAGGACCAGCCAATTAGGAAACTCGTAGCTGGTGGCCTTGAAATATAAGTTGCTATTATTATCCTGGTTTGCCAACTTTAGAGGCAAGATCAGGCTGTCACCCCAATAGACCACCGTATCAATAAAACTGGGCTCAGTTCTCAGGAATCTAAAAGAGCGCCGGTACAAAGGTCCCGCCAGTTCTGCGAACAGGAGATTGGCTTCCAGATTCTGAGCGGCCAGAGGGATGATTAGTTCCTCCGGAGGCCAGAAATAGCCCTGATACCAGGCACCCACCTCAGGGGTGAAGCTCAGGGATCTCTTCTTGGTAGTCTGTTCTCCGTACATCCAGTCATCCGCATCTCCGTTGGTCGGATAGATGGCGCTGTATCCCGGCCCCCAGATGTAGTTGTTCACAGAAGTGGCTGTATCGGCAACCTTCTGAAGGATCAAGCGGTCCGGCGGCTGAAAGGGGGTATATCCCCAGGCATACAAAAGCAAGTTCCCATAGCTGTGGTAGTTTATGGTAAACACAAAATCATGGGAAGCAACGAAATTTCTCAGGGCCTGGGTCTCCGGCTCAGAGAAAGGAGCCGGCCCACGATAGGTCTCGCTGGCCGGGAAGGGGGAAGAGCCGATGTTGTCGTAGCCCCACTTGTAGCCATAGTTCCGGTTAAGGTCCACCCCCCACTCGTCATTTCCGAGGTAGCGGAGGTTTTTCCGCCACATTCCCCCTCCTTCGGGCGCATATTCTTCGTTCCATCTATATCCATCCGGGTTGACCACCGGGACAAACCAGAGCTCCCGGTTATTGACGATGCTGTCAACCCGAGGGTCTGAGCCGTAATAGTCAGTTAGATAGTGCATGAAGTAAAGCAATACCTCCATTCCCATCGGCTCCCGAGCATGGGTCAAAGAGTTATAGAAAACCTCCGGCTCATCTTCATCGACATCCGGATTATCCGAGATTTTCATCGCATAGATCGGGAAAAAATAATAGGATCCAGAGGTATATCCGATGATACTCTTGGCGGTGGTGATGCTGGGGTGGGCGGAGTGGATGGAATCCAATGCAGCATGCACCTCGTCTAAGGTGTGATATCCCCCCATGCCCAATTGACCTGTTAGGTTTGACTGCTGGTAGGCAACGAAGTCAGGGTACATTATCTCGTAACCATATCCGGCCTGACCAATCTCAGCCAGCTCGGCGTCAGTGACTAAAATCTCGGCAAATTGTCTGGGCTCCACCCTGATTATGTCCAGGCCCAGAGCCTGCAACCCTTTCAACTTCTCAAAATCAGTAACTTCCACTCGTATCAAAGCCGGGCGCAGCCGGGTAGCAGCATAGAGGTTGGCTGCCAGAAACAAAAACAGAGCCCCACTCCAGAATAACTTGGCTAAAAATCGCATCTTATCTCCCTTGTGTGAACGGACATTAGTGCTCTTTTAATCCTGCTTGCTATAACTTTCTTGCTCAAGCTTCAGCTTTACGGATGGGTACAGGGTTCCCAGTTTCCGGGTTTACCAAAGACTAGATTTATCAAATAAATCGGATCCGCCAAGGTCACCTTAAAATCACAGTTCGGATCTCCTGATAGCAAAGGGACTGGAGCAGGGCTGCCGGTCTTGAAGATATAATTCACCAGGAAAATGGCGTCTGCCAGGGTGGTGGTCCCATCTCCGTTCGGGTCTCCTTCAGTCCAGATAGTGAGACTAAAAACCTGAGAGTAGAGGCTGGAGTCTCCACTAGGGTTGAAGCCTTTAACTTTCCAGAGATAAGTTCCGTTAGAAAGCTGGTCTCCGGCTAACACTTGGTAGAATGTGTCGGTAATTCCGGTTACAGTGGTTTCTACTGCCACACCGGAATCAATCAACACAAAGGTAAAGCTTGTGGCAGTGTCATAGTAGCCAACCTCTTTCCACTGAAAAAGCGGTGTTTTATCAGTGGTAAAACTCCCCTTAGCAGGGGCAGCTGGAAAGGGTGGATAGAATCCGCTAAACCGCGCTCCGAATGCATCCTGGTCTCCCAGGCGAGTGTCAGTCCAAATCATATTGACATAGCGGTCTTTTGAGCTCACTCCAATATACTCCCCTATCAAGCCGGCTAAGGGGGAGGCAGAAAGTGGTTGTTTTTGTGGATCCAGGCCGGAATTCTGAGCCAGATTCTGATTCAGTTTCCCAGCCGCAAAAGAAGCCAGAGGATTGGAAGAAGAGTTGCTGATTCTTAGATTGGGGGTCCAATTGTCTCCTCCGTCAAAGGACTGGGTCATATATAGGTCGTAGGATAGATTGGCCGGGTCATTGCGCCGGTCAAAAAACACAGCCGTTATCACCCCGTCCTCATTGACAGAGATCCAGGGATGAAACTGGTCTCGGCCATTGCTAAGTGCGTCGTCATTTAAGCGGACTGGTGAACTCCAGTTGTTCCCGCTGTCGGTTGACTTCAGGAAAAAAATGTCCTCATCGCCAGAGGTGCGGTTCATATAGGCTACATAAACATTTCCTTGATAGGGTGAGCTGTCGGAAATATCTGCCTCCAGGGCCGCATAGGAGAATACCAGGATTCCTCCCTTGAGTGAGGTCGATGCATTTTGAGTTGAGACTAAAGTCTGCTCCGCAGTAAAGAATTCCCCGTCCAAAGACGTTCTTATTCGGATACTGGGGGGATTAAATCGGCCCCAAGCCACATAGATCTTTCCGTTATGGTCAACCGTAACCGTAGGCCACTGCACTGAGTTTATCCCATCACTCAACTGCATACTGCTCCAGGTCTGGGCCGTGTCTTCTGATTTGGCAAACATAATTCTATTATTGGTATAACCTGGAGAAAACCTGGTCCAGGAAAAATAGATATTATCTTCATTAGCTGAATTGGTGCGGTCTATGGCCATCCACTGCTTATCCTCAAAGCCAAAATCAGCGCCAACCACTCGGGTCGGGTCAGACCAACTCTGGCCCCCATCTGTGGAGCGGTAGACACAGATATCGCTGTTATCCTGAAAGGGGTCAATACAGAGGGTGTGGGCGATAAAATTCCCGTCTTTATCCACCCCTATACCCGGGTCAGATTCCCAGATAAGTTCCGGGTAAATATCGTCCGCAAAAAAGAGCTGGTCAGTCCAGCTTGCTCCCCCATTTGTGCTGTAGCCGTAACCGATCTGCCTGAATCCAAGCCTGAAATCTCTCCAGACCGCCACCACCTGGTCTGTGTTCCAGGGATTTGTGGCGATCATCTCCTCGTTCTGGATTTGGCCGCTGGCATCGCTATTGATTCTGACGTTCTGCATGGTGTCAGAATCAGTTTGAAAAACTCCTTGGCCCGCCCGGGACAGCCCGGCTTCAAGCCAGAAAAATCCCAAAAATATTAGGGAAAACCTTACACATCTTTTAAACATAGTCGCCTCGGGCTTTGATTGTGAAGACTCATTCTTCTTAAAGACTATAACGTTTATACTACTCTGTAAGTTCCAGTCGAACTTTAGTTCACTAAATAATGGATTGTACTGCTGAAAGATATGGGAAAGTTCTTCCGAAAAGAATTAAACTGGTACGGTCTCATCCAGTGCAAACTCACCTGCTCAACCTATTTACTTCTTCTTCCCTCTTAAGGTTACTCATACCCAATTTAACTAATTTATCAGCTACGTCAAGCAAAATTGCAGCCTTAGGCTGAGTCGAAGTCTAAGAAACTATAGAATCAAACCAATACTTAGGGGTTGGACAACTGGAAACGCTTCTTGAAGCTTTGAGAAGTCTGATTTTGAGAATGGCCAGCTTGGAAAGTTGGCTGGCTTAACTGACTGGAACTAGCGTTGCAAATGGCTGCCTCGGTGAGCCATCCACCAGATTTGCATCCGGAGAGCCTACAACAGGCAGCTCCACCACAAAGGTTGTGCCTACGTTTTCTTGAGACTCAAAGCAGATTTTCCCCTGATGGGCCGCCACTATTCCGAAGCTGGTGGAAAGCCCTAAACCTTTAGCCTCCCCTATCTGTCGGGTGGTAAAGAAGGGATCAAAAATCTTGCTCCTGATTTCCTTAGGTATGCCCGGCCCAGTGTCGGCAATCTCAAATCTGCACCAGCCCTTGGATTGGGAAGAGCTTAAAGTAATCCTCCCCCCTTTTTCCTGCATGGCTTGGTAAGCATTGGTGATTATGTTAGAGAAAACCTGCTGGATCTTAAGTTCATCTACCAGAATGCTAGGTAGACTTGGGTCAAGGTTTAGGACCACTTCGATTTTGGCGGTACTGAGCCTGTACTCCATTAGGTCAATTGTTTTTTGGATAGTGCTGTTCAAATTTGCAAAATCCAGTTTGTGGGGAATTTTCTGTGAAAAATCTGTCAGAGACTCAACCAGCCTCTTGCTGGCAGAGGCACAGACCTCAATCCTCTGCGCCTTTTGGCGAACAGAGTCAGGAAGGTCGGACTGCCCCAGCATCTGAGAATAGATCATTATGGGAGTTAGATTGTTGTTCAGTTCATGGGCAATCCCACTGGAGAGGTATCCCAGGGAGGAGAACTTATCCATGAAAGCTGCTTCTTCCTCCCATTTTCTGCGTTGAGTCACATCCCGCAAATAGATTACCATACAATTGCGATATTCTCCTTCAGAGATGATATGGGCCGACAGGTTCAGGTGCGCTCCCTTTACATCTTTTATCTCTGTCTCGATCTTCTCTCGGCCTTGGCCGGCTAACTTGACCAGTTCACAAATCGGGCAGGGACTTATATCCTTAAAAATCGAGTCATGGCAGATCCGGTTAACCTGATTACCATACCTTTTGCGAGCGCCCTCGTTCATGTAGCGGATCTCCCCCTTAGAACTGATTAGCAGGATTGGGTCTTTAATGCTATCCGTAATCTGACTGGTCGGAGAATTCTGATCTTCTGATGGCTTTTGTTCCACCACGATGTACTGCTTGCTGGTGCGGTTCAAATCGGAGCTGTCAAAATGACTTTTCCACTGCTCCTGCAAGAACTCTTTGGTGGAAACGTGGTTTGGACACACTCCTCTGTAAATATCATTTTCAAGGTGTGGATGGGTAAGCAAAACCCGGTACAGCTGCTTGGCCGGGAACTGAGTCAGATCGTATAGACAGTAAGCTTTATATTGTCTCTCTTGAACGAAATCATTGACTTGAGCCTCATAGGCAAATAGTTTTTCCCAAACATCAAAAGCCTTCAAAGCCCAGCTCATCTCCCCAACTCCCCGCACTCCCCTGAAACCATTCATCAGGGCTTGGTGGCTCTGTTTATCTAAGAGGCAGAGCATTCTCTCTACAGAGAATGACCCCCCTGCCAGATAAGTCTCTCTTGGCTCAAAAAACTCGATTGCTTTTCCCTCTATTTTAGGCAAAACTTGAGGGAGCTTCCTCTCCAGCTGTAAGGTTAGTTGGCCTAACCAGCTCTGAGTGCCAACAATCAGAGCTTTCTCTCCGTTCCGAATCCCCTCTGTTATGAAATCTGCCGCCGACTCGATCTGTCGGGTGGAATCCCGAAACATACCACAGATATGTTTCATCTCTTTGCCATCTCCGGGTAGCTTGTTTTCAGTCATGGCCATAACAGTATGATGTTCCACTGACAGGACCTGTCACTATCAAGTAGGAGCACATTAAATGTAATCGGTAAGCTGGTGCCAATCTTTATGAAAAACTGGTCTTTAGCTCTTGTCTCTAACAGAACAAACAGCCCTACCATCTCTGGCTGAGCTGTCCCTCTGATTAAACTAATGCCTACAAATACTTACTGCTATCTAATCAAGACCATTTTCTTGGTGAAGTTATTCTGAAGGGTCCTCAGCCGGTAGAAATACACACCGGAGGGGACCTGGGAGCCAGCCTGGTTCTCCCCGTTCCAGGCTACACTCTTTTTGCCCGGGCTTTGATACTCAGAAACTAAGGTCGTTACCTTCTGTCCCAAGAGATTAAATACTTCCAGAGTTACAAAACTGCCTGAAGCTAAGGTGTAGTCGATTCGAGTCGAAGCGTTAAAGGGATTCGGAAAGTTCTGGCTTAAGGCAAAGCTCTTGGGAACCAAACCGGGTTCGTTTTGATCTTCCACTCCGGTTGAAATTACTTCCAGAGATTCCTCGAAAGGGATATAACTGCTGTTCTGGTCAAGGCTATCTGAGACATAGCAGCTAATCTCATAGTTGCCCTGAGTGCCGGTCACCTGGGCATTGAAAAGGGCAACTGCTGCGGCACTTCCCGGGCTCACACTATCGAACATAGCACTAATTCCGGGATCAACCAAGGCGGCTGACCAGATTCCGCTCCAGTTCTGATAGGGTGCAAAACTGGCTGTGCCGTGATTTTCTACTGCGGCGGAAATGGTCAGGTAACTCCCCGGCCCGGTCTGGTTGCTGGCGTCCACTTCATCGGGGTAGAAAGAGAGGTTTTGGATACGGAGTATTTTTTGAACTAGTTCAGCCTTATCGGAAGCCCTCCGAGTTCCCCCATTGTGAAAGACCATCACCTCTAAGTCGGTATAGTTGTCCTGGGGGATATTGCCCATATAGGTCACCTGAACCGTGAATCTGACTGAATTAGAAGCATTGAT
>Ga0209641_10001842_pt1 | contig 18567 bp, 27 predicted proteins | sample RifCSP16_1_FD_184022 | JGI IMG/M metagenome (GOLD analysis project Ga0209641, IMG submission 184022) | Soil microbial communities from Rifle, Colorado - Rifle CSP2_sed 16_1 (SPAdes) (version 2) | ecosystem: Environmental > Terrestrial > Deep subsurface > Rock core/Sediment | place: Rifle... | reverse complement strand
TGTTAAATATCCAGTAACCTTTGCGCTTCTCTCGCTAGATGTTAAGGCTTGCCCTTGCAGAGTTGCTTCTCTTTCGCTGTTTGCTTCCGCTGATCCTGTGATCTTAATGTCCCGCTCGCTTGCGGCAGTATCTTTACCAACAATCCTTGCTGACCTTTCGGCTTGATCTGTTAAAGTTCCAGTTAATTTCGCATCTCTTTCGTTGCTGGCAGATTGTTTCCCAATTATCTTTGCACTTCGTTCGTCTGCGGTTAATTGTTGCCCTGTTACTTTTGCGTTTCTCTCAGAGGTTGCGGAGTCTTGCCCTGTAATTTTGGCATTCCTCTCGGAAGTTGCAGAGTCTTTTCCTGTGAGTTTTGCGTTTCTTTCAGAGGAATCAGTTTGCTTTCCTACTATTTTTACGTTTCTCTCGTTGCTTGTTAAAGCTGTACCAGTTAATTTAGCGGCCCGTTCGTCATCTGTTAATTCCTGCCCGACTATTTTCGCACTACGCTGGGAAATTACATGGGTTGTCCCGTTTAAGGTCGCGGCTCTCTCAGATGAAGCAGTTGTTATTCCATCTATTTTTGCTGACCTTTCAGATAAGGTAGGTATAAAGCCCTCAAGTGTTGCGGCTCTTTCATCAGAGGCTTGATCTTTTCCAGTTAATTTCGCAGACCTCTCGGAATCAGTTGTTAATTTACCGACAACTTTTGCATTTCTTTCGTCTTGTGCGGTTGCCTTTCCAGTAATCTTACCCGCTCTTTCGCTGTCTGCTGTTTGTTGACCTGTAATTTTAGCCGAACGTTCAGAGCTAGAAGTGTCTGTGCCGACTATCTTTGCAGATCGTTCATTGTTTGTGAGGGCTTGCCCTACTATTTTCGCGGCTCTTTCCGAATTAGCCCCTAAAGTTCCTGTAACTTTAGTATCTCGCTCGCTTGAAGCCGTATTTTTACCTGTTAGTTTTGCGTCCCTTTCAGAAGATGTGAGAGCTTGCCCTGTTAATTTCGCGGAACGCTCATCTATGATTTGCCCTGTAAGAGTTGCAGACCTTTCAGAATTAGCTGAGTCTTTACCCGTTAACTTAGCATTTCGCTCGTTAGACGTGCTTTCCTGCCCTGTAATTTTGGCTTGTCTTTCAGAATTTGCGGTTGCTGTGCCTGTTAGCCTCGCACTCCTCTCTGAATTTGCCTGAGCTTGTCCTGTTAATTTTGCTAATCTCTCACTTGAGGCGGTTTCTTTCCCTGTTATTTTTGCATTCCGTTCGCTGTTAGTTGTTAACTTGCCTGTTATTTTGGCACTTCGTTCTGAGGAGGAAGTATCAGTACCAATTATTTTTGCTGATCTCTCGCTAGAAGCTGTTTGTTTTCCAGTAATTTTAGCGGCTCTCTCTGAGCTCGCTGTATCTGTACCTGTTATTTTGGCGTTGCGCTCGCTGTTAGCTTGGGCAGTTCCAGTTAACCTTGCACTCCTTTCGGCATTTGAAGTTTCTTGTCCTGTGATTTTAGAGGCTCTTTCACTTGAGGTTGTCTGAGTTCCAGTTATTTTTGCCGCTCTTTCGGAATTAGCAGGAATAGCACCAACTGCATAGGAAATGATAATGTCTTTAACTGTGGGCTTTTCTAATTTATCTGAGCTAGGGTCTAAAACTGCTTTCCAACGGAGGTCTTGCCCTTGATCTACAAAGGCATGAGGAGTATCAAGCGTAACTTCTTCCCAATTACTGCCTCCGTCTGCTGATAAGTAATAAGTGATGTCTGTATCAGAGGGTTTGTCTTCTCTTGCCCAAAGAATAGCATCAGTAATTGGACCATCAGGAGTTGCAAGAGCAATTGAAACCGCAACCTGTTGCGAGTATCCTCCTGTCATTCTTGCGCTTCGTTGTGAGTTTAAAGTTGACTTGCCAGTTATTTTGGCAGGGCGTTCGGAGTTAGTATCTACTGGTTCGGTATAGTAAACTCTTACTTTAAAGGCGTCTAAATCCAGCGAGGTTACGCTTAGGGCGGTCATTGTGAAACGAACCCTAAAAGTACCGTCTGCGAAATCAGAGACAGCGGCACTACTAGCACCCCAAAGGTTAGTTGCCCCTCCTAGAGTTTGGACATCGTCTGTAGTTGTATCTGGATCCCATGTTCCGTTTGTTCCTGAATAAAGAACGCCGCCGATTCTCACATAGACATCAGCAGAGTGGTTGATTCCTTCTCCTGTAATTTTTCCTTCAACTTCAACTTCAATTCCCTGAATAACTGCCCCTGCAGGGAGTCCAAAGTCTCCGAAATTGCCATAAATCACCTGATCGGTTACTGTATCAAGGTTTGCGTGAGCATCGTCTGAAGCCCAAGCATTGTCTGGGTTAACTACGCCTGAATTAGAAAATGTACTTGTAGGAAACTTCCAATCTGTTACTGCCATTTTATTGCAGGGTTATCTCCCCGTCTCCTTCCCATTTTGCTGTTGTTGCTCCTGCGTCTTTGTTAGCCGTATCGTCAAAATGGTCGTTAACTGAAAACTCGTAACCGCCATAAATCTTAGGGCTTCTCTCGGAACTTGAGGTTAGTTCCCCTGTAATCTTCGCTAGGCGTTCAGAATTAGCAGTCGTCTTACCAGTTAATTTTCCTGCCCTTTCGCTGTTTGTGGTTTGCGAACCAGTAATTTTTGCAGGGCGTTCAGATTCTGTAGTGGCTGTTCCAAGAATTTTTGCGCTTCGTTCGGAATTAGAACCCTCGACCCCTGTAAGCCTTGCGGCTCTTTCTGCGTTTGAGGTTGCTGTACCAATAGTTTTTGAGGAACGCTCTGAATTAACTTCAACACCAACTGAACCAGTTAGCCTCCCTGCTCTTTCAGAGCTTGTCGTGGCTACCCCTGTGAGTTTAGCCGCCCGTTCAGCATTTGAGGTAGCTTTTCCAGTTAATTTTGACGAACGCTCTGAATTTGCAGTTGTTTTTCCAGTTATCTTAGCGTTTCTTTCGGAATTAGTCTCTACTGATAGTGTTGGTACATACTCAACCAATGCCCATAAAGTAGAAAGATTTATGTCAGGAGCGGCATCAATTGCCTGAAAACCAATTTGCATTGAGTTCAAAAGAGTAGGTGTCCAAGCCCCACCTGCTTGTGGGTCGGTATAAGAGGTTAATTTATAAACGAATGGCGTGGGGGCGTTGGTTTGATAGGCTGACGATGAAACTGCTGTAGTCGCACTCTCAAGCATCGTTCCGCTTGCCTGAGATTTTATTCTTAACTTCCCCGACCTAGCATTAGCATTTACTCCTGCCGCCCGATAACCAACTTGAACCAAAGTAATAGTATCGGCGGCCCCAATTCCTGCATTGGCAGAAGTTTCACAATTTACATCAAGCCTATCGTTATTAACATCAAAAACCGCAATTGTAGTCGCATTATCGGGAGTTACCTCATCAACGCTCGTATAGTCACCTGACGTTTCGTTAAAATCCCCTGCCGAGTCAGGTTGCATATGGACAATTGAACCAACGCTTGGATAACTCGTTTGAGCCGCTCCAGAAGTGTCGTTGACTGCTACATCGTCAAAGTAAAGTTTGCCTGTGGTATTTGCCGCAATCCAAGAAATACCTATTATAAAAGTATCAACATTGATGCCCGGATTAGTTGAAGTAGTGGCAAAAACTGAAGGTGTTGTTCCGTCATCGGGAGCAAGTCTGGCTTCAAGAAGATCAGTTGCTCCGTTTTGGTGAGCAAATTCAACTATGTACCAAGCGTCTAATTCTAAAGCCGAAGAAGTACCAATTACAGTTCCGTTGTAATTGACTAAAGATAAAGTCCTGTCTGTATTAAGTCTGATGAAAGCAGACCAATCAGTATCATTGTCAAACCAAGAGGCAATATCGGTATTAGCGGCAGGAGCAGTTGCAATTCTTACGGCAAATCTTGCAAGTAATTTGTTTCCCGTAACAGCACTAACAACTTTGTGTGCGACACGACCATTCCCTGCGCTAGTAAGATTAAAAAGCAAAGAAGCCGCGCCGCTTCTTTTAACAGAAGTGTCAATTGTCCCGACTGCTGTTCCTGAATCCCATTCAACACCAGCGGTTACCGATTGAAGTTCAAAGCCCGATGAAAATATACGTGCCATTTAGTTAATAACCAAAACCCAACAGTTTTTAGGATTTTGATTATCAACCCACAATTGGAGTTTATAAGTGGGATAGATAGCAATAGCGACTGTAAACCAGTCAGACATTTCAACTTTTTTAATACTTAACTTATTGCCTTCTCTTAACCCTGATATTTCGCTTCCCATTTTCCGCTCCACGTGAAAGTCGATAGGTTTTTCACTATCTCTAAAAGGAGCAAAGTTAGGATTCTTGCCAAGCGAGGGAAGATTAAATGTACGCCCGTCTGGCGTATAAAGGGAAAGCGAGGTTATAGTTAGTTTCTTTTCTGCTGTGTAGGCAATAAGCCTTTGCCAAGGGGAGGGCTGGTTCTCTAATTCTTCAAAAGGTGGCTTGCCCTCATAAAAAGTCTCTCCGTTAGAAAGTGAAGCTTGCCAATTTACCGAGTGTTTTTGTATTTGTATTTGAGTCTCCATTTGAGCCTCCTCTAAGATATAGTCTCGTTAGAGCCTACTGAGGTGTATCTGCGACTTCTGTCTTTTTCTTTGATTTAGCTTCTTTTAATGCTACAGATTCAGCACCTTTTTTATCAAGGGCTACTTTCGCGCCCTCGCTGATTGTACCTTCTGCATCATCTAGTTCAACAGGAACCTTAACTAATTCTTCCCCTACTAAAACGTCAATCTCCGTAACTCCTTCTGGAATTTTAATAAGGTGGTCGGGAGTGTTAATTCCTGCAAGCCCTGCGATTCTTACGCGGAGTTTGCCGATCTGTTCTTCTGCCTTAGCAATTCCTGAGGCTTTTAGAATTTCAACTGCTGTATATTTTGTTCTACTTTTTAAAGCCATGTTATGTATAGGTTAATTCGTCTCTGATCTTAAATGCTGTTTTCTCTCCAACTGTCGTTGGTGATGCGCTGATTAAGAAATAAAAGTCGTGAGAAGTGGCTGAACCGCTGTCTGTTACTCCTAAAGCCGCTCCGCTTCCTTCTGCTTCTGTCCAATTAGTGTCTGCCTGTTCGGCAATCTGGAAATCAACCTCTGTCGGTCCAGTTGCAGGAGTAGTCCCGTCGTAAGCATAAATTATATGGCTTGAAACCGCAACAGCAGGAGAATGAGCAAAGTTAATTTTTAAGGGGCATTCTGCGTCTAAGATAGCGTCAATGTCTTCTGTCCCGTCGCCCCAGTCTGCCTGAGAGTCGCCACCTGTGCCGCCAGCGTCAGAAATCCATTTTGTGTTATTTGGTGTATTGCCTGAGGAATCGTCTGCTCCTACTGAAGATTCAACGTGAGTAGTGTCGTTATAAGAGCCAACTGTGATAGCTGTATCAAAACCTCCTGCGCCAGCGAACTGAATAATATCAGTAGCGTCTATTACTGTTGGCGTCACGCCTTGTAAAGTCCAGATGTATGTAGCCATCTAATTAAAATTATAGAACTGTTTCTTAATCAATTGCAAGTCCTTAACTAAACTCCGTCCTTATTGTAACATCACTTAAAACTCTAAGTAAGCCCTTAACTGAAGAAGCAATCTTGCCTTCTGAGTCTAATAATTGGACATCGTAATAGTAATTGCCAGCAGGTATATCTGTTTCCTCATTTGTAAAAGGTAAAACGCAAATTCCCGTTTCAGGTTCCTCAAATTCATCTAGCTCTGTGCTAATAACAGCATCATCATCAACATCTTTTACCCGCCTCTTAGCCGTAAAAAAGACCGTACAACCAGTTAAATCAATGGCGTTGCCATCTACGTCGGTAAACGTCAATTCTAAATCTGTATCGTCCCTTCGGATTATTTCAAATACTTCACTCATATTGTTTTATTTGCTTTAAAAATTTCTTCCTGCGAAATAATTTTAAGCGGCACAATTCTTTGATTGCCTTTACTGTCTCGGCATTTACATTTTATCTGACCGACAACCATTTTTGCTTTTAATAAAAGTCTCCCGCAATCTGGACAACGTATTTCTTTCATCTGATTACTTGATGCTTCTTTAATATGTTTATGTCAGACAAGAGTTTTTTTGCTTTTTTAGACTTCTTGTTCTTACTTCTATCATACTCCGCTTTAAGCACTAACGCCCTAGCTTTTGTGAAGTCATAACTTGAAACGGGCAAGATAACACAACGACAATTCTGGTGAAGCGGAGGGTGTTCGACATCTTCATAATCAACCTCAAAGATTCCTCCTTCTGCTCCCTCGACTGGTTCACCTACATTAGCAAAAGAACTTTCAAGCCCGATTATCTTCCCGCCAAATTCCGCACAAAACTCGCAAGCGTCTGGCTCCGCAAACCATTCTTGAGCGGCTACCTCTGGGCTTTGTCTGTAAGCCTCTAAAGCGGCTTCGTTGCTTGCGGCTATAGTTTCCGTCCTTGCTATCCTCTCAGCCCTTGCCCCTTTTGCTTCTGCGTAAATCTCTTTGACTCGATTCTTTAATTTCTGAATGCTCTCGCCAGCTTGAATCCCCTCCCCTATAGAACCTTGAAGTAACTTAATCGTTTCAGCATTAGTACCTTCTGCAAAATGAGCGACCCGACCATCGACATATCTTTTAACCCGTTCGTTTATTTCAAACTCTGTCTCGCTGTCTCCCGCAAAGTCTAAGGCACTCTCACCTTGATCTTTCATCATCTCGTAAGACAAAGGAACGAGAATAGCACTAAACCTTTTAAGTGCATTTTTTGTATCAAACAACCAATCTTCGTATGCCTTGGCAGTAATTCCTTTTCGACCTAGTATCTCTTTTTCTTGCTCGCCAAATAACTTCCTTAGTAATTTATGATAGCGTTTTTCCCAGAGCGATTGTTTCTTAAATACCCCTTGCCTAAATATCTCTCCAGCTTCTTCTCTTGGGAGAGCTTTTTTCTTTAATCCTTCTTTTGGCGGTTCAGGGGGAGGCTCAGGAGGCGGTTCTTTTTTTGGCGGTCCTTTGTCTGGCTCTGGCTCGTCTGGTGTATTTAGATCGGCAAGCGGAACTAAAAGGGCAGGAGCATAGAGTTCGTCCCCGCCCTCTTTAGGCTCTAGTTCGCTTGATCCAAGTACGCTGTTTCGTTCTTCCCTAATCTCATTTGCAGTCAACCATTTGTTGTGACCCTTTTCCCATTCAGCTAGTTTGTCTTCGACAATTTCAGGAGACGGGTCTTTATAAGATAAAACGTCTGTGCCTCCCCATCTGTCCATTAAAAAGGCGTTTAGGTGATCTATCAAACGATCCATCTTTGGCTGAATGACATTTTGCAACCAAACCGCTCTCGCTTCTTTTGCATTTGCTCGGTTAACGTCGTCTGTAATTCCAAGAATAGTCTTACTGACCCTAAACATAATCATCAAATCATCGCGGGTCATATTCTTTAATTCAGTAAGTGCAGTTTCGCCCATCTCCATTCCAATTTTTGTAAACTCGACACCTTCCGCATTTGGAATCATCATTGTTTTGCCAGCATTAGCAGACCCTTGATATTCTTGTCGGAATTTCTTTTTTAACTGCTCGAAATCATCTTTATCCATCGTTCCTTTTATATTTATGATTCCAGAAGGTCTGCCTGAATTGTAAAGCGATTGTTTTGTCCATTCAGAAGCATACGCCTCAGTCTGGATATAAATAGTTGCGGCTTCTACTGTCCCCATTCCTCTGTAGGGATTAACAGGATTAGGCATTTTGAAATGAAGTATCTCGTCTTTGTCAAAAGGAATTTTCTCGCCCTTGCCATTTGTATAAACATAACCGCCGACTATTCCAAAAGGATTATCTTTTGAGTCTGGAACAACAACATCAATCCTGTCGGGTTTTATTAAATAAAGTTCAGTAGGTTTGCGGGTTAGAGCAGTAGGTGGCATGTACCAAAACGACTCCCCTGCTAATTCCATATAGGTCTGATGAAGTTCAAGAAACTGAAATTGCGACTGATCTTCGTTTGGCTTTTTAATTAAGGTGGCGAATGCGTGGTTTTTAATAGGTACTTTACTATCAAGCGTTGCCCTCTCGACACTAAAATCTATCTTTGCAAAATCCTCAGCGATTGCACTAACAATTGTGTAAAGATATCTTTTGTATTCCCCAATCAATTGCGTTCTACTAAGTTGGGAAGATGAAGTTGCCCATGGCAAAGAAAACATTGAAGATGGTGCACCTAAAACGCTTTTTATAGCTCGTTGAAAGATGTTCATATAAAGCCTATGTCGCTAAATCTTATTGTAGCACCTTTGCTATGCACCTCGAAATACATTCGCATCATAAGAGCATCAGCAAAATCAGGCGATCTGCCAAGGTTAAGTTTAATTTCTTCTTTCGGGATTATCTTTAACCTTTGTTCCTTCTCGCTATCTTTCGTCCTGATCTGCTCTAGCTCCTCAATGATTAAATCCCTATAAGTTAAATCTTCTGTTCTAATTCCAATCTTCGCATCATTAACATATTCTGACAAGGTATAGTAGCATTGAGCCCGCATATTCTGATAATTGACTTTAAACTCGGTTTCTTTGACAGTTTGATCGTGCCTCTCAAGCGCAGAAGCCCCACCTACAAAGCCCTTGCACTTTAAATGGTCTACTACCCCGCCCCCAACTCCGTCTTCATCAACCAGCACGTGCGAGATTCTAATTTTGTATTGTTCGGCTAATTGCATAATTGCCCGCTCAACTGCAGTTAAATCGCTCTTTAAAATTACCTTAATGTTAATTACCATGAAGCCTTTCCAGATCATAATTACTGTCTTGTCGGCTCCAAACCTTGCCACATCGCAAGTAAGATAAAACTGGTCTGAATCGACTGGGACATTGGTAAATAAATCGTTAATTTGGTCGAAGTGGAATAGTGAGAGGTCGCTGTCTTCATACTCCCAATTCCCTTCAAGCAATCTTTCCCGCAGGACTCTATCCCTAATCTTTTTAAGAGACGCAATGTATTGCGGCGAAGCGTGAGGATTATCAGTAACTAGGATTCGAACAAACGCCCGATCTTTAGGGAGGTTGCCATCTCTCCAAGGCTTGTAAAAATCGACATAGACCCAATTCTTTGACGGAATACAACTGAGCAGGAGTTTAGGGATAAGATCATGTTCTTCTAATTTATATCTGATACGGGTTTTTAGGACTTCCCTTGCCTTGCTTGTTATCTCTTCTACCTCGTCAATAAACCCGCCTGTATATTCTGTAGAACCGAATCTATCGTAATTTGGGTCAGACGGCATATAAGAAACATCGAGGAGATAGATTTCGCTTTGTCTTTTTAAAAACGTGATAACGCCTTCTTGCCGATTATAGTGAAAATCCCTATTTTGCACAAAATCCCAATCTCTTAATTGTTCTAGGAAAGTAAGAAGTGTGGATTGTTTTAGTCTTTTAAGCTCATTCCTGCCGATAAACCAACGGGTACGCGGCAAAGAATTTGCCATCATTGTTACCCAAGCAGAGCCAAAAAGCGTTTTACCGCCTCCTGCCCCGCCCCCAATTAGCAATTCCTCAGTTACCTTGTCCTGTAGGAGGCTCCACGCTTGATCCTGCTTGAGGGTTGGTTTGAACTGGATTAGTGGCATCTGTTCCTTTAGGAGCTTCAATTACTTTTGGCTCCTGTGGCTTAATGTATTGTATAGGAATTACTTCTAACTTTTCATCGTCACTAGTAAAGTCGTGTTTATCTCTCCAATTAAATCGATTCTTCATGTTAAAAATCCAAGCAATAGTGTTAATGTCTTTCCCATTTATAACTTGAGCATTTTCTCCGCTTCCTATTGTTACGCTAATTCCTAGAGCGGCATATCTTCCCAAACGCTCCCAAAACATCTGGCACTTTAAAAATGCTTCTTCTTTTGCTTCTTTCCAATCCTCGTGAGTCTTTTCCCAATTGTAAAGCGTAGCACGTGAAACATTGATAATTGCCCCAAAGGTTTCATAAGAGAAGCCCTGCTCCATATGCTCAATGAGCTTTAGGCAGTATTCTGGTTTGTAAGTATCTTCTAAGTTAGCCATTCTTTTTTAGGTGTCTAATTTTGCTCATATCTATTATAACCTACTGTCAACCAAACAAAAAAGAGCGACTCTTGCGAGAAGCTCTAGTTTGTTGCTAATCTTGCGATAAGCAAAGAGTAATCTAGCAAAAGTGGAAAGAGTTGTCAACCCTCTTATTTTAATCTCTTGTAAAAAAAGTCTACTGCCTTGCTCTCTGGTCCATGGAAAACAAAGATTTTACTGCCCTGCACTATTTTCCATCTGTCCCCTAGATGGGTCTTTCGGGTAAATACCATTCTTTTTTTTACTTCTTTTTTTGTCAGTTGAGTCATAGTCTCACCCCCTCCTCTTCTCTCCCTTTTATTATAACTCTAATTTAGTAACGCAAATTTGTCTGTGCGAGGAGATTATTTTGTATTTACCTTCAAAAATATAAAGGAATGCATCAATAGCAACTTTTGGTTTTTCTCTCTCTTGGTATTGTTCACCCCAATCATAATCGTCCCAAATTAAAATGCCGCCCTTTTTTAACAATCTCCAAGCAAGCAAAGTGTCTTCAAGTACATCTGGTGCTTGGTGCGAGCCGTCTATGTATATAAAATCAAACTGCCCGACTAAAAATGTCCTTAGAATCTTTTGGGAGGAGCCTACGTGGATTGTAATTTTATCTTTAAATTCTGCTGTGTTTTTTAAAAAGTTTTGATACATTGTCGAAACATCTAGCTTTTGAATCTTATGCTCGCGGCTTCCTTTAAATGTATCGATTACGGTAATGCGGGAAGTAGGCTCGGTTAAAATATGCCCTAAGAGCCAGACTGTCGCCTTTCCCTCAAAGCAACCAATCTCTAAGAAATTTAGATTAGGCTTTTGAGCAAGCTCTCCTAGCCAGATTATCCAATTTGTACCATTTGCTCCAAAAAAGTCTTTAGTGTACATATTTTCCTCTCTGTAAAACAAAGATTAAATTTGAAAGTGTCTTGTGGACTTGATTATAGTCACTTAGGTATTCCTTAATCTCTCGGTCAATTGGGTCTTTTTTATAGGTTAAAAATTCAACAATTATAATTTCAGGCTTATACATTCCCAAAGACTTTAAAGCCTGTATCTCGTAACCTTCTACGTCCACGCTTAAAATATCTATCTCCCAAATTCCTATATCCAAAAATAATTTATCGAGTCTGCGGGTCTTTATTTCAACTGTCCTGCTTGTTTTTCTGTTTGTGAGACTACTTAAATCAGGGGCAGGATCTAAATTAAATAGAGCTTTCTTTTCTTTGTCGGAAATAACAGCTTGAATCACGTTTTTCCTTTGGGCTTTTAGAGTCTTAATTCGCCTCTCATCTCCCTCTATGCAATAAACCTCCCAGCCTAAATCTTCAAACAACTTAGAATTGCTTAGAGCTTGAGGATCACCTGCCCCTACATCAACAAAAATGCCTTTTGGCGGCAAGATTATATTTTCCATAAGCCATTTGTCTTCACCAAATTGAGAGTAGTATTTCATCTTTTTGGTTTATTGCTTTTAGTAAAACCCCGATGTGGCTTGTGATTGAATTTTTTAACTCTTTTGCGTCTTTCTTTTCTGTTCATTTAACCGCCTCGATAAAAAGTTCCGAGTTATAACGTGAGCCCTTCAACCGCTTTATATTATGAAAGCCAACTCCTTTTAACGCTTCTGACAGGCTTTCCTCAGTCCAGCCCCAGCGATGAACATTCTCTGAGTAATTTTGTTCTCCATAAATAAGGTTAATTGTGCCTTTTATTGCCTGTTGATTTTTACTTTGTACTGCTCGAATTAAATCTTTGGCGACTAAATACATATCAGGTACGCTAATTCTTATCCTGCCTCCGACTTGTAAAATGCGGTACCACTCTTTCAGGAAGCGTGGATAGTCCCATTTGCTAATATGCTCAAGGACGCTATGGGCTAAAACTTCCTCAAAGGTATTATCTTCAACGGGAATCATATCTGCTTCGTTCACAAAATCAGGAGTATAAACGGCATTTTCTAACTTGATCTCTTTGCGTACGTCTAAATCAAGCCATTCGTTGTCAATTTTATTCATTGGTCTCGCCCCACTTCCTATATTAAGTTTAGTCTTCATATAATTCCTTCCATTTCTGACGGGTGAGTTCCCTCAAAAGGTATTGCCTCCCCTCCCCCATGAGTTGTTGAAGTAGGATCGCCTTTTTTCCAATTAGTAAAAGTATCCTTAACTTGTAAATGCCGATCTCTTTTTCGATAGTACTCGATTTTATTTTGCACTTCTTTGTCGCTTTTAAGATAGCCGTAATGATAAACATAAACATCACTTAAGACTAAAAAGCCGTCTGTTTTATTTATGTATCTACCCTGAAAATCAACGACTGGCATTTCGTGTCTATCCCAATGGAGAGTTGGATCTTGGAATTTAAAACAACGGAATAGGTGAATGTTCCAATTTGAGCCAATTGCTACTAAATCTTTTCGCTTCCAAAAGTGGTGATGATTAAAAAGCAAAACGCCAATCTCTGGGTGTTCTCTCATTCCCTCTACGAGCTTGTCTAAATCTTCTTTTTTCCAAACCTCATCTGCATCAACAACTAGAATATAATCGAGGTTTTTACTAATAAGATTTAAGGCTCGGTTTCGAAGTTCTGATTTATCAGTAGCCCACCCATACCTATCGTAAATAATTTTGTTGCCATTGGGTTCTTCTTCAATTACCTTTAAAACTTCTTGAGCAGTATTGTCTAGACTTAATCCTTGCGGCGTTGCACTATGATTAAAAAGATTAACAGCTCCTTCGACTACCGCTACCTTTTTAACATTCGGGTGTTTGATAATTGCTCTCAAAGAAGCCCCGATAAATTTTTCTTCATTTAAGGCGATAGTTATGATGCCAATGCGGGGTTCAAAAGAGAAAACATTTTTTACTCTCTCTGAAAGTATCTCAAAATCAAAAGCTCTTGTCCCATTGTTTCTATTATTTTCTTTTAACGCTTGCTTGAGTTTTAGGGTAAGGTCTTTTGGATTGTCCCATTCTGCAAAATACATATTACTGGCTTGTGCAATCTGTTCTATCTCACGAAACGTGGGATATTCGTAACAGACAATAGGCACTCCGCAAGCCAAGCCTTCTGCCGCCCAAAGCCCAAAGCCTTCAAAAATTGCCCCATTTATAACTGCTTTACTTCCTGCAATAAGCTCAAATTTTTCTTTGTCAGATATCCCTCGATAAAATTCAACTTGCTCTGTCATTCCTGCTTCCTCGATCATCTTCTCAGTTTTTAATCCGTCTATGCTTGCGATAACCTTTAATTTAATACCAGCCTCCCTGCAAGCCTCTAAGACGTGTGGGAATCTTTTATGCCCGACTAGACGGGAGATAAAAACAACGTAATCTTCCTGTAGTTGTTGTTCTGTTTGATCTTTTTCGCGTGAATTTATACAAGGATAAATTTCAAACACTTGATCTCTGCGTTTATTGAGCCAATTGTAAATATACTCAGAGGTTGATTTGCACAAGGTGATTATATTTATGTCGGTCTTTTTTAAAAGAGGTACAATCTCGCCCCAACCAGCGTAAGTTCTTCGCCCGATATACTTTTCCATCATTGGAAAGGGGTCAAAGATAATCGCAAAGCTAGGCTTGTTGTATTTTTCTGCCAATCGAGCCGCCGCAATATCTCCTGAAATTGGAGAACCGATGTAAATATCGGCTTTAATATCAAAAGTCTCAAGCTCTTTTGCGTTTTTTACAACCACTTCAATCTTTGGCTGTTGATAAAGTTTAAAGTTATCTTGAAAAACAGGAACTTTGTTAGTGTAAACAGTAACGTCAAAACCTAATTCAACAAGGGCAGTAGCGATAAACCAAGCGTAATATCTGCCCCCTGTGAGATGTCCTACGTCCTCTGTAATAAATGCTACTTTTGCAATCTTCCCTCTGATGTGGCCTAGCTTACTTCTAATCCCTTTGTTAGGATCATCAGGGAGAGTTTTTTCTAGCTGTTGAGCGAAATTTCGAACCAAAAAGCGTTGAAGCGGCCCGATTGATCGCTTGTATACCTTTTCCTGTTTTTCTAAATACTCAACTGCGAGTTGCTCGTACTTTATCATAGTTTTTTTGGACGGGGGAGAAGATCAGTTTGCTGTCTCTCCTCCCCCTAGTTCCTAGCTTCTGCGCGAAAGCTAAGACTTACCTTTCGTAATAAGTTACTCCAAAAACCTGAGTTTCTGGACCATCGACAATTACTGCGGTTATGGTTTCTCCACCACCACAGCCGTTGCGCTGTTGGATTCCAAAGTCATAACCCAAGTTTGGATCAAGCTCGTGAATCGTATAGTCGATCCATTTATCTGCGTTTGGCTTGACTCCGTCAGGATTAGTTCCTGCGCTTGAGTGTTGCCAATGCGGTTGCCCTACTACGCTCCAATAAATTTGGACATTATCACCCTCTGTAATAAAAGCGTTAACAATGGCTTGCTCTCCGCTTCTATTTACATGAGCCCACGCTGGCACTTGCGTAGTATTGCCGTTCGGGCATTGAGGAGCTTGTGGCTCGCTCTTTGCTTCGTCCCTTTGAGGTTCAGGGGTTAGAGAGGGCTCAGGGCTTGGTTCGGGACTTGGCTCTGGGCTCGGAGATGATGAGGGGCTAGGGGAGGGACTAGGTGATGGGCTTGGCTCTTGGCATTGTGGCAAGTTTGGGAATATATCACATATATTAAATCCCCAAGCCTGTGCCGATTTTGCAAAAGCTAAACCGCCTACTACTATAAAAAGTCCTATTAAAAAACTAACTAATATATTGCCTTTCATTTTTCACCTCCCTTCAAAAAATTTTCTTTTAATCATGAGTCCTTTTTTAATTAACTTATGAACGTGCTTACTTTCGCTACTAACGTGCCAATGATTTTCGTGCTTACAATGGTAAACCCGATAATTTTTCTTGCCGCCTTTCCAGCGCCTAATTACATTTCTTGCTTCTTTTTCCGTACCATACGGAATCTTCCCCGTACAGCCAGCTTTATATCTCGTTATTTACTCCTTTCCCGTTTCCTCGCTTTCGTTAATCTTTGCTGTAGCCCGCGTAAAATATAGTCCAATTCCTTTTTACCGAGCCCCTTAAACACGCTCTCAAAGCGTCTTGAAAGCACAAATACCAGCAATAATGTCCCTAGAGAAATGACGAGGTTAATTTGATCTAGCATTTTTTATCGCCTCCCTTGCTAATTTTTTCTTAATTACTTGAGCAAGTATCTTTTTGGAAATTGTCAAAGGACATCTCAAGCACTTCCCTGTTCGATCGTTAAAATCGTGATAGTTTATCTCAACCCCTTTTTCACTAATATAGGTAAAGCATTCTTTTTGCTGTAATCTTTTAGGCGTGTCAGGCCACCCGAGTCTTTTTTCAAATCTAGGTTCGATCATTTTTTGGCCTCGCTTCCGAAACGTATATTTTTCTCCCAGCTACTTGAGTTTCATTTGTTTCCTTTATTGCTTGCTCTCCACCTGATTCAAGTTCCACAAAGCCGAAACCTTTTGACCTATTCGTATTCCTATCCATGACAACTACTGCGCTAATCACATTTCCAAACTTTTGGAAGATCGCTCCGAGCCCATTGTCATCAATGTCATACGGCAGATTTCCTATAAATAATTTCATTCTTCCTCCTTCCCTTGAAATTCGCCAACATCACAAGCCCAACCACATTTTGTGCATTGGTAGTGATTAGTCCCCTCATCGCCCCCTCTAACTTCAACTGGCGCCTTGCAACATTTACTTAGTGTCATCTTCTACCTCTTTCAATTCCATGACCTCTCCTTCTTGCGCCTGATTTTGGATTGTTGTTTCTATCTTCCCGCCAAGTAATTTAAAACCAGTTTTAACCATATTTTCAAATAGAGTCTTGCCGTCCCTCATTACCATATAAGGCAAAAATATCTGTTCCATTTTGACCATTTGAGTTTCTAGAATTGCCATTTGAGCCATAACCCAGTAACGTACTATTCGCCATGAAACTCGCAAGGCTTGGTGTTCATCTCCTATAAATTTTCGTGGAATTTTACCCTCTCTTGCCTGTCCTTCTAAAACCTTTAAAACGGGAACAGGATCGCAAGGAAGCCTTATGCCTCTTGGTTGCCCGTCAACCTCGATCATAAAAGATAAAGACTCTATTCTGCCATCGTCTGTATAATTTGTCATTACTGATTTTGCGCCATGGCTGACTAAAACCTCTTGAATTTCCGCAATTGTTTTTTGAGGCTCTATTTCTGTCGTATAAGTAAACAAACCTTTATTGCTCATAGCTTCTCAATTTTAACTCTGCTTTGATCTGTCTTTGTCCCTAAATGATTCCCAAGCCCAACAGTCAAATCAGCAATCCTGTTGTAAGGGGCAGACTCAAAGCCACCTTTATCGTTAACAACAGCCTCAGCACTTTTTCCGTTATCCAAATTAGTGACACGAACGCGACTGCCGTTTGGAAGCCGATTAAAAGCCAGAGCAAACTTGTTTTCGTCAAATACTTCCCCCGAAGAAGTAACATAATAAAGGTTGCCGTCTTGATCGTAATGAGGACTACAGCCAAGGCAACCAGCCTGAGAGTAATGACTAATAGCTCCAGTCCAAGTTTGGCTACTCTTATCATAGGAGTAAAATCGTATACCTCCGCTACTGTCATTCCTTTGCGCGGATAATTCTCGCGGTAGAATACTCTCTTGCCCCCCATTCTTGTTAGGTACTGCTTCTTCATATTTTATAGTTGTAACAGTCGTGGTTTTTACCTCAACTGTCTGGCTCACTAGAGCCATGTATAGTCCAAGCAAAAAATCCATTTAGCTTTTTGCTACGATCCTATGGCTCCTCAAAAACCGCAAAAGTTTTATTATGAGCCAGAGCAAGAAGATTGCCCCTAATACTATAAGCACTCCATAAAAAACCATTCCAGTTGTCCTAAAAATTTTATCTACTCCTGACATCTGAACAGTTGATGCGCTTGCTGTTGCAATCTTTTCAATTTGCATTTATTTTTTTCACCTCCAATTTATAATGTAGTCTTCTAACTGCCTTAGCCTCAATTTGTCTCACCCTCTCTTGGTCTAAATGCCCATCTATGTTTTTGGCAGGGTTCTCTGGGTTCAATGGTTTTAATTGTTCTCCAATCTCTTTTAAAGTAAAACCAAACAGTCGTTTGGATATAACCAATTTTTCTCTATCAGTTAAAGTTGTCTGCTGAACCAATTCCCAAAAAAATTTTGTAGTCCAGCTTTTATTTAATTTCATATTCTTTTAATGAACTACTTTTTAAAGTTATTATTTCTCCTGCTTCAACTAATTTAACTCCACCTGCACCGTCACCAATTGCTTGTTCCTCGCTAAAAGTGAAATCGCACCATTTGCCATCGTCCATTGATACTTCCCCTGTGAGAGTTCCAAGTCTAGGGTGTTTGTAAGTTCGGGGTTCAGTCATTCTTAAATCGCTTCTTTTCATTATTGTGAATCCACTCCATCACCTTAGTTAACTCGTAGCGGGGAAAACGATCTTTGCCGATGTGGATTACAGGCATTCCGTCTTTTTCATAATTGCGGACAGTCTGCGTAGTAACCTTTAAAATATCTGCTAGTTCTTCACGCCTGAGTAAGTTGTCCATTTAAGAGTCCCTCCAATCTTTTAAAGAGTTGGGGATAGTCGATTTTTCTGACTTCTCGGTTTTGACTTTGTAATTTAAGTCTTGCCCATTTAACTTCTCCAACTCGCTCAACGCACCAAGCGTCCCAAAGTTTAGGGTGGTCCGTATAGAATTGATGATGCGGGAGCCAACAAAGTACAACGGCATTTTTCGGTTCCCATCTCGTTTGGTCATAGCCCCTCCGAATAAGGTGAGCAACAGTCGGGAGATAGCGGGAGCCACAGATGACACATTTGAAATGGTCTCGTCTGAGGATATATTGTCTAAAGAGTCTGTCTGCTTTGTCATCATTTTTGTTTAATTGTAACACGCTTTAAGATTCTAATAATAAACACTAGCACAGAATATAGTTTAACTCGAGGTAAAACGATATGTCCACTTTTATTTGAAATTACGAGCATTCTATCCCCGTAACTCATTTTGAGATCAATCAGTTGCTTGTCTAGGAACTGGGTTTGCATTCTCCCCTCCCTTCTCAAAATAGGCTTTGTAAAATTCATACTCTAATTTAAGCGAGTCTCCTACCCTTTTTGGTAAGTCTTTATTTTCAGGCGCTACTTTAACTGTGTATTTTGTATCGTGCATAGTTAGCCCAACTCGGTTAACAAGAATATCGACTTTAATATAATCATGACCGATCTGCCCAAGCAATTTTGCTAATTGATCTCCTAGCATTGGACCGCATTCAAGCACTCGGAACTCTTGTAATTCATCGCTCCAAACCACAAAGCCCCATTGTTGCTTTGGTTCAACTGTCTTTCCGCTTCGGTCTTTCCTCAAAAATATATCGTTGACTGGCTCGCCCTCCCTAACTATTTGGGAGATATAACGCCCTGCGGCTCTTAGCCCGTATTTTTGGTAAAGATAAATCATAC
>Ga0209641_10001841_pt1 | contig 18571 bp, 19 predicted proteins | sample RifCSP16_1_FD_184022 | JGI IMG/M metagenome (GOLD analysis project Ga0209641, IMG submission 184022) | Soil microbial communities from Rifle, Colorado - Rifle CSP2_sed 16_1 (SPAdes) (version 2) | ecosystem: Environmental > Terrestrial > Deep subsurface > Rock core/Sediment | place: Rifle... | reverse complement strand
CCAGGCTGCAGGATGGGTACAGCAAAGCGCAACCTATCGAAACTGAAAAGCGGCGATGGTTTCACTATACCGGATGCATAACGGCCTGATCGTTTAAATTTGGGCCTCTCAGCAAGCCGGTTGGTTACGGGATTTTGCGGCGGCCGGCCAGCAATTGGGTTTTATCCTGGCTGCTGCGCGATGAACCGAAAAAATATGTTAACACCATAGTAAATCCGGATGCCATGCTGCCAAATAGAATAAAAACGACATCATTACTAGCCGGCGGCAACGGGATGCGCATCAATGCCCAGCACAGGCCGAAAAATCCGGATACTACGATCCAGGCCAGAGCATAGAGTTGGATATCACGCCGGCCCGTGGTTTTGGTTATCGATATTTCGCGGTTTCGCGCATCGGCAATATCAACCAGTTCCAGGCGCTGGCTTTCGATGATCAATTTTTGCAGTTCGATTTCATGTCGGGTTTCAACCTGGTGTAATTTGTTCATCGCTTCGGGATTTTTGGTGATGATCTGATTGATTTCTTCCGGATCGACGCTATTCGGGTCCAAGCCCAATGATCCGGCGATCAATTTAATGGCCGATCCGGCGGCAGCGCCGGCAGGGTCGCCGATCAGACTGCCTAAAAGGGGTGCTGTTTGCGCAATTTTTGCGCCTAATTTTGGCCAATCCATAGATCAACCCGTACTGTTTTGTCACGGTTTCAAATCGCATTCAACCGGTGGCCGGCGAGTGGCAATCCGCTGGCGGATGGCGCGGATCATGGCTTTATGATTCATCAATTCGCGCAACCAAAACTCTCGAAATTGTTTTTCGTTGGTGACCGGATATTGAGCGATGATCAGTCCGACTGATAAAATCAATGGTTCACTTTCACCTTCAAAAACCGTATTAAACCAGCGTGCCATCTGCCGCCGGCCATCGGCGGCGATGATTTCGCCCTCAAAATCGCTATACCAGCGTGCCGATTGATCCAAAGCCGCCCGGTGCATCTGATACGTGACTGCTTTTTGAGTCTCGGGCAAAAACGCCAGGAAATTTTGACCTAAAATATCTTCCGGTTTAATTTGCAAAAAATCAATAATCTGTTGATTGCAGTACTTCACGACCATATTGTCAGTCAAAACCACGGCCAGAATCGGCGACAAATCGAACAAGTTGAGCAGACTCTGCTCAGCCGCGGATTTATCGGCGTTTAAAATCTGATAGCGAAATTTAAAATTGAGAAGCAATCGCATGCGATTGATCAAAACTCTGCGAACAAAAGGTTTAGCAATAAAATCATAGGTATAAAGTTTTTCGATGCCTTCAAACTCGGCATCTGTCGTATCGTATCCGCTGATAAAAAGGATCGGCGTATGGTGGCAGGCTTCGGGCAATTGCTGCATCAATATCCGGCCATCAGTATCACCCAGGCGAATATCGCAAATAAAAAGATCGGCCTGTTGCGGATCCGGATCATTAAAAAGTTGATCGGCGTTATGAAATGTAAATGCTTTTGCTTTTGGCCAAGTGGCCTCGATGTGCTCGCAAATGATTTGCACGATCACCGGGTCATCGTCGATGACAAATATGGCAGGATCATCAATCATAGGATTTTGGCCAGCATTCCCAATAGAGTCAAAATTATAGTAATCATGCCGACATAGGCAATATACATCTGGTTTTTGTGGCTATTGTGATCGGTCAGGGTCATTATTTTCATTTCATTGATTTTGCCCAGCAATCCCGAAAGCTCTTCTTTTTGGACATCAGGCAGTTGCGATAATTTTTTGCTGATCCGGACCTGATTTTGCAAAACCTCGCAAATATCATCGATGATTTTTTGCTGGCTGCGATCGATTGTTTCCTGGCGTTCGATCAGGGTAGTATTCAGTTCAATTGTGTTGCGGTAGGATTCGAGCAGCAGATAAAGATCATTGCGATTCAGCTGCCGATCATCAATATCGCTCATCAGGCGCTCAAATCCTGAGCCTTTAAAATCGCCAGGATAATTTTTGCTATCTTTTTCAAAGCCGCTTTGGCGCTGGCAAGATCGGTGACGCTGGTTTCAATCCAGTTTTCGGCCTGTTGATAGGTTTTACCCGCCAAATCCGATAAATTAATTTCATTTTTGGCGGTCGTTATCTTTGCTTCCACTACGCTTTGATTTGCATCGGCCGCTTGAAAAGCCGCTATTTCCGCGGGAGTAAAAGCTGGATCAGGAGTATTTCCGTCGGCAATCCATTTCAAAACATTCTGATAATCCAGATTTCCCGGATCTAAGGGGATAATATTTTTTACTTCATTATCCTGATAGCCAATCAAAGTTAAATCATTATAATTTTTCCATAATTGCTTATATTTAGCCATATTTTATTCCTTAGCTAAGTTCTGCATCGGCGGTCCAATGCCACAAATAATAGTTGCCATCAACGCTATTTGCTGCTGCATTCAAATAAAGTACGCGCGTTCGCCCGATGTTTGCCAATGAATTGATTGCTACATTCGTGGATGCTGTAGTATCTCTAATAGAACTAGAGGCGCCAGTAACCGGATTATATATTACTACGGTTGGGGTTGCTCTTTTCCGTTCCTTGAATATGATTGGCGAGGTAAAAGCCGCCGCAACCCTAGCAGCGTTATGTTCCGAACTACCAAAAGTTGTGATAGCGCCTGGAAAATGGCCTTCTTCGAAATGATACGAAGTTTCATAAAATCTTTGGCAAAGAATCAATTCTTCCAGAAAAGGTCTTATTTCAAATGGCGTTGCCGTGCTTCCTTCTTCAATTTGCACCCGTGCGATATCAAAGGTTCCGCTTTGTTGGCCAAGGGAATTAGTACGGCTATTGTAATCGCTGCCGGCATCGAACCAAAACTGAATTTTCAGCGTATCGTCACCTGCGGTGCCAAGAGTTTTGCCGGAAATCGATGGCACCGTGAAGACGAAGGTAAACCATTGCCAGCTTGAGGTGAGCGCGCAGGTACCAATGAACTGGGTCACGTCTGCTGAGGGAGCGCCGCCTGTGCCAAAACTTTGCATAAGCTCAATAGCTATATTCTTCGCAGCATCCGCTTTGGCGTAGATGGACAGCGTGACTTCTTCTTCGGCATAGGTCGAAACTGATTCGATACACTGCTTGAGCATAACTCCATTCGATGCACCGGCAGACGAGGTGACCACAGTTCGGCAGTAATACTTCGGATTTCCAGGTACAGCAATCTGTCCGATGGTAAATGCCTGCCGGCTCATGGTCTTGGTACTACCGGCATGATATCCATACCATCGATCTATAGAGCCATAACCTGAGGTGGTCTGACTTGTGCCGCGCTGGGCAATCTCAAAATTACCGTTGATGATAGCATTTCTGCGCATGCTGGCGGCAAAACCGATGCCGGCATCGATGCCGGTCAAATGATCGGCCAGGGTCCCGGCGCCGGGAGAATAATTGGCCGGAGTGTAGAGGATTTTGGTTGGATCGGCCGGCGGCCGGAAAAAGCGTAGATCGGAAATGCGTTCGATGGTAGTACTTCCGGCGTCGATGGCGGCAATCAGGGCAAAATGGCCGGTAGGCGTTACGGTGTCTACCTGCACGGCGCCGGCATTGTCCACAAAAAGCCAGTTGGTAACACTGGCGGTCAGGCTGGCGCTGCCGGCATCGATGGCAAAACTCAGCTGATCGATCAGGGCGGCCCCGGCAGCATAATCAATGTCTAGGGCCCCGCCATCGGTGGGCGCAAGCCCCTGGGCGATCCCGTTTCCGGCCAGAATTTGGGCCAGGATCGCATCGGTTTGAACGATGTTTTCGTTCAGCGGCTGATCCCATCCGATATCGCCGGTATCCGGCAGGCGCAAATTTAGGTTCGGGCTGTAGTTTGTGGGCATGATTTACTCTCCATGCAGGAGCGGTTTTTGAACCGTCCCTATGCGCTGAAAGTCAAAGTCCATGTCAGACTCAGGGTATCGCCGGCCCCCTTGTTTTTTACCGCAAAAACAGACCGGCACAACATTGTCCCGGCCGATGCCGAGTTGAAAATGCCGGCCTCGGTGATCGCTCCGGTGCCGTCGCCGGCCCCCCAATCGGCCTGAAAGGTGACCTTGTTGGCATCGGTCCCTTCGCCCTGGGTTTTGGCCGCCAATGCATTGCGGTCCAGCTCGGTTTGCAGCGCCGTATCGGTCAGGGCCGCGGCAGCCGTGCCCGTGCCGATGGCCATGTGGGACATGGCCGCTTGTGTTTGCCCTGCCATCTGATCGGCCGCGTGCTGCCGGCCGGCTGTGACGATCAGGTTGCGCGTGATCTCATCATCCTTGATCTGGCCGGCCGCGTCTTTGAGAACAATATGCAGCATGCCGGATATTTTCAAATCATGACCCACTGCCCGGGCCAGACGGATTTTCAGTAATTGTTCGATTGCCAGATTTTCTTTCATAATTTTTTACCCTTTTTTGCCCTAAATTGAGCGGTTCCCCTGCCCGATCCCTTCGCGGTCGTCATTCCCGCGAAGGCGGGAATCCAGTGAATACGCGCCCCCGCCGGTGGATCCCGTTTCCGCGGGAATGACGATCAAAGCCCATAAACCGCCATCCCATAACCATCGCCAAGCGGGCTGCCGTAGCCGCTGGACGCGCTGAAAATTTCTCCAATCTGAATGTTTTCACTAAAAATTTTTACTTCTACGCACGCCATTTCATCGAATAACGCGATCGTATCCGCATCGCGATTTTGCCAGAACATGAATCCGCCGTAAGCCACGCCGCCAAAGGGGCCGGACCCATAACCATAATGCCGCCAGGAGACCAGGTCCTCGAGGATAACGATGCTATCGGTTAGGCCGATATCCATGTGCTGGCTCATGTCGTCGGCTAAAAGCATGGTTTCCGGCAGATCCAAGCTGGTATCCATGATCAGCAGCAGATCTTCAGACAGGATAAAGTCCTCGATTAATCCGGCGTTGTGGATCAATACAAGGTCCTCGACGATCTGTAAATTCTCGTCGAATGTGCCTTCGGTTGCAAGCTGCACCGTCAGCACGTCAAAAATTTTCAGCGTATCGGCCCGGCTGATTTCGTGTAGGATGTATCGTAGTACTTCGGCCACGATGGGAATCAAATTGATCTGCTGATTTTTACCGCTGGCAAACTGCCGGCCGATGGCGACAATCTGGCCCATAGCTTTTTTGAGCCGGCCAAAATCGGAAGATAATTGTATAATATCGCCTTTTTCCAAATCGAATTGGGGAAGAAAAGCGTTGAATGAATAAAATGTCGATGGGCTGGCCAGACGCTGGCAGTAAAAATCAGCCAGGTTCTGGGCCATGGCAGCCGTTCTCACAAAGTCGAAACAAAATTTTAACCGGTTTTCGCGGATGCCATGCAGGCCGATGCTTTCGGAGTTTTTGGCCGACGCGGTTTTGCTATAGGCAACCGTGCCGCTGTCGTCGGCCAGCCAGTTGCGGTAGTAAAACAAATTGATGGTATTGACCAGATCGGAAATGTTCTGCCGCACGGCCGAGTAGCTGCGCAATTGCACGTCTGCTGCCACCAGCATCCGGGCAGGGCTCCAATCCTCGATTTTTTCGATGATCGAAATTTTGGCCGTGCCGGCGTTGTAGTACCAGCGGGAGCGGGTTTCGAAAGACAACTGCTTGCAGGCCTCGCTAACCGTTCTGCTGGCATCGACAATGCCGTTTAGCTGATAGCCAAGTTGGGCATAGCGGGCGCCGGCCGCGGCAAAATTGGATGCATCGATTTTGGCGGCCGGAAAGCCAGCGCAATTTAGCAACAAATATTTGCGCACATGATCGGGCCGGGTGATCAGGGCATGGGCGCTGCCGGTGATCGTCCCGGCGCTATCGTCGATCAGCCCTTCGGCCTTGACGGTCACATCGTCTGCAAAAATCTTCTCGCGCTTGCGATACTCCACATCAAAAAAGCAGTGCAAAATATAAACCTGCGCGCTGTCGTTGCTGCTCTTGTATTCAATCGAAACTTTGCGGTTCGTAAACCAGGGCCAGGAAAAATTGACATGGCTAGTAATGTCAAACAAATTGACATGCGTGCGAGTGGCCGTCTGCTGGGCGTTTATGGCAAGTGGGCGGTTGGCGGTGGCAAGATTTTCAACATCGTCTTTTGCTTTATCGCTGGCAGTCTGGTTTTTGCCGGATGTAGTGGTGCTGACGGCAACCTGCACGGTTGACGGTTTTACGTCCGCCGATTGATACATAGTGAGCTGTACGTCCCAAACATTGCAATAAGAGCCGGGCTTTATCCCGTGTACCACAAAATAAGCGGAAAATGCATAGCTAGTATTGCGCGCCCCGAAAGTAAAAACATTTTTACCCTGCTTGCAGTAAAATGTCTGAAATATTAAATCTTGGATCATATCGAAAGAGACATTAAAGCTAACCTCGGCGCTGCTCCATTTGCGCGTATCGAGATCGTTGAAATACGACCAAAATACTTCTTTGTCTTTGCTGAAAAATTTTACCCCGGGGACGCCGATTGAAGTTTTCGGAGCAGTAAATGCCGACGTCGTGTGAATATGCGGCTGTGCGCTGCCGGCCAATACGGGTGATGTGAAATCATGGGTATGCTCGCCGCCGATGGTATGATCGTGGCCATGATCAATATCCACCTCGGCATCGATGGCCAGCGTGTCCGCGACATTTGGCCGCGAAAGATTGCCCAGGATGCCGATGCCGTCGATGGCGACTTCCAGATGATCGTAGGAATAGGTTTTATCGGCCCAATGCTCGATAGCCAAGTAACATTTGATAATCTCGCCGCGATCCGGATTGGCGGTTGCCTGCAGCAAGTAAAGTTTGCGGTGTCCGGCATCGATTCGCGCCGCCGTGGCGCCATTTTCGGCATCATAGGCCAGATGGGCCTGGTAGGCCGTATTGCCTGAGGCAACCGCGTCAAACTGCATGGACAAAAAACTGCTGCCGGCGGCATAGCCAAGGCCATAGGGTTTTTCGCTAAAAATAATTCTGGCCGGATTCAAGTCCGGCCGCACGGTATAGATGGCGGCCGGTGGCGGAAACCCGGCCACCTGCACGGCCGTCAAGGATTTCACCGGACCCTTGCCCACAAAATAGCTGTGATCGGCGATCATCAACACAATCGGCGAGCGGTCCAAATGCTCTTCCGCGCTGCTGAGATATCCGCGCTGGACAATATTTAAGCGGCTCGCGGTGCGGCTGGAATAACGGATCAACTCGTCACCGATTTGCACCGTGCCGGCGGCCGGGAAAGCGGCCTCGGAAAGGTCCTCGTAAACGTCGATGACCATGGTATTGGCCAGGATGCTGCCCTTCTGGCTGGCCTGGGCTGCAGTTTTACCGCAAATTGTAGGCACGCGGCCGGCCGCGCCGAAAATCAGATTGATGCCTTTTCCAATATCTTCATCCTTGGCATTGGGCCAGGCCGCTGACAGCAATAGATCGCCGCACGGCCGGTCATAGCGCATGTTAAGCGATACCAGATCCAACTGCAAAAGGTTCGAATTTTCGGCAAACTGGATCGGGTCCTGCACCACAAAGGTATCGATCAAAGCCCGGTCAATATCGGCCAGGCCATAAAACCATTGGTAGTAGTCCACCAGCACGTTTTCCGGATCTTCTTTTAAAAAATAGTCCGAAAAGCGGAAGCTGCCGCCATTAAAAATGCTGATGGTCAACTGCCGGGTTTCGGCGCTGGCGTCCTCAAAGCTTGCGCCCGCGATATCGTTTAACTGGCCCCAGGATTCGATCAGCGGCTGATAGGTTGCGGCCAGGCCATCAGCCGGACCCAGGGGTTGGTCGGAAAGAAAAACATCGCCGGCCGCGGCAAAATGAAAAACCAGAAGCTGCCGCGGCTGCCGGAAATCGGCGGCCATGGCGGATTTGAAATTACTGGTTAGATCGTTGCGCATGCATCAGATCTCTTCCAGTAGTAAACTACCGGCAAATCCTGATTTGGTTTCGGAAAAGTCGAGCGGGTTGGTCAAACATTGAACGGTAAAGGTTTGGCTTTCGTCATCGGTGTAGTCAAACGCCTGGCCCGCGCCCTGGCAGGTATTTTCAAACCAATCGCACAGGGCCGCGTAATCGTCGGCCGGCATGTTGGCAAAATTCAGCTCAAAGCGACGCCGGTAAAGGCCCAAATTTTCCACCTGCAATCCGCCGGCCGCGGTGCGCTCGATGGCCTGGATGGCCTCGATGGGTTTTCTTGACGGATATTTCAGCCCGGTTTGAAATTGCAGTTGACTACCATTTTTTGTAAATCGCGGATAGGCCATAATTACTGCCGGGTCTGCAGGCGGGCCGATTCGCTGGCGATATTGGCGATATCGGATCGGCTCACCTGCTGATTGACATTGATATTGACGGCAGCGCCGCCCGTGCTGGGGCCGGGTTCGTCCGACCAGAAGCTGCCCCCGCCGCGCCAATCGGTCAGGCGTTCCAGCCCGGTTTTGCCAGGCGCCATTTGCATGCTGCCAACAGACGCGATTTCGGCCTTGATGGCTTTGATCCGGTCCATGGTTTCGCCGATCAAGCCCAGGATGGCCGCGCCTTGCGGACCGAACAGAAAAAATCCAATAACTCCCATGGATAACATAGACGTATGTTCTTTGATAAAATCCATGATCGCGCCAAAATAATATTTCAAATCTTCCAGATATTCGGGCAATTGCAAAGCGATAAGCTCACGGTTTTGCTGTATCCACCAGGCAATTTCTTCCGCGATTTCGCCGATGATCGGCGCAAAGGTCACAGCCAAGGATTGCATCAAACCATCCACGTTGGCCTTGACTTTGGCCAGACTGTCGCCGGCATCGGCCAAAGCGTTGGCGCCTTCGGTGGATAGGGTCAGGCCCAGCTTGGCCGCTTCCTCGCGCAATTCGGCGATTGATTGGCTGCCGCCGGTCATCATCTGCAGCATGGCCGTGCCTTCCTGGCCAAAAAGCTGCATGGCCAGCGCCACCTTGTCGCCCTGATCGTCCACATACTGCAGGGCATCGGCAATGGCCATCAATTGTTGCTCGGGTTTGAGCGCAATCAGGGCCTGGGCGTCCAGTCCCAAATCGTGCAGGGCTTCGCGGGCCGGCCCCTGATCCTGGGCCGCTTTGGCAATGCCGATGCTCATGACTTGCAGAGATTTTGCCAACTGATCGAACCCGATCCCGCTCATGCCGGCCGCATATTTCAATTCGCTTAACGCTTCGGCGCTGGCCCCTAGGCGTTGCTGTAATTTTTGGATTTGATCGCCGGCATCCATGGCGCCCTGAATCATGGCGCCGATCCCGTAAGCGCCCAAAGCGCCTACCAGCGCGCTTTTAAGGCTAAAGATACTGCCGGTCAAGCCGCCCAATTTTTCCTTGACCGCCTTAAATGCCAGCGCGGTTTTGTCTTCAGCTCGAATATCGAAGGTTACCGCTTCCGCCATTTATTCCCCTTTTTTTTCGCCAAGCCTTGATAATACTGCTTCCAGCCGGATAACTCCACAAGCGTCATTTGCTGGATCTCTGCAACCGTTTTACCCAATTGATCGCCCAAAAAAAATAAAAACCAATCTTGGGGCCGGTCATTTAAGGCCATCGCCGGCCGCAAGGCGCAGATCGCCTAGAATCTGCTTTGCCACGCGGGCGGCAATGGCCGGATTGGCTTTCTCCATCAGAATTTTTTTATCGGCCAAATCGAAACAAGGCTGGCCCTCGGCATCCAAAGCCTTGAAAATTAGCGTGTAAACCGTCATCAAAATCTCATCGCTGCCGGCAAAACGGGTAATTTTGGATAGCTCGGCAAGGGTCAAGGGAGAATAAAAAATTTCCTGCGGGCTTCCCGTCTCGCCCCACTCCGGGACCTCGATTTTGCTATGGCTATCCGCCGTGGCATAATTACGGGCAATGCGATCAATCAGCTTCATGTTGCGGTCCCTTCCGTCAACGCGCCGTTACCCTGAAAAGAAAAACTGCGACTGCAAAGCCCCTCCAGCGGGCTTTCGATTCCTATCGTCGTAATGATGGCATTGCCCGATAACTGCGGGCTGCCGGCAGTGGCGTTGACCGGATACAGGAGCAGCGCCACTACTTCTCCGACTGCCAGGGCTTGCTGGCCGGTGCTGTCGGTAGGGTCGTAGCGGCAAGTCACCTCTCCGCTCCACGTTTTAAACGTGGTTTTATAGCTGCGCCAGTCGTCGCCCTTGCTGGTATCCTCTTCGGTGTCGGCGCTTTGCTCGACCGAAAAATCCATTACTTCGGCAATGGCAACGCCGGCGGCTTTCACGATTCCATCTTTTCCTAGATATGTACTCATGATTTCCCTGCCCGTCATTCCCGCGAAAGCGGGAATCCAGAATTATTGGCCAATCATTTCCCTTAAAGCGCCTGGTCCGGCGCGCCATTTGCTGCTTGGTACCAGGCAAGAAAATTTAACGTGATAAGCCCCATGGGCTGATTCGGTTCGCCGCTTTTTTCAATTTGAGTGGTAAGCAGAAGCAAATCCTTGCAAAGGCCGGACAATGTCGGTTCCGCGGCAATAGCAATTTCTACTTCGAGCGCGATCTGATCCAGGATATCGTCGATGGCAGGGCCAACGGCATAGCCCTCGATTTTGATCGTCAACTGACGTTCGCTTTTGCGGCCGCTGCCTGGTTCAACGGTTTCGCTTTCCGCGTAGATCAATAATCCCGGCACCTGGCCGGTATCCAAGGGATAGACGCGCGATCTGAAAACATTAGCGCCGGTAGTGGTTAGCCCGGTCAAGCGAGTAGCAAGGGCTGTTAAAATTTTCTGGCGCACATGCTCTGTCATGGCGTGATTTTTTGCTTTTCTAGTTTGGCTTCGGCCATGCCCGTGCCGTCCGGCATGACCTGCACAACTTTATAATTCTGCCCGTCCTTTACGATCAGATCCCCCTGGGCCATATCCGGCGCGTCTGTCTGGATATAGCGCATCAGGCTGCGTTGCAGTTGCAGGCCCATGCCCGGCAGCTCGTCAAAATAGTTCTCCTGCCAAATGACACGCAAAATTGTAATATCCTGATTCTGGGCGGTGTAGTTCAAATCGATCCCGAATGTATCGATAAACGGCCGGTTGTCATCAGTCATCCGCCGAATCCGCGGCCTTGTGCCGTTTGCGGGTGCTAGTACTTGCGGCCAAATCCTTTTCCCGGTTTTCGGGCAAATCCGCCGGGCCGGCCATGATCGCTTTTTTCAGGTTCACCAGATAATTTGCTTCTTTGTCCGGCAAATCTAACGTGGTGTCTTTTCCGACAACGTTTCCGGCGGCCACGGTGGGCCGCGTGATGATAATGCGCATGGTCCCCCCTGTTGTATTTTTGGGTTTGCGGATGACTCCCGCAATGTTATCCGCGGTCAGCATGCTGTTTTGTTAGGCAACGGCGTCCTTGATGGCCGCAAAGCTTTGGGCATGCCGAACGGCCGCATCGACATCTTGCAGCGCAACGACCCGCAAGGTGCCGCTGGTGCTTTGGCTGTATGGATCCACGGTGATATCCAACGTTCCCCAAAGTCCATAGATCAAATCGATCCAGTTACCGAAAATCATGGCCGATAAAGCGGTGCCGCCGCCCTTGGTCAGATCTCCGGGCACCTGGTTGGAGACTGCGGCCAGATATCCGTTGCAATCGCCAAAACCCGGCCGGTCGCCGCGCTCCCAGACAAACTGAGCGGTAGCGGACACTTTTTCGGTTTGCTTCAACACGCCGCGCATTTTGGCGTTAGTGAGATACGCTAGGGCCCCCACATCGGCATTGTCGATTGCTACCTCGGATTCCAGGGCCACGACATCGGCCCAGGTCGGCGCCGCTCCATCCGGATCGCCGCAGACTACGGCGCCGATGCCGCTGGTGGCCAAAATGCCGGTTGGCTGATTATTGGCGCCCGTGCCGGCAATGCCCGCCAGATCGATGGCCAAGGCCAGAACGGCTGCCAGATCGGCCCGCAAAAATGCCTCAACGTCGATACTGGATTGCTTCAACAATTTTCTGGAAATGTCGGAATAGGCGCCGACCGTTTTAGGCGTCAAGGCCACCTGATCGACTGCCGGCGTGCTCTCGGTCGGCGCGCCGGATTCGGCCAGCCAATACGCGGTGGCCCCGCCGGTCTGGCGCGGGATGGCCAGGTCCCCTACCAATCCACCTAAAATCGTGGCCCCAAGGGTGCGGGTCATCATGCGATTGCGCAAAAGATCGATAAAGCTGGCGGCCAGAAGGTCGGTTGCCACCAAATATCCGCCAGCGCCCGCCGTGCCCACAACCATATCGCGTTTGGCATCGATTAGCGGGCTGCGCAGAACGTCGAACGGAATCAGGATGCCGTTGGCCTCGGTGTGCAACTGCTTTGCAACGGTCTGGCTGCATTCAAACTCGAATGCGGCCGCCTGCTGGGCTCTGCGGTCGGTGGGGTTGGCCAGGGCGTTGATGGCGCGGATGAATGAAAACTGGCGCTGCTCTTTTCCGGTCAATCCGATTGCGGGGTCCTGTTCTACCGGCGCCATGCTTTTTTTTGCCAATTCGTCCAGCACCTGGCCCCGAAATTTTGCGATTTCGAGGCCGTCAGCAATCGCTTGCCTAGCAAGGTCCGGCATGTTGTGCCGGTCGCCAATGGCAAGGATTTCGCGGACTCGGCCGGTTTCTTCGGTCCGGATTCGGGTTTTAATCGATTCTGTGTCCGGCAGCGCGTTTTGCCTTTCGTCGGTAATAATTTCATCAGCCATTTTTGGATTTTCCCTTTCGCGTTTTAAAACGTGGGTGATTGTATCGGGCGCAGCGGCCCGGCCAATGCCAACGGTCATATCTGCCGGAATGGCTACAATGCTGATTTCCAACGGTTGCCAGCGCGTGATGCGGTAGGTGTCCTGCTCTTCATCACGTTTTTCCAGAATCATTTCCAAAATCCGGTAGCCAACCGATACGTTTTTGCGGATCTCGTTCAGGATATCTTGAAAAATTTCTTCGGCGTGATCGCTTTTTCCGAAGCGCAAAACCGCCCGGCCCTTGCGTGCCAACGAATCGATATAGGCGTTTTCAACGATTCCGATCAATTCACCAGTGTCGTGATTAAGCAAAAGCGGGGCTCTTTTGGATTGCAAAAAATCCATGTCGACGCTGTCAAGGTCATGGTCCAGGATCTCAATGCCGAACCAGCGCGCAAAAGGATCTTCGCTTGAAAAACTGACATTAACCGTGCGTTTCTCCGGGTCCGCCATCTGGCGGTCAAGCGTCAGATTGCGATAGAGTGTGGTGCCAATGCTTTTAATCAGCGGCCTGTCCGATGGCATCGGCGATGTCGTCGGCGCTGGCGGGCTTTCCATTTTTGCTGCCCCCTTTCAAAATCTGTAAATCCAAACCGAATTTTGCGGCCAGTTGTTTTTCTTGCTGCAATGCCGCGAACACTTCTTCGAGGTCCCGGCCGGATGTTTCCGAAGCCACGTCCTGCAAGGACTTAACGCCGCTTTCGACGCTTTGGACGTTGCTCTTGATTTCCTTTAGCGGATCGACCCAGGCCCAGCCGCGCGGCCGGAAAACCGGAGAAGCAAAGTCAGAAAATCTTGCCATGGGCAAACCCAGCTTGCCGGCGGTCAAGGCCATCGAAAGCCAGCCCTGATAGATATCATCGCAAAAATGCTCGATCATGTAGGTCTGCAAACTGCGGAAATGATCGCGTTCATCCAGCGCCCCTTGCCGGATGCTGCTATACGATACCGAGCGCAGATCGTTGGCCAGGCTGCAGTATGAAACGTTCAACCCGGACGATATGCCGCGCAAAACCGCCAAAACAAAGGCTTCATAGGCTGCCGCGGGGTGCTGCGGGTCCCAGGCTTCCACCTCCCAGCCCGCCGGCAGCTCTTCAAACGTGCCGGGTTCCGATTCGCTGATGACCTCTTTTTGCGCCTGGTCGCCATCTTCCTCGGCGGTGTATTCGTCGCCGCTCGGGGTTTTATAAAAACCCATTTTGCTAGCGGCAATCGTGCTGGCGATAACCTCGCTGGTTTCGTAGCGCTGTAACATTTTCAGGCGCGTCATGGATTGGGCCATCCACGGCACGCCGCGGCCCTGGTTGACGCGATCAGGCAAAAAGCCATGGATGATATCGCCAGCCGGAATGCGTTGCACCTGATCGCCGCCAGACATGACGCTTTCGAAACCATGGGCGTAGGGGTGTGATTTGGCGATATGATACGCCACGGGCCGGCCCCAGGCATTGTACTCGACGCCTAGGCGGATCTCGTTTTGATTGGCCGATTTGGCGCGGTTGTAGGATTCGAGCAGGTGATCAGTGTCAATAAATTCAAGCGCAAACCGGTAGGGGTTGCCCTTCCAGCCGCGGATTTTACGAACGAGACATTCGCCATCGCGGGCCATGGTTTCCAAAAATAATTTCTGGGCATCGATCCAGGAATATTTGCCGCAAACCGTGCAGGATCCTAATTTTCCCCAGGCTTTAAACTCGCGTTCCAGCAAATCGTTGGTGGCCGTGTCCGCCTGGCCTTTTGCATCCCGGACCTGGGCCTGCAATCGAATGCCCTGGTGGCCGATCACGTTGGTTTTGATCATGTGCAAAAATCGTTTGGCGTAATCGTCGTTGATGGCAAGGTCCCGGCTGCGGGCGCGCAGAATGCGCAAGCGGCTTTGCAGCAGGCTATCGGCCGGCAGGCAAACCGTGGTCCAATTGCCCATGATCCGGTCGGTTTCCGCGGCCTGGTAGCTGCGCTGGCGCAGGCTGTGGCTGCGGGCGGGCGATTGTCTATGGCTTGCGGCGGTTACTTCGGTTGGGCGTTCTGCGGTTACTTCGGTTGGGCGTTTTTTGAAAATATCGAAGATGCCCATGCTAAACCCTCCCGACAAAAGGCGGGCGGCCCGGGCGAGCCAAGCCAGGGCCGTTTTTGGGGGGAGCGGAAATGGGCAGGGAAAAAATTATCATGAAAATCTCGTTTTGATCGTCCGGCCAATGGGCTGGCCATTGGCGATCCGTTCGCGCATTTTGATCGCCGACCACTTGGCCCGGTAAATATCGTACCATTCGGTCAACTGCTGCGGGCTCAGCATTGACAACGATCTATCGCCGATGCTGATTTGCAATTGATCTTTGCTGGCCTTGCCCAGGATCAGCGCTTCCAGGGCATCCAGCACTTTTTTGACAAAATGCCGGTCATCCAATCCGCCGGTAGCGCCGGCATAATCGGGCTGAATCAAGATCGAGCCGGACTCGATGGTGAATCGCTCCGGGGCCTTGGCAACGCTGGCCCGATAGTTGTGATTGCCGGGCTGCCAGGCGGCCGTAGTAGCGGCTGAAATCTCGATCAAATGGGCAATGCCGTCGGCGCTGGCGGCAAAAGTGATATACTGGCCGGCCATGACCAGGTAATACGTCAACTGCCAACCGTCATTGGCAGGGTATAGTTCGGCCTCGATCCGCCAGGAATACGAATCTCCGGCAGTAAGTTTTTCTGGTGTGCGAGAAAAAATTTCCACGTTTTTTCGCTTGTCGGTTTGATTGATTCATGCCCGGCAATGCGGGCGGATCGAAGGGCATGTTTTATGAGTAATTGCAATAGTGACTTTATGTCAATCAAAAAGTGATATAATTTCACAATATTTTTTTTACGATCCCCATGGAAGCCCGATTCCACGGCGTCTGCGGGCTGGCGATTTTTTTTGATTGCGATCAATGGCGGGTTTGACCGGATGTTTTTTGAATGGCTGATCCGGCACGGCGGCCGCGGTTTGCTGCTGGCGGGTTTTTTCGATCTTGCCCCAATTGGGCCGCAGTATCGCAAGGGCTGCCATGGCGTAAACGCGGCAATCCAGGGCCTCGTTGCGAGCGTAGATTTTGCGGTATTCGCGGATGGCAACGCCTTTTTTGAATTTTTTGAAAATCTTTTCGGCGGTCAACTGCTTGAAATATTCCTCCGGATAGTGATCCGGAAAATGGCAAAATCCGGGGCCTGCGGTTTTGATCGATAGCCGGGCATAAACGCGGTTTTTGGCTGTGTCGGACCCTACGGGATAGAGAAACAATCCGGGAAACAGTTTGATTTTGCGCGGGTTGCCGACCAGCGGCCGGCCCGGACTGCTCATGCCTTTGACCGGCACGATGCGCCGCTTGGCGCGTTGCCAGCAGAAACGATAGACGCTTTGGGTGGCATATCCCGAATCGATGCAGGCCGCGGCAATGGTCAACAGGATGCCGTCCTGGCGATGGTAACGGCCGGATAAAATTTCTTCAACCCTGGCCCACGGGGTTTCGGTTTCCGGATCTCCGGCAATCACGATGTATTCGATTGACCAACTTTCTTCCCCACGGCCCCAGCCGCAAAGCTCTACCTCGATGCGGTCGTGCTGCACATCGATGCCGGCCGTAATGGCCAGCACACCGTCCGGGATCTTCAGGCCCGAAATGCTCTCTGTGCGAGCGGTCAGAGTGTCAAGCTCGATGCCCTCGCTTTGTTCCTCCCAGGTTTCGCCCAAAATCGTATTGACGAACACCTGCAGGGCTGCCGGGTCTTTGTGGCATTCCAAAAATTCCTTGGCCAGCTTATCCCAACTGCTGTTGGGTGACAGACTGTAACCGGCCCAGATGGCAAACCCGGCATGGCCGCTAAACGGCTGGGTGGCCTGCCAGCGGCCTTTATCGAGCATTGCTTTTTTGTGGCGGTGAGATATGGGCGCACGGCAATTGCCGCAGACCATGTGGGCCTGATCCGGATCACCTTTGGGCCAGCGGATTTTAGCCCAGGTAATGGTTTGATAAAAATTACACTGCGGGCAGGGCACATAAAAATAGCGCTGATCGGAGCGCTGGAAATGACTCTCGACCCTTGAAAAACCCTTGATTGTCGGGGTTCCGCCGATGACGATCTGCCGGTTCCAAAATGTTTCCGTTCTTCTGATGCCCAGCTTGATCTGATCGCCCTCGCTGCCGGCAGTCGGCGGATAGGCATCCACTTCGTCGAAATATACTTTTCGCACCGTCAAACGCCGGAATCCGCGGGCGCTGTTGGCCCCGACCAGGTTCAGGGTGCCTCCCAGAAAATTCTTTTTCAAAATCGTGTTGTTGCTGTCGCGGGTTTTGGCGTCGGCAACCAGGTTGCAAAGCGCCGGAATATCGCGCAGCATGGGCGCGATTTCGTCTTTGCTGTAGCCCTGGGCGTCCTCGATGGTGGGCTGTACTACCAGCATGGGACAAGGGCTCTGATGGATGTTATAGGCAATGTCCCAATTGATGATTTTGGTATATCCCACGCGCGCTGATTTCTGGAATGTTACGTATTCGTTTGCTGCATCGGTCAGGGCATCCATGATGCCGACCTGGTAGCTATAGGCATGCCATTTGCCGGGTTCCGCCGAATTTTCGGACGATAAAAAAACGTTTGCTTCGGCCCATTGGCTTAACGTCAGGTCGGGCGGCGGCAGCCATTTGGCAAACACCCGCCGGGCGGTGGGATAGAGGGCCTCATGGTATTTTTGCAGCATCTGCATAGATCACCCGTTGCCCGGCGGCTCGATGTTCGAGGCCGCAAGATCGGTCAAAACCTCGTTGATGGCTGCCCGCAAAAGGTTTTGGATCTCCGGCAGTCGCGAAAGAAAAGCGATTTCCGGACTCAGTTTGGCGGGCAGGCCTAAAAGCTTGGTCTGTGCTGCCGCAATGTGGCCGGCCCAGATCTCGGCCACCTGCTCGACCGGCAGAAGTTGGCCACGGGTAACGGCATTTTTCAGGGCCTGGGCGTCGGCTTTTTCTTTGGTCAAGCGGATCATCTCGGCCTTGTGATCGGTTGGCGTCCGCTGATTGCTATTGCGCAGATACTCGATGTAAGCCTTGACACACTCGTCTTTCTCGTAGCGGTGCCGATCCGGCGCCGGCAAAATTTTTTCTTTGACCAAAATCTGTATCCGCCGGGGGCCGATCCCCAAAAGCTCGCTCAACTCGGTCAGATCACAAAGCCCGGCATCTTCCGCAATCGATGGCAGATATAACAGAGCATGCAGATGCTTTGGCCCCCTGCAATGGCCGATGGCAAAGCAAATGACATCCGTGATCGATGGGATGATTTCGGTTGTCGCATGCTGCATGAGCAACTGGCTATAGATCTGCAGCGTCTCGCCAGTCGCGGCAATGTCATCGGCCAGGATCACCCGTGTTAGCTTTTTGCCGCTATCCCGGATTTTTAATCGCGTAAGTTCCGCCTTTGCGCTTAAATTGCCCGGCTGCTTTTTGGCCCGGGAAGCGATTGCCTCAAAGACTAAATCCTGATCGCAGATAGCCCGAATCTGATTGGCCGCATCGTCCGCCGGTGGTATGCCAATAGCGCTTTGGGCCTCGAAAATTTCCTTCAACGCCGCCAGTACCGAAGCGAACTCTTCGGCATGGGTTCCATGGTGCTTAAAGCTATACGGCGCATCCTGCCAATTCTCGCTTTGCTCCTGGGAAAGATTGGCTTCCGATCGCTCGCAATCGAACAAGAAATAAATGCCGGTTTCATCATTCTGCCAAAGCTGAAAAATCATGAGCAACTCCAGATCCTTACAATGCGAACCCTTCGAAAAAACGCCCGTGCCTGCCTACCTATCGAGCTCTATGCGTTACC
>Ga0209641_10001836_pt1 | contig 18646 bp, 21 predicted proteins | sample RifCSP16_1_FD_184022 | JGI IMG/M metagenome (GOLD analysis project Ga0209641, IMG submission 184022) | Soil microbial communities from Rifle, Colorado - Rifle CSP2_sed 16_1 (SPAdes) (version 2) | ecosystem: Environmental > Terrestrial > Deep subsurface > Rock core/Sediment | place: Rifle... | reverse complement strand
TTGCCAGCATACTCGCCGCGTTTGTCTGCGGCTACATCATAGGACTTATTTTTGCCTCGGTCTGGAATTGGGCAGGCAAAAGGTCAACGAAAGAAGTTAAAATATAAAAACAATAAAAAAACCCCCGTGATTGCGGGGGTTTTTTTATTCTAACCTAGCCAATTTCTTAATTTGGGAAATTTTGAGCAGATCGGCAGGTTAGAGCACCATTTCTCCAGTCCATAAACCCGGCCGGCTCGGGTGGCGGCAAAATAAAGCAAAACGAATGCATAAATTATGTGCTCATCAACAAGGTAAGAATGCGGGGCAATTACGGGAAATTCGAGCACTGGAAAATAATAAAGCATCATTAGCGCTACGCCAGCCAACGATGAAAGTCGGACAAAGACGCCGAAAATTAATGAGAGACCTAAAATGGTCAGACCCCACTCATTCAGGAAATTGGTAATTGGCAGAATATTAGGACTGGCAAACCAAGCGAAAAACTGCGGAAATGTCTTAGCATTCGTCAGATAACCGGCCGCCGACCAGCCCGGGTCCAAGACTTTAGTAATACCCGCATAGAACGTAAGCCAACCCGCGCTGATGCGGAGCAAGAATAGGCTGATTTTTTCAAATTTTGTCATATACGTATTATACCAAAAATGCGTTAATAACGCATTGTCAATTAAAAACTATTTCAAATGGGAACATTCCCATACCGCAAGAACCTTGAAGTGTGCCGGCCTCCGTCGCGCCAAGCTCTATGTCAGTCGCGCCGGAAAGGGGTAGGTTCTGTAAAATGCCAAGTTTAGGAATTCGCACTACCGCCGAACAATCAAATGTGCCATTAGTATCAAACCGCAAGATAGTCGGAAGGCCAGCCTGAGCAATACTTTTTCTCGGTTGATACCCGCCCTTGGCCCGGATCCCTATAATTTGTTTGCCGTCCACAACCGAGACATTATTAACCGGAATATTGTCTTCCATTTTATTGTCTTTGGAAAACATCAAGGCTCCGACAACAAGGATAGTGGCGATCAAGATTGAAAAGATGGTGAATTTCATAAAAATTAAAAATTAAAAATCGGCGGAATCACCCCGATTATGACCAAACTGTTGATGATGTTAAAAAGGGCAAAAAGAATGACGATCAGGCCGGCAGTCTTGAAAAAGATGCCCTTGTTTTTATTCTGATGAATGGAAAGCGAGCTGAAGGACAGCAGAGCCAGCACCGGCAAAGTTCCCAAGGCGAACGCCGACATCGTCAAGGCGCCTTGGAGGAATGTGCCGGTGGAAAGCGTGTAAATCTGCATTGACTGCGTAAAGCCACAAGGCAGAAAAAATGTTGCGACACCGACTAACATCGGAGTCAAAGTATGATTTAATTTGGAAATACCCAGAGCATGTTTGGAAATAAACTTCGGCATGGACGGCTGAAGTTTTTTAGCCCAAGGAAAAACATCCAGCAAGTTGACGCCTAAAATCAGCATCACCAGACCGATAATCAAGCTCAAGACAAAAGTACCGACGGCACCGAGCTGAAAAGCCGAGCCGAGAGCGCCGATGGCTCCGCCCAGCGCAAAGAAAGCTACCAAGCGCCCGATGTGAAAGAAAATCTGCGGTCTAGTCTTATCCCCTTCTTTGGCAAAACTCGCGGAGACGGAGAGTACCAGCCCGCCGACGACCGCCATGCAGGTCGAGAGCGAGGCGATGATGCCGATCACAAAAGCCGTGCCGTAAGAGACCTCGCTGACTGACACCAGATTCACCAAGCCGATTTTCTGCAAAAAAACATACAGCGCGACGAAAAGAGCAGTGATCAGAATGGCCATTCTAAATTCCGACCATTTAACTGTCCTTAAAATCGCCTCCGGGGAAAGCGCATAGCCGTGCCGTTCTAAACCGATGCTCAATTCTCGGGCTATTTCCTCCGCCGTCTGATCGCCGAAGTCCCCCGTGACTTCTACGCAACATTGGTCCAGCCGAGCCTTGGCTTTCGAAACAACTGGTAAGGCTAATAGTTCGTTCTCCGTCAAGATAACGCAAGATTTGCAATGCATGCCTTGGACATGAAATTTATATATTTTCTCAGCCATTGAAAATAATCCGCCTATTTATTGATTTGCTTAAAAAGCCAGATGCCGAGGAGAACCAAATCGAAAAGTACAACCAGCCAGGTTATAAAACCAAGCCCGCCCATGATGCCAAACCCGTCATATCCATATCCCATCATATAAAATAGCGCTAAATTAATGATAAATCCACTTTTGCATTATACCTCTTTTATTGATTTTTGTTATCTATGCCAAATAATCGATGGAGCCAGCAATAACCCCAGAAACTCTCCAAAAGCGCGATCCAGCCGACAATAGCAATCACAGTGTTAAGCCAGCTAGCGTCAAATTGTGGCGCCAGCGGAGAAAGCCACCAAATCGCCAAAACAAACCGGAAAATCCTGTCCAATTTCCCTAAATTTTGATTCATGTCTTAATATTTCAATTAGACTAATAATCTCGACCTCTTGAGGGCTAACAACAGTTTTTCATTTTTTCTTCAAGCTTTTTGGCCTGTTCTGATTCTTGTTTTTCTGGCTCTACTCCGCGCATTTTTAAAACAAAGGTTACAACAACAGCCAAAATCGCGCCGATAGCAAACATCGCTAAGTCAGTATTTATTAAACCGTATGCCACTGAAAAACTGAAAATGACAAATGCCGTCTTCCAGATCAGAATCAAATTAGGCTTGATGAATTGCTCCAATTTAGACATCGCGCCGACAACTGTTCCGCCCATCATAATTGCAGTTAATAGGTAGTAGTTAGTAGGTAGTAGGTTTAATTTTATTCCCATCAAGAGCCAGAGCCAGGTCAAAACCACGCCGGCGCAAATCGGACAGATTTTAAGAGACAAGTATTTACGCAGGAGCCATGTGGCAAAAGTGATGATCAGAATTGAAATTATAACAATAATTAATTCCATATTTTAATTATACACTTCTTTTCTATACCCCGCAGCCGCCGGCGCTTTTTTGCTCAACTGGCGTAACTTGTTCCAATATTTTTCTGTAGCCTTGACCACTGGAAAAAGTGGCGGAGAGCATCTCTTCTGGATTCACTTTATCCCAAGAAACGCCTTTTGATTCCATATATTTAGCAATTGTCAGATAGGTATCCGGGAACCAGTAGGAATTTACTTGCAGAGCTATTTTATACATCTCGCTTTCCAACACACCATTTGAAGCTAGAAGTTCCAAAAGTCCCAACATCGCCATGCCATGATTACAGTCGGGGAAATATGTTGAGTTGCCGCAACAAGGCCGGTAAATATTTTTCGCCACTTTTTCCACCAAGACCTGCTGTTCCGGAATCAGGGCTACGAACCGGTGCAGGCTGTAATGATCCATGGTCTTTCCTTTTGCTAAAGTCCAGCCACCGGTTGAAGCAAAATTACCCGCCCCGCCGTACGCCGGATCCATCATTGGCCCTCGCTCAAGAATTTCATTTTTATTACCTAAGCCAAATGCCCATAAAAGATTCAGAATTGTTCCAGCATTCTCTTGGGTCATCCTGATCTCCTTGTTATTGGCCCCAAAAAGCAATTTTTTCTCTTCGCTATTTAAACCTCCTCGGCCGGCATAAAGCGCTTCAAATTCATTTGCGTCAATCACGCCCGAATCAACCATCTCTTTGCCTAAATCGCCCCAAGAAACAGGCAGAATAATCTCCGCCGGAAGAACTTCTGCTGGTGGAATAATCTCTGTCAAAAAAGCTTTTGCTTTTCCGCCCAATTCCCCTGTGGCCAGGTGAAACCCTGCCATGGAAGGTGCTTGCGTTTTTTCTGCAATTGTCAGACTGTCTACTTTTTGAGAATAAACAACGGCCGAGACAATAATAATTCCCGAGATTAGCACGCTGACAGGCATTGGTATTTTATTTTGATCCATACATTTATTATAACACCTTGCATCTTTTAAGAGCAGTGGTGTTGATATTAATTGATAATTTAGATGAAGAAGACCAAGATGCCGATAATTATCATAGCAATTCCAGCCCATAATTTCACTTCCTGCATGTTGGTACTCTTCCAATATTGCACTTTTTCAAGCAATATTTTTTGAGAAGCAATATAAAGGACGGCAATCAGAGGAATGATGAGTATCAGATTATAGAGGGTGAGATAGCCAAAACCGGAAAAATAAGTCACTTGATCACGAAGGAGCCCTATGACCATGAGGTAGGGACCGCCCATGCATGGGAATTGGCAAATCCCAACCAGCAGGCCGAGACCAAAAGCGGCTAAGAAAGAGGCCTTGCCTAGAAGATTACTCATCGCTCCGTGCGCCACAGCGGGAATTTTAAGCTTGATCGGAAAACGCGGAAAAAATCGGTTAATGAGATTAAGAACACCAAACACAATGAGGAGCGTTGCCCCTAATTTACCCATAAAGTGCGGTGTATTAAACAAGTGCAGTACTTTGAGAATGCCCAACCCGATTAGGAGGTAAGAGGCAAAAATACCGGCGATATATATGCCGCCAATTTGCAAGATTTTCTTGCGCGTCATCTGCATGCCAAAGAGGAAGGCGATGGTGATAAGCAAAATTGAGAATGAGCAGGGGTGCACGCTGTCGAGCAACGCCGCCACCAAGACAATCGGCAGAAGCCAAGTCCCTTGATCGCTCAAATTCCAGATCAAAGAGGATGCTGATGGGCTGTTTTTAAGGATGACTAGCCCCACGATGGCAATGAGTATTATTGATGCGATGATGATTAATTTTTTCATTAGCTTAAGGAGTTACAACTGCTTTAATGTTAAGCTCTAAAGTCTGTCCGGCATACTCAAGCTGTACTACACGCTCTATCAGTCCGACGCCGGCCGGGCCGTGCGCGTTCGGATCAAAGACTACCTCAATTTCTCGCGCCTCGCCTGCTTTAATCGTGTCGTTCACTTTGGGTACAGAACCGCCGTGTCCCGGCATGCCAAATGGCCCTTTTTTATTTTCTCCGTTTACGACATAAGCCACGGTGCACATGCACGAAGTCGTCACGCGCTCCAAAATCAAATCAGTTTCTCCTTTATTTATTACATTGAACGAATAACTTACTTTGCCGTCCTTCATTCGAATAGTCTTGAAATCGTAAAATGTCTCTTCGGCAAATAGGTCCCCTGCTAATACTTCTCCTTCAGCCGCGCTCGTGGCAATAGGCGCGGATTTCTGCGCCGATTTGCCCCACCAAGCCAAACCCGTTATAACTAAAATAACAATTAATATAACAATAATATTTTTTTTCATAAATTTTTAAATAAAATAGTAAAAAATCCCTTTAGGGGATTAGAGGAGCATAAACAAAATCTCTTCGATAGAAGTTTTGTTTATGCCCTATTTTAGATAGGACGGACTGTTTTCTAGAAGAGAAAGCCAGCGAACAAATTTATTTTGATTTAATTTTAGGTTTTTATTTCTGTGAAAAAAATTAGCGTTTTGTATAATTGATGGAACTTTAAATAAAGTTGTTCTTAAAACAACGAATATGATAGTGAGTAGCAAAAGCAGTAAAAGCGTATCTTGAAAAATAGCTAGAGAAAATTTAGCCAGAGCATCTGAATGAAAATTAATGGAGGCCATCGGACTCATGCTCTCGGGGCAAACAGCGCCATTGATGGTCGTAGCCCAGCATCCCTGCCCATGTTCATCCATGTTCCCTATCGAAAAAGCGCCAAAAATGGCTATAAAAACGAGGGCAGATAGTATTAATATGGACAAACTTGATTTCATTACTTCTAATATTATACTGGATTATAATTTTTTTGCAAGCAACTAATTTATAGCTTTTTCGCCTTAATGCGCAAGGAATTGGAAACGACCGAGACGGAGGACATCGCCATGGCGAAACCGGCAAAGGCAGGGTTGAGTAGCCAGCCGAAAAATGGATAAAAAAGGCCGGTGGCCAGCGGAATGCCGATGATGTTGTAGGCAAAGGCCCAGAAAAGATTCTGCTTAATGCCTCGCATGGTTATTTTAGACAACCTGATCGCTTTGACCAGTTTAGAGATGTCGCCATGAAGAAGCGTGATGCCGGATGATTCTATGGCCACATCGGTGCCAGTGGCCATAGCGATCGCCACATCGGCCTGCGCGAGAGCCGGCGCGTCATTAATGCCGTCGCCCGCCATGGCAACTATTTTACCTTCAGCCTGAAGCGCTTTAATAGTGTCTAATTTATCTTCGGGCATTACTTCAGCTATTACTTCGTCGATGCTGACCAAAGAAGCGATATGTTTGGCCGTATTTTTGTTATCGCCCGTCAGCATGACTATTTTTATACCAAGCTTATGTAGCTCGGCAATAGCCTCTTTGGCTTCGGGCTTGATGGCATCAGCCACCATCACGAGCCCTAAAATTTTCTCACGAGTGGCGAGAATTATTGGCGTCTCACCTAAAGATGTTTTTTCTTCCAGAGAAAGTTCGTCTATCGTCAATTTAAGATCGTTCATGAGCTTAGGTGAGCCGGCAAAATATTCCACGCCGTTAATGACACCTTTAAGGCCTTTGCCTTTTATAATTTCAAATTTATCCACCGGCAAAAGATTAATTTTCTTCTCTTTGGCCTTCAAAACGACAGCATGCGCTAAGGGATGCTCTGATTTATTCTCCAATGAGGCCAAGATCCCTAAAATATCGCCTTGGATGGAAACAATTTCTGGCTTGCCCTTAGTGATCGTGCCCGTTTTATCCATGACAATGGTATCAACTTTATAAAGCTTCTCTAAGGTGGCCGCGTCTTTGACCAAAATCCCCTCTCGGGCGCCCTTGCCCACGCCGACAATGATCGCCGTCGGTGTCGCCAACCCCAACGCGCAAGGGCAAGCAATGACCAAAATCCCGACAAAAGAAGTGAGTCCCAAGGATAAAGCTTGAGCCAAGCCTAAATAACTCGAGCCAACCAAAAGCCAGAGCCCCAAGCTGACAAAAGCTAGAACTAAAACAATGGGCACAAAAACTCCGGAAATCTTGTCGGCCAGGGCTTGAATCGGGGCCTTGCTCCCCTGCGCCTCTTCCACCATTTTCACGATATGCGCCAGCATGGTCTCCGATCCGACTTTAGTCGCCTTGAAATTAAACGAACCGCTCTGGTTGATCGTTCCGCTGATGACTTCATCGCCGGATTCTTTTTTCACCGGCATGGGCTCGCCAGTCACCATCGCTTCATCAACATAGGACGAACCATCTACCACAATTCCATCAACCGGAATCTTGCCGGCCGGTTTGACAATGATAATGTCACCATGCACCACTTGATCAACTCCGATTTCCACTTCCTGGCCGGAGCGGATAACTAAGGCCGTCTTAGCCTGCAAATTTAAAAGCTTCTCGATGGCGTCGCCGGTTTTAAGCTTGGAGCGCGCCTCCAGATATTTGCCTAAAGTTATGAAAACAATGACAATAATCGCTACGTCAAAATATGTTTGATCGGTATTTAAAATATCCTTCAATGCTTCACTCCAGAATGTCACGATGATGCCGTATAAATATGCGACACCCGTACCAAGGCCGATCAAGGTATCCATATTGGCTTTACCATAGCGGATGAATCGGTAGACGCCTTGTAAATATGGCCAACCGATAAAAAAAAGTGTGAATGTTGCGATTAATGGCAGTAGATACTTAAAAAATTCCACCCGATAATTAAATATAATTTCAGAGACCATGGCAAAAATACTGATAAGCGCCATTGGAATACCGATATATACCTTTCTTTTCATTGAAGCTATCTCGGCTAATTTTTCTAGCTTGGATTGATTCAAGCCAAGATGAGCCGCATGTTCACTCTCGCTCATGCCCATATCTTTTGCTGTCTGAAAAATGAGAGAGTAGCCCAGGGGTTCTATTTTTTTAGAAAGAGCTTCCGCTTTCATAATCGAATCATCAAACGAAATCTTGACTGTTTCAGTGCCATAATTAGCCTCCGCTAATTTAACGCCTTCAACTTTTTTCAGAGTCTTCTCAATAATAGCGGCGCAAGATGCGCAGTGCATGCCTTTGATTTTGTAAATTTTCTCTGCCATAAAATTATTTACGCTTCAGTCTATAAACTTTTAATATTTCTTCAATGGCTTTCTTTTCCTTGCCTTTTTTAATTTGATGCAAGGCGCAAGTCTCTAGATGGTTTTCCATCAACTCATCTTCTACGCCGGAAAGGGCTTGTTTGATCGCTGATGTTTGAGTAATAACGTCAATACAATAAGTATCTTTGACCAACATTTCCTGCAATCCCTTGACTTGCCCTTCGATAATCTTCAAACGACGAATAAGTTTTGATTTGTCCATGATTTAACTTTATACCCTAGGGGGGTATATGTCAAGCGGTTATCAATATTGTTCATAATTATATCAAACTGGCGAAGATGCTCTGAAAACCCTTGATGCCGAGAACTCCGGCAATGACCAGGTAATATTGTTCCGGTAAAATAAAAAAAATGCTCAAAATCATCAAGCCGGCGGCCAATAAATCAATAATGCTGACCCAGTAAAGCCCGAAAATTAAATTCTTGACGATCAGATAGCCGGAAAAAATAATCAGCAAAAATATCGGCAAATTAACACTCAAAATTTTAAGACCGAGCAGGCCGGCGCTGAATATGTCGGCTATCCCCAAAAAAATCATGTTTTAAAAATTAGACCTCACACAAACCAGCGACGCAGGCTAACTCTTTTTTTACATCAAGCTCGTCGGTTTTTTCATAAGTGATGATTTTAGAGTAATCAATGTGGGCGAGTCTTTCAGAAAGTTCCAAATATTTACCTTCATCGATGGCCTCGTAAGGCGCAAGCTGGTAAACGTGATTATCACGAGGAAGGAAAGATAGACCGCCGACAATATCCCAATTTTTGTAAACCCAGTTGGCCACTTCGATCCATTCATTCTCTCCGACCGAAACAGTCACCGAAGGATTGTGTTCAGTGTAATTAATCTTTACCAATTTCCAGTGCTCCAGTTGGTCGATCGCCGAGACATCATCTTTATAGGTAGATCCGGCAGGCGATTTAACTGGAAATTCTAAAACATAAGTCGTGGCGTTCTCGAGAGATTGGCCAACCTCCGGATGATACGGCACTCCCTGGTCTTTCAGCATCTTAAAAAGAGAATCGTTGGCCGAGATCCTGATGCGACGGATATAATACGGCGCATGACGCGGATGCATGCCGGATGAACAATCAACAGTCTGAGACAAGGTGCCGGATGGCTTGACGCAAGTAATGCAGGTGGAGGCATTAATACCAAATTTTTTCGCATAATCCTGATTGATCTTAATCGCCTCTTCTCTTAATTTATTTAAAGTCTCTGGATTTCTTAAGGCCTGGCAATCCCACTGGCCAGTAATAGAAACGCCAAGCAATCTTTCTTTTTCGCAATTCTCTTTCCATTCTTTGGAAAGATAGGAAAAATTGGTCAAACTGGCCTGATAAGTTCCTAAAATAGCCGCCAAACGGATCTTTTTAAGCAAGGATTCTTGACTATCTTCGCATCTGGCCACTATTTCTGAAAGATTGCAAAACTGCTTTGATTGCAGGATGATTTCACCGCAGGGATTGGTGCCAATCGGGCCGATAATCGCCTCATCGGCCGGGTCAAAGTAGCCCTTATACTCCTTTAAAACTTTAAGTCTTCTTTCTGGCAGGGTTTTAGACAGAGATCCGCGATTAAATATCCCCCGCTCGCCGGAACCTGACTTCATCAGAGCCACCCATTCATCTAAAAATTCTGTATTGGAAGGCTTGGTGGTATAAACTGCCGAATTGTTGGCCAGCATTCTTTGTGGCTCGCTTAAATAAAATTGGCCCTTCTTCGCATCTCTGATTTCATTATCGTCAAAATCTGAAAGAGAAATCATGGCGCTCCTTCTGACTCCGCCGGAGACGACACAGTCCCCAATCATGCAAATGATGTCATGAATATCTATATTGCGCAGACGCTTGCCTTGGCGAGCAATCATTTTTCCGCGGACAAAACCAAGAAGACGTTGAATCGGATCCGGGCCGGAAGATTTTCCCCCCATTGTTTGAAGTCGGGCGCCGGCTGGCCTTAACAAGGAAAAATCAAAATCAATATCGCTGCCTAGGGCCCAGATCTTCATGCCTAAGGCCAGCGCGTCAGCCCAGCCTTCCTTGCTGTCTGCAATGATATGCGTCGGAAATGTTTTACCGGTTTGAAATTCAATTTGGGGAAATTTTTGAACATTAGCACTTTCTACAGACCAGCCGGCTCCGGTGCCGCACATTGAGACATACATGATCTCCGCCAGATCTTGAAAACTTCCCGGAGCGATGTATGAACAGTTGTAAGCGCACACATTAGTAGTTCGAGCCGCCTTGCCGGAAAATTGCAACAATCGCATAGACGGCATAGCTTCGTGTCGCAAGATGCCTTCCTTAACTTCATCATATTCTTTGGAATTTAATTTATCGCCCAAGTTTTCCTTCATAAAATCCATATAGCGGCCAACGGTCTCAATCCAGGTCTCACGGCGTTGTTCAAAAGTAATCCATCGGGAGTAAGTTCTATAATAAACGAACTCACCAAGCGGATTCCTAAAATATTGTTTGCTTTCTTCCGCTAATTTTTTGACATGGGGTGGAACTTGAACGCCTTTCTCTCGAAGAGCCGCTCGTTCGTTTCTATATAAAATAAAGGACTTGGCCGTGTTGACATAGCCGCCCAAAATTAATTTTTTTTCAATGGTATCCTGAATCCCTTCAACGGATGGAATAAAATTCTTATATTTTTTGGCAACTCGAACCAAATCAGCGTGAACTTTTTCCGCTATAGAGCCAGCTTCAGCCAAAGAGCCTTCATTGGAAGCAAGCATCGCCTTATTAATGGCGTTTTTTATCTTATCAATACCAAAATAAACAATAGTTCCATCCCTTTTTTGGACCTTAGCGATGATAATATTGTTTACAACTGCCGGCTCTTTGGTCTTCATACTTTTTTTAAACTCAACCCCGACGCTTTTGATCGGGGCCCCGATTTTACATCGGGATTAATAATAATTTACTGATTTTATGCTGATGCTTGTTTTCATTAATTATACACCAGAAAAAATTTGCCGCGCGGTGTGGATAACTCGCCAAAAAATAAAAAATCAATCTCGTCAACGAGAAAAAATTAGGTCGGCAGTAAAGCTTTGCATTTGCTGGCAAATTTGATCAAAATTTTCACCAACTTTTTAGGCAAGAGAAGAAAGTTAACTAAAAAGTTATAAAAAACCGCCTCTCGAGCAAACTCGGGGCGGTTTTAACTAGCAAAACGAAAATCAGAAAGGGATATCCTCATCCGGAGTCGGAATGAGATCGCCAAAGTCAGATTCGATCGGCTGAATAACTGGTTTTTCTTCAATTATTTTTTTGTTTAAGACAGTTGCGCGGAATTGATATGTTAGATAATTCTCTAATTCCAAAACCTCCTTGGTGATTTGCTTAAAATCCTTAATCTGTTCAAAATTCTTGTTTAATCCAGGGATTTGAATCAAGGCCATTTTGTAATCATGAACATCAAGCGTCTGTGAAAATTCAACATAATAATGCGGACCACGCGGATCAGGTTTATGCGACCAGTAGTGCTGGTAAGAGCGCTGCCATAAATGGCCGTCACTCTTTCCAACATAAACCACAATATCATTTTCTATAATCACATAAACGCCCGCACATCTTTTATAATCCTTTCTGGGAAAAGTGCTGGCAGCTCGGCTTTTGCGCTTGCCTTCAAATGGAGGCTGGAAAACTAACAAGTCCAACGGAACATCTTCGTGTTGCTCGAGATAAGGCCTAATCTTTTCATAAACATCGTTCAGGGGCAACAGACTGACCTCCCTTAAGATAAATTCATAAATCTGCTTAATATTCTTCTTGCTACATTCATAAAAAGTCACTTCATAAGAATCGTGATCTTCTCGTCTCTTTTTGAAGAAACTTCGAATGCAGTTATAAAGGCAAAGAAAGGCCATGCCGGAAAAGACTATCTTATGGTCTTTTTCTTTTTTAATAAGATATATTCCTGATTTATTTTTAAGGTGCGTTATTAACCACTTCTTCCACACCCCTTTTCCCTCTGCTTCAAACGGTTTTATAAATTTTAATGTACTTAAAATTGGCCCTTGAACAGAGCCATATTGTTTGGCTGTGTTCATGGTTTTTGGTTTTAAAAGTTGTTGTCTGTCTACAATCTATTCGTTTCGAGAACTAAAGTCAACAAACAAAAAACCCCGCCATCTTTTTAAAGATACGGGTTTTATTTTTCCTGAAAATTATCTGCTTCTGAACCGATGGCTAAATATTTTCCATGCATGACTCATAAATTTTAAACTCTTTCAAAGAGGTCTTGGCGCCTTCAATAGTGATATGATCTAAATTTTTAACTTTTCTAACCCCAATCTAATCATTTATGAATCTTGGGTCAATGTGGTAATATTAATATTATTTAAATGGCCTTGAATGCTTAGTCGTGGTTATGGGTCTGGTTAGCATATATTTGTTACGCCCCCATAACCACGACTAAGCATTCAAAGAATAAAAGCTGAATTGGCATCGCAAAAACGCGCAACTCCATAAGCGCCGGCCATGTTGCATTCTAGGGCAACTGGCTAAAATTTAGTTAAAACTTATATTAAAAAAAGTTAAAAACCATGATTTGCCTTCGAAAAGGTAATAAGAAATTCTGTTCCTTTTCCCAGAGTGCTTGAAAACGAAATATTTCCTTGGTGTTTTAGAACAATGCGCTCTACAATCGCAAGTCCGAGCCCTATGCCCTGTGGCAAACGAGCGTCATTTGAGGCTCTATAAAAACAAGTGAAAATTTTAGGGATATCCGCGGGTGCTATGCCGATGCCATTATCCAGAACGGATAACTGAACATCCGAGCCTGTTTGTTTAAGAGAAATAGTTATGAAGCTCTTTGTATTGGCATTATAGTATTTGATCGCATTGGAGACAAGATTTGTAAGCATTTCTTCGAGTAATTGCTTGTTGCCAAAAATCTTAATGCCGGGAGCAATACTTGAAACAACATCTACTTTATTTTCTTTTGCCATAATTTCAAAATATTCGATTTGTTCACGAAGAAGCGCTGAAAAATCAAGCTCTGAAAAACCCGCGTCATAGGAAGAGCCTTCAATCCGCGCCAGGTGGAGCAATTGCCTGATAAAATCGGAAACTCTTGTTAAAGATTTTTCAATGGCGGATATTTTCTCCTTATCAGCGGGAAATCCGGGTAATGATTCAAGCTCCCCTTTGATTACCGCAAGCGGAGTTTGCAGATTGTGCGAGATATCGATCATTATCTGCTTTTGTTCTTCTTGCAGGCACTTGATCTCACTGGTGCGATCCTCAACAAGTTGTTCAAGATGCAAGCTGTACTCCTTGACCTTCTCATATAACTTACCTTTTTCTATGGCGACCGCCGCCTGATAAGCGAATGTTTGGATAAGCTGCATGTCGTCATTATTATAGCTGTCACCGGAGCGCTTCGGGCCAAGTTCTATGGCGCCAATCTGCTTGCTTTCAAAAATGATAGGCGCGGAAACTGATCCATCCTGCAATACCGGCGAAACTGTCTGCTTCGAGATGTCTAGTAAACGAAAAGTAACTTCCGCTGTTTTAAAGATTTCTTTAAGGACATTGGAAGAAGCGGCAATAATATCGGTCTGGCTCAAATTCGTATTCAGTATTTTAGAGAGCCTATGGAGCGCGTCGGCATAATTATACTTGCCTTTAAAAAATATCGGATCGGTAATTCTCTGGAAATATTCTTCGAGCCGACGGAAGAAAAAAATGCCGAGAATCATTGTGGTTCCGGAACTTAGGATGATGCTGAAATGCGAATGCGTCATTTTATTCGAGAAATAACCCAGTGCTTGCAGGCCGCTAATATAAATTACAACGATAATCCCCAAAAGCGTCAGATAAATCAATCCGCGCTGAATAATGATGCGAATATCCAAAAATTGATGCTTCAATATCGCATAGGTCGTCAAGCCAACCATGAATACGCTGAAAAAAGGTCCGAGTTTCGACAGGCTAGCATCGCCGAGAATAAGAGGCAGTAGCCCGCTTACGCTAATAGCCCCTATCAGAAACAAACCCCAGCCGATAAGTACATAACGGATTTGTTCTTTTTTTACTCCTTTAAACTTTTTGTATTTTGCATAAAGAAGATGGAAAATATTTCCAATCATTATGACATATAAAACAACTATGGGGATAAACCACAAGGTGTTCTTGACCCCCAAGATGCCTATATTCGGATCAATGGTAACATCTTTAATAACTGAACCTTTCATCGCCAATATTGAAAATATTACTAGAGCGCAAAAATAGAAAAAATATAGCCTGCGATGATCATTAATTTTTACCGGAAAGACATCCGAGAACATTAGAATAAACCAAAGCATTAAAAATGCGGAAGGAATTGTCGCTTGTGTGTAAAATAGCGCCAAATCATGGTTGGCCGTGCTATCCGCCAAATAGTTGAATAATGTCCATATCAAGAGCAAGAAAATGCTGAGGATAAAATTTAAAACTGGCCCGTTCATAAGATTTTTTCTCTGCTTAATGAAAATTAATACTAGCAGGATAAAGTTTATGACGAATGTGCTTATAAAGATAAGCAAGCTAGGGTTTGCCCATATTTCCATTTTGATATAATAGCATAAAGAAAAAAGTCCCTCATCAATTACTGATAAGGGACTTTTGATATCTTGAAACTATATCTGCCACTTTCCGGCAAGATTGCCGGTATCTAAGATGTAACTTCTGACGCTGCTTTCCAAGTTGCTAATTATGTCTGAAATTAATATTACTGCGGGAATAGTCCAGCTACCCTCGCAAAAAACAGGAATTCCGATCGGTACAACAGGAAAACAAAGTTTTCGTAGCAAAAGAAATGTATTCATATCTATTACCATAAAGTAGACTTTTTTTTCGTTGTATATGCCGAACCAATACACCGCCTTCATTAGGTCATATGTATGAAGCCCCTTTATCATCGGCTCCCCGATAAACCTGGTAGCTTCCATAATCTTATGACGACCGACATTTTTAACCGCATCCTTTATCCTCTCATCGATCAAGCTGGACTCGATTAAAGACAAAGATCCCCCGGACATTTTCTCGTGAGGAAAACCTTTCTCAGAGTCCGGAACTAGTCGAACACCGGCAATCAGTCTTTGTCCACTGTAAACGGTCAGAAAAGTTGAAAGATGATCGTATTCATCGGTAAATATTTCATTAGGAAACTTGCTCGGGTCATGCCATTTCAAATGCTGACAGTAAATGCGAAATAAAAGCTTTTGGAACTCACGGATCTGCGGGCTATTTGCGATCCTTATGGTTATTTTTTTCTTCATATTTACCACCACTTTTTGTCCACAATTTTTGCCTCCATCCTTCTGGCGTCCAAATATGCATAGCCCGGCATAGGTGGAATGACGAGGCCGTCAGTTTTAGAATTGCGGAGCAGGTGAAGCAAGACATTATCAGCCAGGACTCCTGTCGCAAACAAGGGGTTAGTGCTAATTATTGAAGCCTTTCCTTCCGTAAACAGTCTCTTAAAAACTTCCTCAAACTCATTTGGGTTGTAATTCTTAAATTCAGGCACAACCGTTATGATAAGGCGATTAACCAGCTCCGTGAGTTTTTCGTTTGAAATTTTGTTGTTACGCCTTGAATCATCTATTTCTCTGGCTTCTTCAAGTGTTACGCCAAAAGTTTCTTCTATTGTCATTGATGATGATGTGAAGAGAAAAAGATGCGTCCCGAAGCCGGATGTATTGCAACCCAAAATATCAACATTAAAAGTGCGAGCTGCCCTGTGAAGTATGATTGGCGCTTCAAGCTCCCAAAACTCAATTTCGTCAATTATCAATCCGCATCCGGAAACAAAATCAGAGACAATTTCATCCGTAATGCCCATCGGATAAACCACAAGACGAATATCATCGCTGATATTCCTTAAAAGACGGGCAGTTTCAAATGCTTTCGACTTGCCGATAGTCGATTTTATTGCGGCAAACTGGCGATTAATATTGGAAATATCAAAAGTTTCGCAATCGGCAATTCGTATCTCTCCAACACCAAGCCTCAAAAGCGCCTGAGCCAGCGTTCCGCCCATTCCCCCGCAGCCAGCAATGCCGACAACAGATTTTCGAAGTAGTTCTTGCTCCTCTTTGGTTATCCAGCCGATATTCCGGTCTGTTCTCTCATTGTAAAAATCTTGAGAGAAATTCTTAGGCAACAATACATAGATGCTCTCAGCATCAAGATTGCCGGGCAAATCATGGACTTGCTCGATTTTTAAATTTTTTTTCATGGTTTTTGGTTTTTAATTGTTAAAGAAAGATTTTATCTGACTCCAATGATAGAAAAAACCTCATAATGGAATTGCGAACAATGTTTAAAAAAAATCTAAACGCTTAGCTAAAAAGCCGGAGAATCTCAAGAGGGATAAAAACGATATCCGCGCTTGGGCACTGTATGAATAAATGAGCGCCTGGGGCTCTCTATTTTCTTGCGCAATAAGCGGATATGAGTATCGACGGTATTCGTGAAAGGATCAGTATTCATATCCCAGACATGTTCCAGCATCATTTCTCGAGAAAGAACTATGTCTTGATTACGCATTAAATATTCCAGCAAAGAAAATTCTTTATTCCGCAAAAAAATCTCTTTGCCGGCCAATGTGACAACATGCCTTATGCAATCAAGAGTCAAACTGCCGGCTTTGAGAATATCTCCCCGAATTACCTCGCCGCGGCGCGTCAGCGCCCGGAGCCGCACTACAAGCTCGCGGATGGAAAACGGCTTAGTCATATAATCGTCGCAGATAGAGAGCATGTCCACTTTTATGTCCATATTGTGTTCAACAGAGAGAACCAAGATCGGGATCGAGGGCTTGCATTTTCTGATCAAGGCGGAGATTTCCGAACCAAGCATATCTGGCAAGTGAAAATCCAGCACGATGACATCATACTGGTTGGAGCAGGCCAAGGTGATGCCACTTTGGCCTGTATTAGCGATATCTACCACGCACAATTCCGCCTCCAATCCTCTCTTTAGAAAATTGGCGATATTAAACTCATCTTCAATGATAAGGATTTTCATCTTTTTATAAAGTAAATTATATCATGTAGCCGGAGATATCATCTTATTGAAAAGAAAAAACCCGCCTAGTGACGGGTTTTTAGAAGATAAATTCAACTTATGGCGCTTGTCCATTTTCTATGTAATCATGCATGAAACCGAGCAAAAAGGGAGTCTCGCGGCAACGCTCATGACTATCCGAGAAACAAATGTATTGCTTCCCGGGAATGCCACATTGCGCCAACCGTTCGGTCTTTTCTTTGATTTCATGATCGCAAAGAATAAAAAAAAGGATTTCCTTCTTGTCGCAGAATGACCGCGCCGCAAGATCAATGATCTCAAGCGCTCCGGATTCTTTCTTCCCGGCAAAAATGATTATCTTGCAAAGTTCATCTCTGTGGCGCAAGAGCAAAGACCAATTGGGATCTGCCGGCAATACGCTCGCGGGAAATTTTGGGTTGAAAGTATTAGGAAGAATGAGCGCTCTTCTTCCATTTATAATAGTAACCCCACTTTCATAAGGAGGGATTGCATTATAAGATATGACTGCTGTTGTTATCTTTTTCATAGTTTAGGATTTTTAATTATGTTTTTATAGAACGAATTTCACTTAATGTATAATTTTTGATCTAAACTTTTTCTAAATTTTTTATAAAAACTGAAAATGAAAAAACTGCCCATCTCGGCAGTTTTTTCAAAATGTTTTAAAGCGGAGGTGGGAGGCAAATTCTTTAGTCCGTTAGGCTAAATCTTTTTTCTTGTCCTCAAATTCTTTCTTGTCAATTTCACCTTTTGCGTATCGCTCTTTCAAAATTTCAAGTGGAGACCCGCCTGCCGGATGGGCGGGTTTTTTATGTTTTCGTGAGCCGTGAGGCGCCGCTGAGAGCCATTTGATAAGCGCGACAATTCCAGCGATTATCAAGACCCACCAGAGAATCATAAAAATCCAACCGAAACCGCCAAAAGGCGTAAATCCAAAGTTCATCATAGAATTGATTGATTGATTGATTGATTGATTAAGTCCTGCGGGAGACGACCAACCTCCCCACATCATATTCATCGTATGCCAATAGTGCTAAAAATAATTTTTTTCATATTAGCCAAAAACTAAAACTTTATCTGAACTCTCAACCATTTTGAGCAAATCGGACATCGTGGAAATTGGGCAAACTTTGCTTTCTTCTTTGCCGCGCACTTTGAGGCAAGTGCTACAAGCGTAAATTTCACCTTTCAATTCTTTGAACTCTGCCACTTTTTTAGAGATATCAAAATCATTACTGTCGGGAATTGCATCAAGCTCTGATCCCTCGTTCATTAAAAAAATTTCCGCTTGATGACCCGCTTTGAGCGCGGTAATTCCTAGACGAAAAGTATTCCACGCATGTTCCGGTTTGTTGGATTGTAAAATGATGCCAAGTTTCATAAAATTATTTTACCAAATTTTCTTCATAACCCCAAGCACATCGGCAATTTTGGCGGAAGGGGTGGGATTCGAACCCACGTGGGGCTTACGCCCCCAGCCGATTTCGAG
>Ga0209641_10001834_pt1 | contig 18652 bp, 17 predicted proteins | sample RifCSP16_1_FD_184022 | JGI IMG/M metagenome (GOLD analysis project Ga0209641, IMG submission 184022) | Soil microbial communities from Rifle, Colorado - Rifle CSP2_sed 16_1 (SPAdes) (version 2) | ecosystem: Environmental > Terrestrial > Deep subsurface > Rock core/Sediment | place: Rifle... | reverse complement strand
ACTCTTCAGATACTCAAGAAGAGTCTCTAAGGAGTGGAGAATCTTTAGAAAATAAATATTTCTCATTTCACTATACAGGTCTTCCTGTTATTTATGCAGAGGTAACAGGAAGACGGCGTAGGCAAGGACCTTATCGAAATCCGTTACGCCGACTTCGCAAGCAACTTCGTTCAGAAAAGAGGAAGAGCCGTCGTGCGTTGAAAGAAGATGGCTCAGAAGGATCACAGTCTTCACCGCAGGGGAACTCCAACGTTTCTGAAGACAATGTTAAGGCTGAAATGGAGGGAGTGCAAGATCTTCCCCGGCGTAATAAGCCTGGCAGGAAGCCTTCTATCGCAACGAACCATGTTTTTTGTCCCACTGAGGGCTGCCGGGGCTACCATGTGTTAGGACCTCATCCTGACCACTGGATAGTTGGTGGAGGCAATTACGATATCAAAAATGGCAATCATCGCCAGATGTATCGTTGTAAGTGGTGTGAGGAACGGTTTTCCGAGACCCGTGGAACAGTCTTCTTTGGTCTGAAGACACCTCAGGAGACTGTTTATCGTGCTCTGCACTGTTTGTGCGAAAACATGGGTATCCGTGCTACAGCAAGAGTGTTTGGAGTAAAGCCTGATACCATACTTCTTTGGTTGCGTCGCGCTGGTGAGCATTGTGAGAAGGTGTCAGCATATTTAATGAGGAACCTTCATGTGGAGCAGGTCCAACTGGATGAGCTATGGACCTTTGTCTTTAAAAAGCAGAAGACCTTGTCAGCGTGGGAAAAGCTCCACACCGAATATGGGGATACGTGGGTGTGGACTGCCCTTGATCCAACCCACAAGTTGGTGTTGTCCCTTGTAGTGGGAGAGCACGAAGAGGAAGAGGCCATAAATTTATTGCAAAAGTTAAAAGCAGTTATGGTAAATGGCTGCCTTCCTCTTCTGGTCAGTGACCAGTTACCCCATTATGTAAAGGCTATTTTAAAGGTATTTGGCCGTTGGGTACAGCCTCAACGTAATGGTAGTAGAGGTCGTTTCCCCAATCCTCGTTTGGAACCGACCGAGGATTTGCACTATGCTACGGTAAATAAGGAATACCGTAACGGCAAGGTGAGTTCTGTGACGACTGGGGTAGTCTTTGGTAGTGTGAAGGAAGTGTTTAATCGTTTGAAGTCCCTGGGAATGAAGAAGATCAACACCTCTTTTGTGGAGCGTATGAACCTGACTTTTCGTCATATGGTCAGCCGGTTACGCCGCAAAGGACTCACCTTTAGCAAGAAACGGCAGTATTTGAAGTGGCACCTGAATCTTGCAGTTGCCTACTATCACCTTGTGCGTCCTCATAGAGGATTGCGCCAGAGGCTGCCAGAACCAATTCCCACAAAGGGCAACGGTTCACCCAGGAAGTGGGACAAACGTACTCCGGCTATGTCAGCAGAGTTGACTGACCACATTTGGTCAATTCAGGAACTGCTGACATTTAGGGTTCCTGAGATATCACCAGTATGATGATTGTGTGATATCATGACCACTGCTTTACTTCTTCCTCTGGGATACGTATGCTCTGAGGAAGGGGGTAAGCAATGATTTTCTATGATTTTGTCTCCTGTTATGGAACTTTATAGCCTCTATGGATTGGATAATGCTTATTTGGTTACTCCCCACAAGGTAAAAAACTATTAAATCAATGGTAGAGGGACACTACCATTTCCCGTGATGTACAGTGATATTTTTTTAGACCGAGAATTGCTGGAGAATAATGAACATGTTTTGCCACACAGAAGAGTCAATAGCATGTATTCTGCGGTTGAGCCTACTTTCACTGAGCATATCGGGGATATAACCATTTTCTTTGAGAAAGTTACGGGCATTTTCGATGTGACCTCCGAAAAAGCGGGCAGCCGTAAGTATAACAGTCATTACTTCGGCATTGTTCATTTTTATTTGGGAATCTTCTGAAATATTCATGGCCTTGAACAATTCATCGGAAAAAACAAAATATGTTGTAATTTCATGTTTCATTATACACCTCCGGTTAAACTTTGCTTATATTTAAATTTTACTACCGGAGGGACAAAAATTATAGCGTTGATCGAATCAATAGGTCGCAAGTTGGGTTATATAAAATTCCTGGCAGATACAACAGGGCATCAATGGCCTTAATACTTTCAAAAAAGGGCTCAACCATTTCAACTCCCAGGTCAGCTATAGCTGAGGGGTTATCCATGACAACAGGGGCTACGGTGCCTCCCCCTGCTTTATTTCTCAGATAGACAAACCCCTTTAACAGGATTTTTATAAGAGACTGGTAATTCGATACTATCCAGATAAGCACTCCCACCTTGATAATTTTCCACAGGCCATCATAGGTAGTGAGATGTCCTTCGAGCATCCCAAAACCAGTAAAAAGGATCGAAAAAAAGGTGAGTATCTCAAGCATCGCCATGGCATCAACCGTAATGCTTCCCATGCCAACAGAAAAAAGACCTGCATAGGCTTGAAGTATCTGAGTTAAGATACCGCTTCCGGGACTCATTTCTGAGCCTTTTCTTTTTCAAGGGGATAAAGACCGGGTGTGGGAATATTCTTGTTAAACTTAACAGGAGCAAAAAATCTTTTGTTCCATGCCTTATTTGCATTAATGCAGTCAGGGTCTTTGACAAGCAGGCTTGCATCTTCATTACACTGTTTGAGTTTGGCTTCCATCTCTTCAGGATGGTCAGCGTAATAGGATGTTGTTTTTAAACTTTCACAGGCTGACAGGAAACCTATAAGTAATGAGATAATGAGTATTTTTTTCATCTGTTATCCTCCACCTGAAGAGCCTGAAGGGTGCCCTTCTGCTGATTGGGACTGTGTTATCAGGTTCTCTATGGCTGCCTTATGGTCAAGATTGGTCATCACAATGCCCTGAGCCTCAAAGGCATTCTGCACCCCGTCACGTGTCTGTTTAAGCCAAGACTTATACTGTTCATGATAGAGCTCTGATGAGACCACTTCGCCTCCAAATTCACCGTGGGGCTTTAGCATTGAGCCCAAAGCCCCAATTTGATAAAAAAAGCTTTTAAACCGTTTCATAACCTCTTCTGATGGTATGAAACACATATAGAGGGTGGTAAATTCTGTGCCCATGCCTTTGAGCTTATATCCAAGCTACAGGGACTGATCCACAATAGTCTGAAGTTTTCCCATTGTTGCAGCTACGTCGTCAATGCTTGTGAAATTCAGATTCATCAGGTTCTTTTTCCAGTATTCAATCATGACGAGCTGATTGTTTATCTGCTCCATAAGGCGTATGAGTTCCTCAGCATCATGCAGTGCCTGTCTCACGTTTTCCTCTATAGTCCGTGGCATGACGCGTGGGGTCATAGACCGTTTCATATGCTCTGACCTAGTGAGACCAGGAAAGAGATGGTAAGTACGACTGAAATGAAGATCAGAAACCTCTTAGCAAAGAGCCTTACTACCCTGTTCATAGAATTTCTCTCTAAGAGTGTATTTGAAAAATATTACTCTGAACGTGCTTGAAAATTTCCTTTAATGACAAGAGGCTGGAATAAATTCATGACGACAAAAAGACATTTTCAGACGCTTTCTGAAGTAAGTCCACGCTTTTGTTGTTTTTGCCTTTTATAAAGAAAAAAAATAAAAACAACAACGTTTTCGTATGAAAGGCTTTCAACACTAATGTAAAGTCAGTTGTTGTTGTTTCTAAGATCTTTCTAAAGACTTTCAAGGGAAAAAATTGGGCGAAAAAGGGCTATATAACAGTAGGTTATCAAGATGCCACTTCCCTCAGTGGTTAATAGTTCTTCCCTCAGTGGTTAATAGTTCTTCCCTCAGTGGTTAATAGTTCTTCCCTCAGTGGTTAATAGTTTCACAAAATTACTGTTACCCAAATCTTACTTGACTTTATCTTGTATTATTGCATATTATTTAATATTAATTTAGTTTGAATTAAATAATATAGAGGAAATTACTGTTACCCAAATCTTACTTGACTTTATCTTGTATTATTGCATATTATTTAATATTAATTTAGTTTGAATTAAATAATATAGAGGAAGCTAAATGAAAGATAGTGAGCTAAAATTAAAAGATGATATAAACTTTCTGGAATATCCTAATTGGCTTGTAAACAAGAAAGAGGCATGTAAGACATTTACCATAGAAAAAGATAGAGGCAAATACGTTATCTCAACGACAGAGGATATAGACAGACTACCAGATAGAACTGATAAGATTATGCTTTATTATTTGATGAGCTATTTGATGGAGAATAATTTTAAAGACAGGCTTGTAGAAATATCAAGATATAGGATAGCTAAAGATGTTTTAGGAAGTTTTAAGTATGATCGAATTATGCTTGGTTTAAGAAGGTGGCATAATATATCTATAAATTTTCATGGAATCTTCTATGATGGCGATGGATATTCCACAAGATATTTTCATGTAATTGACAACGTTATTTTAAAAGATAATAAATTAAAGATATTTTTTAATATAGATTTCTTGGAACAAATCAAAGCTTCACAGTATTTCAAACTCATAAACTTTGATGAATATAAAAGGCTCAAAAGACCTGTTTCAGCCCGGTTGTATGAGATTCTCGTCAAGACCTTTAAAGAAAGGGACATATGGCAGATTGGAATCGTAAAACTTGCAGAAAAACTGACTTTAGAAAAACGCTATCCTTCACAAATAATTGAAAAACTAATACCCTCAATCAACGAACTCAACAGCAAAACCGAGTTAAAGGTAAACCTCGACTACAACAATGAGACCCATATCTGCACTTTTACGAAAGTAAAACCGATTGACAGCAGTAATTCAAAAAACAAACCAGAAGAAAGTCCTCTTCCTCTTGAGGACGACCGATTTAACGCCCTCACTTCCCTTCTGCCCCCAGAGCACCAGGGCAAAAAGACCATCCATGACATCCTTGACAGAGCTTATCAAAAGCATGGCTTTGACTATGTGGCTCGAAACATCATTTATACCAATAAACACTCAAATGGCAACTACCGTGCCTATCTGAACAAGGCACTCAAAGAGGACTGGGGATTAGCCGTTGAAGAGGATGAGAAAAGGAAACAGAAGCTCAGGGTAGAGGAGGAACGTCAAAGGCAGAAGGAGCAGGTGGAGATTAATCGCCAGAAAGAGCTTAACCGTCAGATCAAAGAGCATATGAAAAATCTCTCTTTTGAGGAAATAGAGAGCCTCAGAAAAGAAGCAGTCAGTCATCTGGATGAAGAAACAAAAAGGAGCGCTCAGTCATTCAATACCCTTGAAACAATCATTAAGGCTGGGATAGAAGAAATTATAGGTGAGCGACTGACAGCGGCGCAGTGTCGGTAGTAATAATTTTTAACAATTTAGGTAAAAGGAAAAAAAGTGAAGACATTAATTCTTTGTATTCTTTTTATTGTCGTTTCCCCCTTTTTTGCTTTTGCTGATTTTCAAAGCAAAGTTGTCAGTGTCTCTGATGGCGACACCATCACCATCACTATCTTGGGTAAAATTAAACACTTAGGGAAAAACGGTCATAGAGTTCTTAAATCTGGTATACCTAAGCAAGCGTAACAAACCCTCCATAGGTCTCTCAATCAATCCTCAGCATGTCTTTGACGAACCTTCTTATACTTTTTGAGATCGATGCTTCTATTTCTGCAAAAGCTATAGAATGTAGCCGGAGCTACATCTAAAAGCTTACATAACGAACTAATAGAGATGCCTTTTGATAAATACAGGTCAATGTCACCTTCTTTTCCATCAAGCTTGCTTTTAGACAAAGACCCTTTAGGTCTGCCTAATCGTCTGCCATCAGACTTAACTTTTGCCAGTGCTTCCTTTGTTCTGCTTGAAATGAGGTCCCTTTCAATTTCAGCAGCCAAACTAAAGGCAAAAGCCAGAACCTTGGATTGAATATTTTCACCGATTTCTATGTTTCCTTTTGTTACATAGACTTTCACTTCTTTTTGCATAAGCTGGTTCAGAATTTCCATTACTTCCATCAAGCTCCTGCCAAAGCGGCTCAACTCAGTTGTAATCACAATATCATCTTTTTGAACTTTTTCAATTAATTGGCCGAGCAATCGGTTTTTATACGATTTTACAGAACTTATAGTCTCTTCAACGATTTCATCTGCTTTCAATCCCCTGCAATGAGCATAGTTAAAAATTTCAAACTTTTGTTTGCTTCCATCTTGTTCTTTGGTACTTACTCTGATGTATCCATAAATCATACTTTTACTTTTTTCTATTTAATTGTATTATTACATTTATTTTGAATAAATATAGTCTATTAAAAAGTAAATAAAATAGCAAAATATATTCTATAAAATCGAGCGTTTTTATAGAGAACATAGGGGCTATATATGGCAACTCGTATCAAAATTCTTAGTTATAACAAAATAAAAGCTTTTGATTCTCCTCCAGAGTTTAGTGATGAAGAACGGAAAAGATTCTTTGACTTACCAAAGTGGGCTAATGACTTGATTGAAAATTTCAGAACACCTACGAGCAAGGTTGGCTTTATTTTACAACTTGGATATTTTAAAGCAGTTAACAAATTTTTTGTTGCCAGTAATTTTTACAGAAAAGATATTGAGTTTGTAGCTCAAAAACTAGATATACCTATCGAAAATATCCATTTTGGAACTTATAATGAAAGAACCTTAAGAAGACATCATAAAATTATTCTCGAAAATCTCGGATTTTGTAGTTTTGACGAACAATCCAAAATTATTGTAGTGAAAGAAGCTATGTCGTTAAGTTCAAAACAAATAAAACCAAAATTAATGTTTCTATCATTGATTGATTTCATTAGACAGAAAAAAATTGAAGTTCCAAGCTATAATATACTTTCTGAAATTATAACTAATGTTCTGAAGCATTTTGAAAAGGAGCTTATATCCTCAATTGAAAAACATATCACTCCTAAAGAAAAGAATCTTCTAAATAATCTTTTAGAATTTGATGAAAAGTACCTTACTGAAGAAAAAAAAGAACTTAAAATTAAGCGATATAAGATTACCCTTCTGAAAAAAAGCAAACAATCTACAAGGCCATCTAAAATAAAAGAGAATATCGAAGATTTGGAGTGCTTAAAAGCTCTTTTTGATGAACTGAATCCGATTATCGAACAGTTGGACTTGACACCTGAAATTATAATGTACTATTCCCAAATTGTAGTTAAGTCACAAGTATTTCAAATAAATCGTAGAGAAGATAAGAAATACCTCTTTTTAATATCATTTGTAATCAATCAATATTATCGATTAAATGATCTCCTGATCGAGATATTAATGCAAGCTGTTCAATCATCTCTTAATAATAGTGCAAAAGAACATAAGGAGAAAATTTATGAATCACGTAGAACCAGACATCAGGCTATCAATGATCTATCTGAAGTTTTAAACGATAATGTTACCACTTTGAAGAGAATTGATGAAATTATCAATAGACAAGAGTTGACTGATGAAGAAAAAGTAAAAGCTATTAAGGTCTTGCTTTCTAATGAGAAAAAAACAGAATATTCTGAAACTCAAGAGCAACTTGCATTACTTAAGAAAGAATCTAGAAGAATTATTAAGAATGATGATTATTATGATATTTTAGAAACCAAATCTATAAAACTCCAAAATAGAGTCTCTGAAATAGTAAAACACATTGATTTTGATAAGGAAAGCTCTAATAAAAATATTATTGAGGCAATCGATTATTACAAAAAGAAAGATGGCATTCTTGGAGCTGATGTTCCTATTAAATTCCTTGATGAAAGTGAACAAGAAATTGTGTTTAATGAAAAAGGAAAGCTAAGAACATCACTTTATAAAGTTTTCCTATTTGAAAAAATTGCTTCTGCCATAAAATCAGGATCATTGAACTTGAAGTATTCCTATAAATACAGAGCGTTTGACGATTATCTTATTCCTAAAAACGTCTGGGAAGAACAAAAAGAAGAACTTATAGAGCGAGCTGGATTAACAGAATTTAAAAATTTTGAAGACTTGGAGTCTAATCTAAAGCAGGACCTTAAGTTGCAATTTCAGAAAACTAATGAAGACATTAATACTGAAAAAAATAAATATGCCAAAATTGACGCAAGAGGAGACTTAAAAATATCAACACCAAAGGTTGAAAAAGATATAACTGATACGACTGCAGATCTATTCCCTAAAAACCAGTTTATCTCTCTATTTGAGGTGCTATCAACAATAAATGACCTTTCAAATTTTTCGGAATCCTTTGAACACTGGCAAATTAAGCACAATAGGAATAAGCCTCCTGAGAAAACATTTTTTGCTGGAATTATTGGTTATGGTTGTAATATAGGTATCAGGAAAATTGCTAAAATATCTCGTAATATCAAACAAAATGAACTTGAAAATACAGTGAATTGGTATTTTTCAAACGACAATTTGAATCGTGCAAATGACAATATTGTTGAGCTTACAGAACAACTTAAACTTCCAATCATTTTTAAGAAAGAAAGATACAAAACTCATACTAGTAGTGATGGACAAAAGTTTAGTATCAGCGTTGACTCATTAAATGCAAATTATTCGTACAAATACTTTGGGAAAGATAAAGGGGTTAGTGTTTATAGCTTTATTGATGAAAGTAATCGGCTTTTTTATTCAACTGTAATCAGTTCTGCAGAACGAGAAGCTCCGTATGTTATAGATGGGCTAATGCATAACGATGTAGTCCAAAGCGATATTCATTCTACAGATACACATGGATACAGCGAAATAATTTTTGCCGTTACTTATTTATTGGGCATCTTATTTGCGCCTCGAATAAAAAATTTTAAAAGACAAAGGCCTTACAGTTTTGAAAAGATTTCATATTTAAAAAATCTTGATTACAAGATTCTGCCATATGGTAGGATCAATACAAAGATTATTAGAGATAATTGGGATGACATTCTACGATTCATAGCGACCATTAAATTAAATGAAACGACAGCCTCTCAATTGTTTAGGAGATTAAACTCTTATTCACGTCAACACCCATTATATAAGGCTCTGAAGGAGTTTGGAAAGATAATTAAAACTATTTTTCTGCTCACATATATCGATAATCTTGAACTCAGACAAGCTATTGAAAAGCAACTAAATAAATTGGAGAGTTCCAATAAATTTGGAAAAGCTGTTTTCTATGGAAATAATCAAGAATTTCAACAAGAAACTAAAGAAGAGCAGCTTATAGCAGAGGGATGTAAGCGTTTAATTGAAAATGCAATTATTTGTTGGAATTACTTATACCTATCTCAACTTGTTTACGATTCTAAAGAAGAGCATAAGGAAAAACTTATTCAAACAATTAAAAATGGTTCAGCAGTAACCTGGCAGCATATTAATCTACAAGGGGAATATGATTTTTCTGAAGAAATACTAAAAGATTCTATTAAATTTAAACTTCCAAAATTATTGGATTTAGAAATGGATTAAAATTGGAACTGGAAATTTAGAAAAAATACTTCTATTCAATACCTTTGTAAAATCCTATGACCGTTTTTCCCTAAATGTTTAATTTTACCCAATATTACACCTGGTGATGAGCAAATTCGTAATATAAAGGACAAACTGCAGAAGCTTGTAGATGAGTTAAGCAGGATATAGCAATATATTTTAGATACTTTCAAAGGTAATAAACATATCACTGAGCAATTAAGTGACGTGAGCCCCAAGACAAGGGGAGTAGGAATCTGTTATATTGACAAATGTCATATAAATGTCATACATTAAGATATAATGATAGTATTTGATTCCTCTACCTTGATTTTACTTGCCAGGATTGAGCTATTAAGACTATTTATTTCTGACTTTAGAGGTAAAGTTGTAATCCCTGAAGCAGTAAGAACAGAGCTTTTTAGACAACAAAAAGAGGAAACGCCTTTTTTATATCGATTGATTAATGACAAAGATATACAGGTATTATCTGTTAAAGATGATAGACAAATAGATAAGATAATAAGAGATTTCAATATAGATAGAGGCGAAGCTGAAGCTTTAACTATTGCTCTTCAGGAAAGAGCTTCTTTGATTGCCACAGATGATAGAAATGCAATCAGAGCATGTAAACTTTTAAATCTCGATTTTACTACAGCGATTGCCGTGTTGATAAGGTCATTTGAAAAGAAAATCATAGATAGAAATGAAGCTCTTCTTAAGTTACAAAGGCTCCAATCTATTGGCAGATATAAACGCTCAATCATTGAAGATGCCCGGGCAAGGATATTATGAGGAGGAAATTAATATGGCCACAAAGACGCTCAGTATTCGTATGAATGATGATTCTTATAAAGAGCTTTTTTCTCTTGCCAGAGAAGAAAGAATAGATGTATCAAAAGTAGTAAGGGATCTTGTTGAACTTGGTAGAATAATGCTTGCTATAAATAAGTATAAAGCTTCAGAAGCATCTATTGAGAAAGCTGCAAAAATAGCTGGCGTGTCTGTATCAAAAATGATAGATATTTTTATAGAATTTTCTGTTGAAGCCAATCTTGATCATGAGGACTATCTTAAAGGATTAGAGACACTCAGAGGAGCCTGGTAGCGTTTCATCGTGAACTCAGAATATGGTAAATAGGAAATGGATATGATATGATTTAATTTCTGTTTTCGGGGGTATCCCCCGAACCCCCACAAAAAGCCCCCACACCCTATGCAACGTTCCGCTGCTTTAAAAAGATACCACTGTTACCTATAATAATCTCTTAATACATATTTTTTTGTGGTATTATACTAATACCATTTTGGGATACCATTTTAACTTTTTTTGATTATTTTTTATATTTATACAGTAAGTTATTATGGTATTATTAAGGGATACCATAATAAAGGGAAAAGAATATCCCTTTAGCCCAGCAGTCATTTCAGGATTAAGAGAATAATTTTTGTCAGTAAAAAGGATATTTGTATGTATCAAAATGTCTATTTGATGAGACCATATTTATGTCTATTTAAAAGACGATATGTCATGAATATTCCTTGTCATCTTTCATCTAAAAATGCACCGTGACAAGGCATAAATGATGAAGGATTATTGTTAAAAAATAATAAAAAATAGGTTAAAGCGAACGCTGTTTTTCAAACTTTGCACAAAAATGGCAAGCACTGGATCGATCGTCCTTGTATGTGCTCCATTGGACACGACAGGAGCCAAGATTTTTACTCCAGCATTTTTTGGCCTCTGCACGTAATGTGGCTAACTTTGCTGAATTAGATGGCTTGTAGTCTTTTGCATAATCATTCTCTATTGCCTCTATCAAAAAAGCAGGCAGATTATTAACCTCTCCCTGTGCATTCTTCTGTTTTGTCAGCTCAATATTTCTCAAGATTCTTTCGGCAGGATATTTTTTTACCAGGCTTTTAGCCTGCCTAATTGTAAGTTTCATCTCCAGGAGTTTTTCTACTAAATCTTTATCCGGAGTCTCTGTTGATTTGTCAACTTTCTCTTTCCTTTCTAAAGCAATTTGTTTATGTTTCTTAATCTCAAAACGTAATCCGACAACTTTCCTTACTTCTTTATGCTCCTCAAATTCAAAAGTAAAATCAATCGCTTTATGCTTATATTTTTCGTCAAATTCGCTTTTTGCTGGCTTAAGAATGCGTGCTTTAAAATCTGCATAAAGTTTATATTCGCCTTTTTTAATGCCTAAAATTCCCATTAATTCGTCAAGCTCAAAATATCTCCAACCAATGGACTCATATTGTTTGAGGAGTTCGAATAACCTTATGTGATAAAAACTTTTCAGTTGTAATACGTTTACTAATTTATACTTAGTAAAACGTTCTTTTAGCTGTAAAAGATAGGGTTTTAACTTAGGTGAGAACTCCAGTTCTATATAACCTTGACTATGGAAATATTCTGCTGAAGAAAGCCACCCTATGTGTAAGGTTGAATTGGACTGTTTTATAGCTAAATCTTTTGTTCTTAGCCTTTCAGTGATTTCTTTAAGTTCTTTATATTGAGAATTATTATTAATTTGAATTAAATCCTTAAATGCAGAGATACTTAATCGAATCGGCTTAAAATCGTCGTCATTTGCCTGAATTTGAGAAGCCATATAGAGAATAATTCTTTGTTCCTGCAATGTGAGCTTGTAAGATGCTTCGATGAGATTATTTGATTTAACTATAAGTTCCTTATTTTCTTCTTTTTTATACATGAAAACACCCTTTTTTTTGAGTTATTAACATAACATATTAACATAACTATGATAATATGTTAAAGTTTGTCATAGTTCAGCATGAAAATGTCATAGTTCAGCATGAAAATGTCATAGTTCAGCATGAAAATGTCATAGTTCAGCATGAAAATGTCATAGTTAACGCATAAAAACTACGTATTATAAGCAAGTTACGCTAGCCGAAAACGATCGAAAAGTTTATAAAACTTTTAAAAGCGCGATACTGACATAACTTTAGTGTCGCTAAATAAAAAAACAAAGACGAAAGACAAAACGACTAAAAAATCTCCTCTAAACAAAAAAAGACAAAATTAACTGGCTACCTAAGAACAAGGACAGTATATATCTCAGGGATTAACGACTAAAGACCTCCTCTAAACAAAAAAAGACAAAATTAACTGGCTACCTAAGAACAAGGACAGTATATATCTCAGGGATTAACGACTAAAGACCTCCTCTAAACAAAAAAAGACAAAATTAACTGGCTACCTAAGAACAAGGACAGTATATATCTCAGGGATTAACGACTAAAGACCTTTGTTTTTTGGGATTAACCCAACAAAAGTCGAAAAAGTTTCATAGAATCACAAAATCTATTGATTTATTAGGAATTTTAAAAATTAGTTTTCTTAAAATAATTGAAATATGTTGGTTTTAAAAATCTATTTAAAATCAATGTATTCCAATATTCTATGGCGAAATTTTGACTTTTGTTGGTTTAACCCCAAAAGACAAAAAACCTCCTCTAAATAAAAAAACAAATTTGAGTGGTTACCTGAGAATAAGGACAGTGCCTGTCACAGGGAACTAACGACTAAAGACATTTGTTTTTTTTAAAAAAAACAAATTATCTTTACCATGCGAAGATGACGCTCACACGACACAAGCGGCCACCTCGTGAAATGCCCTTTAAACGCCCTTAAACACCCCTACAAGACATTTTATCGAAAAAGATGATGAATTCATCGTCCAAAGGGTAAAAAGGGCTTACAGGAGCGTTTACGAGCTTTCGGGCGATGGAACGTAAGTGCATTGCAATATCGTGAATGATAGTTACATTACGGCATCATTATTCCCTTCGTGCCTGGTCATAGCCTTTTGTAAGCGGTTTGATAAGGTTTAAATAATAAACTTAATAAGCTTAACCTCTTTATTTTAAAAGATTTAAAAAGAAAATTAATAACTTATTTAAGGTCTTACCTGTTAAACTCTTATTAAACGTGTTAACATGAATTCATATGTCATACCATCTTACGATTAAGGATATTCAGAAGCAGACAGGGCTTAAGGATAATTTTATCCGGCGTTGTCTCTCTCATATGAAAGATATCTTTGAGCCTCACATATCACGGGGTGAAAATAATACGCTCCTTTTTGATGATAGTGTTTATCCTCTTTTTGACAGGATTAAGCAGTTAAAAGAAAAGGACAATTTAACGCTTCCTGAGATTGAAAGGCGATTAGGTTATAAGCCGGTAAAATCCGATGATAAAGCAGATAATGATGGTTATCAAACCTTACCAAACCAACTCGCAAAACCCGATGATATAGGCACTGTAACGAGTTTATATGAAAGGCTTTTACAAGAAAAAGACAAGACCTATCAAACCGATTTAGAAGCTCAACAGGTGGTAATTGACACTTTAAAGTCACACTTGAACCTCTTAACTGATGGTAGAAGCCCTGAGGAAATCAAAAAAGAGGCAGAAGAGAAAAGAAAAAGGAAAAAAGAAATCCTTGACCAGTTAGAAGAACTTAAGGACAGGTGGTTTAAGGGAAAAGAAAAGCAGGCTCTAATTGATGAGTTAAGAAGTTTGGATTAAAGAATATTTACCCTTTTTATCTTTTTATTCCTTATTTCCTTGTAGTTAAATAAAATATACTTCCTTTTTCTATAGAAAATTCTGCTGCGTCAATATCATGAGCGGACAGCAATTCGCAGACTTTCATTAAGCTATTTTCTATTCTTCAGAAATCGCTCTTCAAGAGACTATTCGGGTTCAGGTAATTATATTTATATTAAAAATCAGCTTATTTGACCTTTTTGCGGGGTTGGGCAAAAATACCCAGCTTTTAACTGACAAGGCCTTTGTGGCACCTGTGAGCCATGTTTTCATGTATTTTTCTTCAGATTAATGATTAAAAATCTGAAGAAAAATACATGAAAACATGGAATAATAGTTTCAAAATATGCGCTAATCTTTCTGAAACCCTGGGTGAAAAGATACAGGAGGAACAAAAGAGATGGCAATAGGGGACAAAACAGGTCAGGATAAAACAATAACAGAAGGGTGGCTGGCTCTTGAGCTTTTTACCAACCGGTATGAGGCAATCCGCCTTTTTTCATCTTATCTCAATGACGAACATACGAGGGAAAAGATACTCTTTTTTTACGGCAGCGGAGGCAATGGCAAGTCTCTGCTTTTGAGATACCTGCGCCAGCACTGCTTAAAGCGACTCAGTGCTGAAAACTGGCAATGGGTTAAGACAACAGCAAATGAAGAATTCGTCGCCAATATAGAGAAAGCTGAGGATGCCAAAGAGGTTCCCTCAGCACTCCTTGATTTTGATATGCCCTCAAGGGATGAGAATCCTCAAGACCCTTTTACTGCCCTTCTTAGTGTTCGAAGGGCTCTTTCAGGACACGGACTGGTTTTCCCCCTCTATGATTTTGCCTGTATCTGGTATCTCCATAGGACAGGAAAGCTTGGTTTTGCTAACCTAAAATTGACCCCTTTGATGGGTCAATTTTAGGTTAGCAAAACCAGATTTAATTAAATAGTGGATTGTAACGATAAAAAAATATCACCCATCATAGGGAATTTATTATATGTTAGGAGGTTATCTATGTCGTTAACCAAAGATGTATTTGGTTTCATGCGTTCCTCAAGATTCAAGCTAACTCGTTCAGAAGACGTTATTATTCGTGACGGACGTGTCCTTCGCCCTGATGAGCTGGATCATTCTACCCCTAACCCATCCCTATTTGACCAAAAAATACCTTTAATTTCAGATACCTTAGTCGTTTCTTCAGGAAGTGAAGCCCCTTTGTCAGAGGCAGCTCCTATTGTCGTTCCCTCCTCTCCTGATGGTAAAGAGATGTCTGCTGAAGTCAAGCAGGGAGATAGGAAAATTCCAGGCTCTGAACTACTGGCTGATGAAGATGAGCTTCCACAGAAGGAGGCAAAGAAGGGGAGATTGCCAAAGATTGAGCGTTTTTGGGACCACCTCGACGTTGCTGGCCGAGGCAAGCGGACAATACAGGAATACAAGTATGAATGGAAGTGGTGGGAGGCAGAGGCACTGAAAAAGAAGCGCACCGTCTACTCGCTGCGGGTAAAAGATATAGAAGAGATATTGAAAGGGCAGAATCCTTCAACTAATAGAAGGAAAATAGCTTTCTTGCGAACGTTGTCTAAGTGGTATCTCAGAGAAGGACATCCGTTGCTTCATACAGAGATATGGAAAATTACTTCACCAAAGATACCTAAGAGGCTGCCAAAAGACAGAGGTTCTGAAGAGTTTGAGGAGCTTAAGAAAAAGGCAAAGGACATGATAGCCGATAAAAATAGAGTAGGCCTTTGGATAGCACTCAAGCTTCTCTGCGGGCTTCGCATCAGTGAAATACAGACAGCCAGGAAAGCGGGCCCCGGTAAGATTCAGGTAAGTGGTAAGGGGCAAAAGGAAAGGCTTGTCCCTGCACCTGATTGGGTTTTAAAAAGTATGAAGGCCATTCCTGCCAATGGAAAAGGTGGCTGGCGCCAGGGAAGAATAGTCATTTGGAAAGCACTGGCTAATCGGACTGGTAATTCCGCTGCGCACCATTGCCAGCCGGTTATGCGTGGCGTTAGGTTTTTTATAAATAGAGAGGGTTGCATTATATGACTGTATGGAGAATTGCTATTGATGAAAACGGTGGAAATGCATTTTATAATGAACTAAGAAATCGGAATGTTGTTGCCATAGGATGGCCGCAGTTAGGTACATTTTCCCATCTGATTGGGCAGCCACGTTTAGCAATTGAACAACATGCTCAAAACATAGGGGATACTGTTTATGCTCCAACTCCAGCAGACCCTGTACATTGGTGGTTCGGAACTCCCCCAGGTCATCCTAATCCTTATGGCGGACATCGTAGGTATGTTGGTCGTATTTTTGATTATTTTATTAACCAGATTGCACCCGGCGATTTAGTTTTAGGTCATGTCGGCAAACCAGCTGTGGGAATTGCGGAGATTTGTAATACATCAAATTATTTTTATGATCCGGCATTTGCGTACGCTCATTGCTGGGGACCAGTAAGATGGGTTGATATCTCAGTAGCAGGCATTCATGTTTCCGATTGTCGTTTTTTAGGAATTTGCAAACTCGGTGATATTGAATCTAAGCAGGTGATTCAGGATTGGAATAATTATATAGTTCAGAGCGGCTTCAATCCGTGCTAATCTGTACCCCTGAAGAACTTGCGGAGGAAGAAAATGAAAACTGACCCTGTTATAAAAGAAATGTATATGGTGGTATGATCCACGTCCAGTCTCCTCTCATGCATCATTTCCTCAAGATTACAATAGCTCAATGGGTAGCGAAGATACCAGCGAACGCGGAGTAAGATAATTTCAGCTTCATAATGACGCCACTTGAAGGGGTTATCTTGATTCATGTATGCACCTATGGTCAATGAAATTTGATGTTGAAAGTTACTTATATCAGAAGGTCAGATTTTTTGCAATAGAACCAAACAAAGTTCGGTCAAAAGTCGTCCCGCTTTCCCAGATAATAATCTATTAACTTTTCATCACTTTCTTCCACAGTTTCATTTTCATATTGGTATTTTAAATTCCCAGAAGAATCAGAAACAAACAGGCTACCTTGAACCCAAAATGCAAGTGAATGGTTATCTGTGGGAGAAGAGACGTCACAATATCTATCGTCTATCGTTCGCCACTTTACATCCCACATCCCACCAAATAGGAAGCGTCTTGCAAGCATAAGTCTCCAAATTTTTATTAGAACGGGTATATTTTTAACGTCCTGTTTAATGTAAACTTCAGCTTCTCTAGTAATTCCTCCCCACTCTTCATTTACTGACTGGTTTAATTTTATAATTTCAAACTTTTGCTCTAAAGCTTTTATTTCCTCTTTTGATGCGTGGTTAGGTGACCACTTAAGTGCAGAAGCAATGGCAGGATCCTCAACATCTTTGCTAGTGATAATTTCTATCTTGCTTGATTCAGTTTTGTCACTACTTGACCAAGGTAACCCTCCATATATTGAATAACATATAATCACAACAAGTGCTTCTAAAAAGTATTTCTTATAACCCCTTACTTCTTTTTGTGTTGTCGTTAGCTTATTATTAGATATTATATTTTTTCCGGTAGACTCTTCTCTCTTAGCAGTCGATTTTACATTGTCAATTTCAGTTCTTACCGTTTCGTTGTTAAACAAGAAGGATATTGACTCTATAATTTCAGAAAGTAACTTTACGGATTCTCTTTTTGGCGTAACTGATTTGAAAAAATTTGTGTTATTAATGAGCAATTTCTTACCATTAAAATTAGATGCCGTTATATTATTCAATTCAAGAACTTGAATATTCTCAAAAGGTTCTTTAGCATAAAGTTTTTTATCTGTCAACACTAAACCTGCTTTAGCGCTTCCAAAAACTGTATCATCAAGTAACATTAATACTTCTTCATCTTCATTGTTAATGGAATAAACATCTATCACATTATTCAACTTTTTATTAGGTATGTCGGGAGCAAAAAAGATATATTCATCGTTGAATTTTGATTTGTACTTAGTTAAGATAGATTTTATTTTAGTATTTTTAAAATCGCTTTGTGAATTTTCAGTTTTTCTGTTTGTATCATTCCCGAGTCCTTCAGCCTTCCAATTTTCATTTTCATGTTCTTCAAAATCATTAACTGTTTGCATAACTCCATCTCCTGTTATAATTTTATTTAACTTTTTATATTTTATTGATTCTTTAAGAGCTTATGTAATAATTCCTCTTACACATAGTTTCTGTTTATCACTAAAAATGTAATGATATCCAGAAAGAACTGAATAGCATCTAATTTATCGAATAACTTAAGAAAAAACTTAATCTCTTTTAGGGTTTAATTCCCCGTAGCTTGCTACGTAATTAATCTATTAGAAATTCTACATTTGATACCCCGCAGCAAGCTGCGGGTGTAGTTCATCGTTAATGGCATTTGGTTTACGGGTGAGCCGAGCGTTTTGATGGGTAAGTAAACGGCAGCATAACGTTCCGGTTGCAGCGGACGGAATGGATATCGGGTAAAATTAAACACTTAGGGAAAAACGGTCATAGAGTTCTTAAATCTGGTATACCCAAGCAAGCGTAACAAACCCTCCATAGGTCTCTCAATCAATCCTCAGCATGTCTTTGACGAACCTTCTTATACTTTTTGAGATCGATGCTTCTATTTCTGCAAAAGCT